>Ga0308158_10000295_pt1 | contig 97827 bp, 93 predicted proteins | sample PhyBR2_FD_201038 | JGI IMG/M metagenome (GOLD analysis project Ga0308158, IMG submission 201038) | Phyllosphere microbial communities from UC Gill Tract Community Farm, Albany, California, United States - DLSLB.R2 | ecosystem: Host-associated > Plants > Phyllosphere > Unclassified | place: USA... | reverse complement strand
GCTGGCACCGGCCAGATCATCGTGAACGGCAAACCGGCCGCCGAGTACTTCTCGCGCGAAACCGGCCTGATGGTCATCCGTCAGCCGCTGGAACTGACCGGCAACGTCGAGCGTTTCGACATCAAGGTCAACGTGCATGGCGGCGGCGAGTCCGGCCAGGCAGGTGCAGTGCGCCACGGCATCACCCGTGCACTGATCGACTACGACGCAGGCCTGAAGGGCGACCTGGCACGTGCCGGTTTCGTCACCCGTGACGCCCGTGAAGTCGAGCGTAAGAAAGTTGGTCTGCGCAAAGCACGTCGCGCAAAGCAATTCTCGAAGCGTTAATTGGATCTGCAGCGCTCCGCGCTGCTGCCAGACAAAAAGCCGCCCGCTGCAAAGCCGGCGGCTTTTTTGTTTTCAAAATTCGGGGTCAGAGCACATTTTCATAAAGCGAAAAATGTGCTCTGACCCCGAATTTTGGAGTCTGACCCCGGTTTGATTTTTCGCATAAAATTGCACCTCGGCCTTGCTCGGCACTTATTTACTTACGAAGGAAAGAACATGATCAAAGTTGGCATCGTTGGTGGAACCGGATACACGGGCGTGGAGCTGCTGCGCCTGCTGGCGGCTCATCCCGAGGTGCAGCTGACCGCCATCACCTCGCGCAAGGAAGACGGCCTGCCGGTGGCGGACATGTTCCCGTCGCTGCGCGGCCACGTCGACCTGGCCTTCTCGAGCCCGGACAAGGCCGACCTGACCCAGTGCGACGTGGTGTTCTTCGCCACCCCGCACGGCGTCGCCATGGCCCAGGCGCCGGCCCTGCTGGCGGCCGGCGTCAAGGTCATCGACCTGGCCGCCGACTTCCGCCTGAAGGATCGCGCCGCCTTCGAGAAGTGGTACAAGATGGAGCACACCGCTCCCGAACTGATCGAGGAAGCCGTCTACGGCCTGCCGGAACTGAACCGCGACGACATCCGGAAGGCGCGCCTGATCGCGAATCCGGGCTGCTACCCGACCACCATGCAGCTGGGCTTCTACCCGCTGCTGAAGGCCGGCCTGATCGACGCCGGCAACCTGATCGCCGACAGCAAGTCGGGCGTGTCCGGCGCCGGCCGCAAGGCCGAGATCGGCACCCTGTTCTCGGAAGCGAGCGACAACTTCAAGGCCTACGGCGTGGCCGGCCACCGCCACACCCCGGAGACCTCGGCCCAGCTGCAGCGCTACACCGACCAGAAAGTCGGCCTGATCTTCACGCCCCACCTGGTGCCGATGATCCGCGGCATGCACTCGACCCTGTACGCGCGCCTGACGAAGGACGTCGACAATGCCGCCCTGCAAGCCCTGTTCGAGGACGCCTACCGCGACGACGAATTCGTCGACGTGATGCCGTTCGGCTCGCACCCGGAAACCCGCTCGACCCGCGGTTCGAACATGCTGCGCATCGCGCTGCACCGTCCGGACGGCGGCGACACCGTGGTGATCCTGGTGGTCCAGGACAACCTGGTGAAGGGCGCCGCCGGCCAGGCCGTGCAGTGCATGAACCTGATGTTCGGCGTGCCGGAAAACATGGGCCTGAAGCAGGTCGCACTGCTGCCGTAAGCCATGCCGCGCGGTTGCCCGCCAGGGCGCCGCGCTTCCCCCTCGCAAGGGTTGCCGACAAGATGCAGATCAAGGCAGCTGATGTTGAGCGCGGTAAATTGACCGTTGCACTGGTGCGTTTGGCAACGTGTTACTACGCGAGGGGACTACCATGTTCGGTCGTAATGCAAAAAGCGAAATCGACAGCCTGATCGGCATTTCCGCCCGCATCGAAGGCGACCTGGTATTCACCGGCGGCCTGCGCATCGACGGCGAAGTGCATGGCAACGTGATCGCCGGCGACGCGGGCGAAAGCATCCTGATCGTGTCCGAGCACGCCCGCATCGAGGGCGAGGTACGCTGCGCCAACCTGGTCGTCAACGGTTACATTGCGGGAACGGTCCGGTCGACGGAACTGCTTGAATTACAGCCGAAAGGCCGCATACATGGGGATGTCCATTACCGCCTGCTGGAAATGCATGGCGGCGCCCTGGTGACGGGCAAGCTGACCCACGAAGCCACCGCGACGCCGGCCGCCGAGCCGGTGTTTCATTTAGGAGTGGCGGCGGAAGGGGCATCAGCATGACTGGCGCTAACCGTCTATAATGGACGAAATCCGAATTCAATCAGGAGTTTATCCATGACCGCAATCGCCGAATTGCATCGCTCGCAAGAGCAGGACGCAATGCCGTCGCCCATCAACTTCACCGACAGCGCCGCGCAGAAGGTCGCCCAGCTGATCGAAGAAGAGGGCAATCCCGACCTGAAACTGCGCGTCTTCGTGCAGGGCGGCGGTTGCTCCGGCTTCCAGTACGGCTTCACCTTCGACGAGATCATGAACGACGACGACACTGCGATGGAAAAGAACGGTGTCACCCTGCTGATCGACTCGATGAGCTACCAGTACCTGGTCGGCGCCGAGATCGACTACAAGGACGACCTCGAAGGCGCCCAGTTCGTCATCAAGAACCCGAACGCCACCTCGACCTGCGGCTGCGGTTCGTCGTTCTCGGCGTAATCGTTTCTTCGCACGAATAAAAGGCCGCCTGGCATTGCCGGCGGCCTTTTTTCATGCCGGGTAGAGCGCTCCCAGCACGCGCAGCCCGGCAGCCCCCGTCACGGCCGGCAGATTGCCCGGCTGGCGCCGCATGAAGCGGTAGCCCAGCCAGGCGAAAGCCAGGGCTTCGACCCGGTTCGGCGCCACGCCGAGCTCGTCGGTCGAGGCAACCGGGATATTCCCGCCGAGCGCATCGGCGATTTCCTTCAGCAACACGCCGTTGTAGGCGCCGCCGCCGCACACGTACACGGCTTGCGCCGCCTGGCCGGTGGTCGCATCCTGGATCGCGCGCGCGATCGACACCGCCGTCAGCCGCGTCAGGGTTGCCTGCACGTCGGCCGGGGCCAGCCCGGGGCGCTGGGCCAGTTTCGCATCCAGCCATTCCGCATGGAACAGGTCGCGGCCCGTGCTCTTGGGCGGCGGCTGGCGGAAATAGGGCTCGTCCAGCAGGATATCGAGCAGTGCCCCGTCGACCTTGCCTGAGGCCGCGAAGGCGCCATCCTCGTCATAGGGCTTGCCGGTGTGGCGCCCTACCCACAAATCCATCAGCACATTGCCGGGGCCGGTGTCATAGCCGCTCACCCGGCCGTCGCCGTGCAGCACGCTGATATTGCCGATGCCGCCGATGTTCACCACCACCCGCACGGTCTTCGCCTTGCCGAACCGGGCTTCGTGGAAAGCCGGCACCAGCGGCGCACCCTGGCCGCCGGCGGCGATGTCGCGCGTGCGGAAATCGGCGATCACGTCAATTCCGGTCAATTCCGCCAGCAGGGCGGGGTTGTTGGTCTGGCGCGTGAAGCCGAGCTCCGGACGGTGGCGGATGGTCTGGCCATGCACGGCCACGGCGCGCACCGGGCCCGGCGCCTGGGCCAGCAAAGCTTGTACGCAAGCGGCATAGCAGCGTGCCAGCGCGTTCGCGGCCAGGGCTTCGCGTTCCAGTTCGTTTCTGCTTTCGGCCTGCAGCGCCATCAGCTCGGCGCGCAGTTCGGCGGGGAAGGGCGTGAACGCGGCCTGCAGGGTGCGGATGCCGCGGCCGGTGAAGTCGGCCAGCACGCCGTCGACGCCGTCCAGGCTGGTGCCGGACATCAGGCCGATGTAGAGGGAAGATGCACTCATTGTCTATTTAATATGAGGGGCGAAAAAAAGCGCCTTGCACTGTGCAGTGCAAGGCGCCTCATTCTATCCGCGATTCGCTGCGGCTTAGCGCGCAGCCATCGCGTTGCCGGCCGGGCTCAGCAGCGAGAAGCGGTGCGACATCTCGGCGGCGGCCATGCGGAAGCGCGACATTTCGCCGTTCGTCAGCGGCTGTGCCTGCAGGTTCTTCAGCTTCATCGGGTCCGTTGCCGTGCCGCCGATGCGGAATTCATAGTGCAGGTGCGGGCCGGTTGCCCAGCCGGTCGCGCCGACGTAGCCGATCACGTCGCCCTGGTGCACTTTCTGGCCCTTGCGCATGCCGCTGGCGAAGCGGCTCATGTGGCCGTAGGCGGTGCTGTAGTTGGACCAGTGCTTGAGCACGACCATGTTGCCGTAGCCGTTCGACACGCCGGCGAAATCGACGGTGCCGTCGCCGGCGGCGCGGATCGGGGTGCCCATCGGGGCGGCCATGTCGACGCCCTTGTGTGCTTTCCAGACGTTGAACACCGGGTGCACGCGCATCGAGAAGCCGGAGGAGATGCGGCTGAAGGCGACCGGCGACTTCAGGAAGGCTTTCTTCAGCGACTGGCCGTCGAGGCCGTAGTAGCCGCCCTGGTGGCTGAGCGGGTCTTCGTACCAGACCGACTGGTAGGCCACGCCGCGGTTGATGAATTCGCCGGCCAGCACGCGGCCGGTGCGGACCAGTTCGCCGTCCTGCCAGAAGGTTTCGTAGACGACGTTGAAACGGTCGCCGCGCTTCAGGTCGGAGCGGAAGTCGATATTGGTCGAGAACATCTCGATGATCTGGTTGACCACCGAATCCGGGATCTGGCCACCGTCGACGTTGGCGTCGGTCGCGGCGTACAGCGAGGTGCTGATCTCGCGCGAACGCATTTCGACGCGGCGCTCGAGTTCGGCCGGCGCCTTGCTGACGACGAACTTGTCGCCCTTGCGGGTGACGGTGACGGTATTGAAGGTGTCCTTGTCGACCGGGATGGTGGCGCGCAGCGACAGCATCAGGCCGTTCTCGTCGGTCTCGGCCTGGATGCGCTTGCCGGTCTTGAGGTTCAGGATGCTGCGCGCCAGCTTGTCGCTGCGCACGAAGGCGGCGGCCTGCTGGTCGTCGATGCCGAGGCGGGTGAAGACGGAGCCCAGGGAATCACCCGGGCGGATGCGCTCTTCGTGGATGAATTCCTGCTGGTCCTGCTGCAGCGCGGCGATCTGGTCGGCCAGGTTCGGCAGTTGCAGGTCTTGTGCGATGGACTTGACAGGAATGTCGGCGGCATCCGGTGCGATCGGGGCGACTGCGGTCGCGCCGAAGGCACACAGGGCCAGGGCAGCGGCGCCGCCCGCAATGATGCGGGTTTTACGGCTCGTCTCGGTGAGACCGAACCAGCGCTTGCCAGTGATTTTCTGTATTGGGTTCATGCAATCAGTTAAAATTTACCGCTTCACCGTCCCAAGACAAACGCTTTTTCTTTTTGTTTTCTTACTTATTGTCTGTGAAACTTTTCATGCGGCAAGATTGACGGGATCGCGAATTATATCAAAATACGGGCTCCTACAACCGTTTTAGCCATTCTCCTACAAGATTTTTATGACTTCCACTGAGCTTTCTGGTAATGCCAAAACTGCAACTTCCGCCGGGGCTGCGGCTCTTCCCTTGAGCGATGCCGTCCAGGAAGCCCTTGCGATCGCCAAGCGCGGCGTCGACGAACTGCTGATCGAGAGCGAATTCGCGCAGAAGCTGGCGCGCTCCGAGCAGAGCGGCACGCCGCTGCGCATCAAGCTCGGCCTCGATCCGACCGCGCCCGACCTGCACCTGGGCCATACCGTGGTGCTGAACAAGCTGCGCCAGCTGCAGGACCTGGGCCACCAGGTGATTTTCCTGATCGGCGACTTCACTTCGATGATCGGCGACCCGTCGGGCCGCAACGTGACCCGTCCACCGCTGACCCGCGAGCAGATCGAAACCAATGCGCAGACCTATTTCAAGCAGGCCTCGCTGGTGCTCGACCCTTCGCGCACCGAGATCCGCTACAACTCCGAGTGGTGCGACCCGCTCGGCGCGCGCGGCATGATCCAGCTGGCCTCGCGCTATACCGTGGCGCGGATGATGGAGCGCGACGACTTCACCAAGCGCTACAAGAATGGGACCCCGATTTCCGTGCATGAGTTCCTTTACCCGCTCATGCAAGGCTATGATTCGGTCGCTTTGAAAGCAGACCTTGAGCTAGGTGGAACGGACCAGAAATTCAACCTGCTCGTCGGCCGTGAATTGCAGAAAGACTATGGCCAGGAGCCGCAGTGCATCCTGACCATGCCGCTGCTCGAAGGCCTGGACGGCGTCGAGAAGATGTCGAAGTCCAAGAACAATTATATCGGCATCACCGAGCCGGCCAACACCATGTTCGGCAAGCTGATGAGCATCTCGGACGTCATGATGTGGAAGTACTACGATCTGCTGTCGTTCCGCTCGATCCCGGACCTGGCTGCCTTGAAGGCCGAGGTCGAGGGCGGCCGCAACCCGCGCGACGCCAAGGTCGCGCTGGCCCAGGAGATCGTGGCGCGCTTCCACTCGCAGCAGGCGGCCGAGGATGCGCTGGCGGACTTCGTCAACCGCTCCAAGGGCGGGATCCCGGACGACGTGCCGGAAGTCAGCGTCGGCGGCGCCCCGCTGGGCCTGCCGCAGCTGCTGCGCCAGACCGGCCTGTGCGCGTCCAGTTCGGAAGCCATGCGCATGATCGACCAGGGCGGCGTGCGCATCGACGGCACGGTCGTGGCCGACAAGGCGCTGCAGGTCGAAGCGGGCACCTTCGTGCTGCAGGTCGGCAAGCGCAAGTTCGCGCGCGTGACCCTCGCGGCATGATCGGTCTTCTGCAAAGGGTCACCCAGGCCAGCGTCGTGGTCGACGGCGAGACCGTCGGCGCCATCGGGCACGGCCTGATGGTGCTGGTCTGCGCCGAGCGGGGCGACAGCGAACGCGAGGCGGATGCGCTGCTGGCCAAATTGCTGGGTTACCGCGTCTTTTCCGACGAGGCCGGCAAGATGAACCGCAGCGTCAGCGACGTTGCCGGCGGCCTGCTGCTGGTGCCGCAGTTCACGCTGGCGGCCGACACCCGCTCCGGCACCCGGCCTTCGTTCTCGCCGGCGGCCGCGCCGGAAGACGGGCGCCGGCTGTTCGAACATGTCGTGCGCCAGGCGCGCGAGCGTCACGGTAAGGTCGAGACCGGCCGCTTTGGCGCCGATATGCAGGTGTCGTTGACGAACGACGGTCCAGTAACTTTCTGGCTTCGTATTGATCCACCCAAGGTTTCTGGTTGAAACTGCGGCGGACGGCGCCGGTCAATCTGACTAGGAAAGAAGGGAGGGTAGGGCGATGAATATCTGGAGCGATTCCTTTACCGAGGGCGGCCCGATTCCGCCCCGCTGCGCGTTCGCCGAGATCGACCCCGGCAGCCACATCAAGCTGTCGAGCAACCGCAGCCCCCATTTCGCCTGGGACGAGGTGCCGGCCGGCGCCGAGTCGCTGGTGCTGCTGTGCCACGACCTCGACGTGCCGACCGACGGCACCGACGTCAACAGGGAAGGCCGGAAGGTGCCGGACGCCTTGCCGCGCACCGACTTCTTCCACTGGGCGCTGGTCGACATCCCGGTTTGCCTGAAGTCCTTCGCCGAGGGCCTGTTCTCGGACATGGTGACCCCGGGCGGCAAGAGCGGTCCGCTGGTCCCGTTCACGATCAAGAACGGCACCGAGCACCAGCTGCGCCACGGCCTCAACGACTACACCAGCTGGTTCGCGAGCGATCCCGACATGGCGGGCGACTACTACGGCTACGACGGTCCCTGTCCGCCCTGGAACGACGAGCGCGTGCATACCTACGTGTTCACGCTGTATGCGCTCGACATCCCGCGCCTGCCGCTGACCGGGCGCTTCACCGGCAAGGAAGCGCGCCTTGCGATTACCGGCCATATCCTGGACGAAGCCCGGATCTTCGGCGTGTATTCGCTGAACCCGGAAATCGCCGCCACCATCATCGATAAATAAACCCGGCAAGACATTGACTAACGCAGCACATCCACCCACCAACATCCTCCTGATCCGCCACGGCGAAACCGCATGGAACGCGGAGCGCCGCCTGCAGGGTCATCTCGACATTCCGCTGAACGAGGAGGGCGAGCGCCAGGCCCGCCTGCTCGCCGGGGCGCTGACGCATGAGCCGATCGACCTGCTGGTTTCCAGCGACCTGGGGCGCGCCCGCCAGACGGCCCAGGCCGTGGCCGCGCTGCGCGGCATGCCGCTGCAGATCGAGCCCGGCCTGCGCGAACGCTGCTACGGCGGCTTCGAAGGCTTACTGTACACCGAGATCGAACAGCGCTTCCCGGCCGAGTTCGCTGCCTGGCAGGCGCGCGATATCGATGCGATTTTGCCGGATGGCAAAAATTGTGGCGAAACCTTCCGCCAGTTCTACGCTCGCGCCACCGAAGCGATCCTGGGCCTGGCCCGCATGCACCCCGGCCGCACCCTGGCCCTGGTGGCCCACGGCGGCGTGCTCGAGTGCGCCTACCGGATGGCCGGCAACCTGCCGCTGGAAACGCCGCGCGACTTCAAGGTTTACAACGCCAGCGTCAACCGCTTCCGCGTCGACGGCGGCAAGCTGGTGCTGGAGAGCTGGGGCGAGGTTTCCCACCTGCGTCCGGCGGTGCTCGACGAGCTCACCTGAGCTTGGCACGAAAGAAATATGTCAGATTTTCAACACTAGAAAAAAGTTGTGCTGATAAATTGAGCAGCGGTTCGGGTAAAATAGCGAGTTCCCGATTGTTTTCCTGGTTTTTCTCCCGTGCAAATTGGTCCTTACGCGCTGCGCAATAACGTCTTCGTCGCCCCGATGGCCGGGGTGACCGACCGCCCGTTCCGCCAGCTTTGCAAGAAGCTGGGCGCCGGTTATGCGGTATCGGAGATGGCGGCCTCGAATCCGCGCCTGTGGGCCAGCGAAAAGTCCTCGCGCCGCACCGACCATGCGGGCGAGATGGAGCCGAAGGCGGTGCAGATCGCCGGCGCGGTGCCTGAAGAACTGGCGGAATGCGCGAAATTCAATGTCGACCGCGGCGCCCAGATCATCGACATCAACATGGGCTGCCCGGTCAAGAAGGTCTGCAACAACTGGTGCGGGTCGGCCCTGCTGCAGCACGAAGACCTGGTCCAGCGCATCCTCGAAGCGGTGGTGCGCGCGGTGGACGTGCCGGTCACGCTCAAGTTCCGCACCGGCTGGGACCGCCAGAACAAGAACGCCCTGACGATCGCGCGCATGGCCGAGCAGGCCGGCATCGCGATGCTGACCCTGCACGGCCGCACCCGCGCCGACGGCTACAAGGGCGATGCCGAATACGACACCATCGCCGCGGTGAAGGCGGCCGTCTCGATCCCGGTGGTGGCCAACGGCGACATCACGACGCCGGAAAAGGCGAAATTCGTGCTCGACCACACGGGCGCCGACGCCGTCATGATCGGCCGCGCGGCCCAGGGCCGTCCCTGGATCTGCCGCGAGATCGACCATTACCTGCGCACTGGCGCGCACCTGCCGGCGCCGCTGGTCGACGAAGTGCGCGAACTGATGAACGAACACCTGCCGGCCCACTACGCCTTCTACGGGGAATACCTGGGCGTGCGCACGGCCCGTAAACACATCGGCTGGTATGTGGAGGACCTGCCCGGCGGCGAAGAATTCCGCCAGCGCATGAACCTGCTGGAATCGACTGCCGAGCAGCTGGCGGCAGTGGACGATTTTTTCAAATCGCAACACCGGTTTGGCGAGCGGTTACAATACCGGCCCGCGCATTCTGATGACGTCGCGATCGCGGCATAAAAAATAGCAGAAAAATAAAAAATAATCGGAGACAGGGCTGCCACAAGCAGCGCCATTAACCAAGGTGAAGTAGCAGACATGAGCAAAGAGAGTATCCAGGAAGTCGTTCAGAAAAGCCTCGAAGATTATTTCAACGACCTGGGCGAGCAAAAACCGACGAATATCTACGACATGATGCTGCTGACCGTCGAAAAACCGATCCTGCAAGTGGTGATGACGCGTGCCGAAGGCAACCAGTCGCATGCGGCGCAGATGCTGGGCATCAACCGCAACACCTTGCGCAAGAAATTGCAGGAGCACGGGCTGCTGTAAACGCCGGGGAGGGCCGGCGTGCGAGCGTGCGCCGGCCTTCTGCCGGCGTAATGGAATATAGCAGCATGAAAAATGCGCTCGCACCGATTTTTATCAACAGGCCCATCCCATGATCAAACAAGCCCTCATCTCCGTTTCCGATAAAACCGGCGTGCTCGACTTCGCGCGCGCGCTGTCCGCACTCGGCGTGAACATCCTGTCGACCGGCGGCACTGCCAAGCTGCTGCAAGACAATGGCGTGCCCGTCACCGAAGTCGCCGACTACACGGGTTTCCCGGAAATGCTCGATGGCCGCGTCAAGACCCTGCACCCGAAAGTGCACGGCGGCATCCTGGCGCGCCGTGACTTGCCGGAACACGTTGCCAAGCTGGAAGAGCACGGCATCCCGCAGATCGACATGGTGGTGGTGAACCTTTACCCCTTCCAGGCGACCGTCGCCAAGGAACAGTGCTCGCTGGAAGATGCAATCGAGAACATCGACATCGGCGGCCCGACCATGCTGCGCTCGGCGGCCAAGAACCACCGCGACGTGGTGGTGATCGTCGACCCGTCCGACTATGGCCCGGTGCTGGCGGAAATGAAGGGCACCGGCGAAGCTGCCGGCAGCGTGTCGTATGACACCAAGTTCCGCCTGGCGAAGAAGGTATTTGCCCATACCGCGCAGTACGACAGCGCGATCACCAACTACCTGACCAGCCTGGGCGAAGACAAGCAGCACGCCACCCGCGCGGCCTACCCGCAGACCCTGAACCTGCACTTCGAGAAAGTCCAGGACATGCGCTACGGCGAAAACCCGCACCAGAGCGCCGCCTTTTACCGCGACCTGGCCCCGGCCGCCGGCAGCCTGGCGAATTACCGCCAGCTGCAGGGCAAGGAACTGTCGTACAACAACATCGCCGACGCCGACGCCGCCTGGGAATGCGTCAAGACGCTGGGCGGCCTCGAGCAGCCGGCCGGCTGCGTGATCATCAAGCACGCCAACCCCTGCGGCGTGGCGATCGGCGCCGATGCCCTGGATGCCTACCAGCGCGCGCTGAAGACCGATCCGACCTCGGCCTTCGGCGGCATCATCGCCTTCAACGTGCCGGTCGACGGCCGCGCCGCGGAAGCGATCGCCAAGCTGTTCGTCGAAGTCGTGATCGCCCCGGTGTTCACGCCGGAAGCGCGCCAGATCATGGCGGCCAAGCAGAACGTGCGCCTGCTGGAGATTGAACTGGGCGACGGCCAGAACCCCTTCGACGTCAAGCGCGTCGGCGGCGGCCTGCTGGTGCAATCGCCGGACGCGAAGAACGTCGGCCTGGACGACCTGCGCGTGGTCAGCAAGAAGCAGCCGACCCCGCAGCAACTGCAGGACCTGATGTTCGCCTGGCGCGTGGCCAAGTTCGTGAAATCGAACGCGATCGTGTTCTGCGCCGGCGGCATGACCCTGGGCGTGGGCGCCGGCCAGATGAGCCGCATCGACTCGGCCCGCATCGCCTCGATCAAGGCGCACAACGCCGGCCTGTCGCTGGTCGGCTCGGCGGTGGCATCGGATGCCTTCTTCCCGTTCCGCGACGGCCTGGACGTGGTGGTCGACGCCGGCGCGACCTGCGTCATCCACCCGGGCGGCTCGATGCGCGACCAGGAAGTGATCGATGCGGCGGACGAGCGTGGCGTCGTCATGCTCTATACTGGGACGCGTCACTTCCGTCATTGATTTGACGGGAACGGTCGTGGTGACAAACTCGCCACGACCTGTGTTTTTGCACAGTATTTTTCCCACGAAACACGCCAGCCGGTATAACATTCGATAATGATTATTCTCGGCATCGACCCGGGCCTGCGCACGACGGGATTCGGGGTCATTGAAAAACACGGTCAGCGGCTGCGTTACATCGCGTCCGGCACCATCAAGACCGGTACGGAAGGCGCCTTGCCGCCGCGCCTCAAGATCATCCTGGCCGGCGTCAGCGAAGTCGTCGCCACCTACAAGCCGGCCTGCGCGGCCATCGAAAAAGTCTTCGTCAACGTGAATCCGCAGTCGACCCTGCTGCTGGGCGCAGCGCGCGGCGCGGCCATCACGGCGCTGGTCGGGGCCGATCTCGAGGTGGCGGAATACACGCCGGCCGAGGTCAAGCAGGCGGTGGTCGGCAGCGGCAAGGCCGTCAAGGCGCAAGTCCAGGAGATGGTGGCGCGCCTGTTGAAACTCCCCGGCCTGCCCGGCACCGACGCCGCCGACGCCCTCGGCATCGCGATCTGCCACGCGCACGGCATGGATGCGCTGGCGCTGATCGGGTCGCTGTCCCCGGAAAAAGGCCTGCACATGCGGCGCGGGCGCCTGGTCTCATCCTGATAACACATTGAAAGCGAAAGGCTAGCGATGATCGGTCGTCTCTCCGGCGTGCTGCTGGAAAAGAATCCCCCGCAAGTGCTCGTGGATTGCCAGGGCGTCGGCTATGAAGTCGACGTGCCGATGGGCACCTTCTACAACCTGCCGCACACGGGCGAAAAAGTGGTCCTCTTCACGCACTATGTGGTGCGGGAGGATGCGCACCTGCTGTTCGGCTTCGGCTCCGCCAACGAGCGCGCCGTGTTCCGCCAGCTGATCAAGATCACCGGCGTCGGCGCCCGTACCGCGCTGGCGATCCTGTCCGGCATGTCGGTGGCCGACCTCGCCCAGGCCGTGACCCTGCAGGAAGCCGGGCGCCTGGTGAAGGTTCCCGGCATCGGCAAGAAGACCGCCGAGCGCCTGCTGCTGGAACTGAAGGGCAAGCTGGGCGCCGACATCGGCGTGGTCGGCGGCGCCGTGCAGGACGACGCCCAGGCAGACGTGCTCAATGCGCTGCTGGCCTTGGGGTATTCTGACAAGGAAGCGCTGGCCGCGATCAAGAACATGCCGGCCGGGACCACGGTTTCCGAGGGCATCAAGCTGGCGCTGAAATCGCTGTCGAAAGCCTGACCCACACGTCGTTCCCGCGCAGGCGGGAACCCAGGTTTTGCTGGCGCTATCGATATGCACGCAAACTTGGATCCCCACTTTCGCGGGGAGTCGTTTCCGGCAATGCCGGGAACGACATTCATTGGCTAACAATATATGAGCATCCAGACCGACAATTTCACCGAGCAGCGCATCATCGACGCCGCGCCGGCCTCGCCGAACGAGGAGGCGATCGAGCGCGCCCTGCGGCCCAAGCACCTCGACGAATACGTCGGCCAGTCCAAGATCCGCGACCAGCTCGAGATCTTCATCCACGCCGCCCGCAAGCGGCGCGAGGCGCTCGACCACACCTTGCTGTTCGGCCCGCCGGGCCTCGGTAAAACCACGCTGGCCCACATCATCGCGCGCGAGATGGGCGTCAACCTGCGCCAGACTTCCGGCCCGGTGCTGGAACGTCCGGGCGACCTGGCGGCGCTGTTGACCAACCTCGAAGCGAACGACGTGCTGTTCATCGACGAGATCCACCGCCTGTCGCCGGTGGTCGAGGAGATCCTGTACCCGGCGCTCGAAGACTACCAGATCGACATCATGATCGGCGAAGGCCCGGCCGCGCGTTCCGTGAAGCTCGACCTGCAGCCGTTCACGCTGGTCGGCGCCACCACCCGCGCCGGCATGCTGACCAATCCGCTGCGCGACCGCTTCGGCATCGTCGCGCGCCTGGAGTTCTACAACGTCGACGAACTCACGAAGATCGTCACCCGCAGCGCCGCGCTGCTGGAAGCGCCGATCAACGAGGAGGGCGCGCGCGAGGTGGCCAAGCGCGCGCGCGGCACGCCGCGTATCGCCAACCGCCTGCTGCGCCGCGTGCGCGACTATGCGGAAGTGAAGGGCAACGGCGAGATCACCAAGGACATGGCCGACCGCGCGCTGAAGATGCTCGACGTGGACACCGTCGGCTTCGACGTGATGGACCGGAAGCTGCTCGAAGCGGTGCTGTTCAAGTTCGCCGGCGGCCCGGTCGGCATCGGCAACCTGGCGGCGGCGATCGGCGAGGCCGCCGACACCATCGAGGACGTGCTGGAACCCTACCTGATCCAGCAGGGCTATCTGCAGCGCACCCCACGCGGGCGCATCGCGACGCCGCTGGCGTATCAACACTTCGGCGTCACGGCGCCGCGCATCAGCCCCACCGGCGACCTGTGGGACAACCTGCCGCCGGCCTGAACATGGAGATCTGGGTCGATGCCGATGCCTGTCCGGGCGTGATCAAGGACATCCTGTTCCGCGTGGCCGAGCGCCTGCAGCTGCAGGTGACCCTGATCGCCAACCAGCTGATCCGGGTGCCGGGTTCGCGCTTCATCCGCGCGCTCCAGGTGCCGAGCGGTCCGGATGTGGCCGACACCGAAATCGTCGAGCGCCTGGCGCCCGGCGACCTGGTGGTCACCGGCGACATCCCATTGGCGGCGCGCGTGCTGGAGAAGGGCGGCGATGCGCTGAATCCGCGCGGCGAGTTCTACACGAAGGACAATATCGCCCAGCAGCTCACGATGCGCGCCTTCATGGAAGAACTGCGAAGCGGCGGCATCGATACCGGCGGCCCCAGCGCCTTCAGCCAGGCCGACCGCCAGCAGTTCGCCAACGCCCTCGACCGCTACCTGGCGCGAAAAGTACCTTAAGGGCGCGACTCGCGCCGTTCAGCCGACGGATGGCTTTGGACCAGCACCAGCACCGGTTCGGTACGCTCACGCTGGCGCATCGGGCGCTGGCGGCGGTCCGGCGCGGCCGGGTAGACGAAGCTGATGAACAGCAGCACCGTGAACGACAGCAGGGCGCCGCTGCCCCACAGCAGCGGGATATCGGTGCGGGTGGCCAGCATGGTGATGCTGGCGGCGGCGGGAATCATCAGCAGCAGGCCGCCGAGGGTGCGCAGCTGGGCGGAGCGGCGCATGCGGTCGCCGAACATGGCCACGTAGAGGAAGCTGAATGCGATCAGGGCCAGCCCGGCCAGGCCGCCGATGGCGATCCAGGCCGGCATGTCGGGCCGCCGGGTTCCCGCGGCCAGCAGCGGCGGCAGGATGAGGACCAGGCCGCCGGCGGCGAGGGCAAGCAGGCGCAGCACGATCATGTCGACGCCTCCTGGGCGCCTGGGATTTTCCGGACATCGGAGAGTCGGTTCGCAGTGTTCATGTTTATTAAAATGCAAAGGCACAGTGTGCGGAGATTAACATTAGGATAATTTCCTCGGCGCACGCCTGAAGGCCTGTGCGGCGAAGCCGGCGTGCATCCACGGCATGGTTCCGCTGGCCAGCCAGCGGCTGATCGTCGGCCCGGGGACGGCTTTCGAAAACAGGTAGCCCTGGCCGTAATCGCAGCCGGCCTGCTTGAGCAGTTCGAGCTGCTCCGGTGTTTCGATGCCTTCCGCAATCACCCGCATGCCGAGCTTGTGGGCCATCGTGACGATGGTTTCGCACAGGGCGTAGTCGGTGGTGCCGGCTTCCAGGTGCATCACGAAGGAGCGGTCGATCTTCAGGAACTGGAACTTGAATTTCTTCAGGTAGGACAAGGACGAGTAGCCCGTGCCGAAATCGTCCAGCGACAGGTCCATGCCGTGCTCGGCGATCTGGCGCAACTGCTGGACGACGAAGGGATTATTGTCGAGCAGCATGCCCTCGGTGACTTCGACCGCCAGCGTATGTTCCGGCAGCGCGGCATCCCTTGCCATCTGGAAGCAGCGCTCGCAGGCCTCGCGCCCGGCCAGCAGCTGGACCGGGGAGACGTTGATCCCGACCTGCAGCGACGTGCCATGCTCGTTTTTCCACGTGACCACGTCGCGCACCACCGTCTCGAAGATCTGCTCGCCCAGCTCGACGATCAGGCCGGTTTCCTCGCACAAGGGGATGAACTCGGCCGGGCCGATCATGCCGCGCAGCGGATGGGTCCAGCGCACCAGCGATTCGGCTTTCCTGAGCGCCCCGGTCACCAGGTCGACGATGGGCTGGTAGTAGACCTCGAGCCGGCGCTCGTCCATCGCGGTCCGGAGGTCCTTGATCAGTTGCCGCCGCGCCTGGGCGCGCTCCTGCATCACGTGCGAGAAATAGGTGTAGCGGTTGCGGCCCTGCTGCTTGGCCACGTACATCGCCTGGTCGGCGTGCTTGATCAGGCTTTCCATGTCGGCCGCGTCCTTCGGGTAATGCGTGATCCCGATGCTCGCCGACAGGTGCAGGGTTTCGTCGCCGATGGTGAAGGGCCGGGCCATGGCCTGGATGATGTCCTGGGCGGTCCGGTCGATCGCAAACGCTTCCCCATCCATGTGTTCCCGGGCCGTGCCCAGCAACACCGTGAACTCGTCGCCGCCGAGGCGCGCCACGGTGTCGCCGTCGCGCGTGCAGTCGAGCAGGCGCTGGGCGGCTTCGCGCAGGATCTCGTCGCCGGCGGAGTGGCCGAGGGTTTCGTTGACGTCCTTGAAGCGGTCGAGGTCGATCACCAGCAGGGTGAAGCCGCCGGCATCGCGGTCGGCGCCGTGCACGGCCTGGGCCACGCGCTCCATGAACATCTGGCGGTTCGGCAGGCCGGTCAGGGTGTCGTAATTACCCTGGCGCCAGGCGAGTTCTTCGGCGCGCTTGGTCTCGGTGATGTCGGTGCCGATTTCGATGTAGTTGCGCACCCGCCGATCCGGGCCGTAGGCGGCGGTGATGGTGCGGTATTCGGCGATCACATGGCCATCCTTGTGCCGGCTCCACAATTCTCCCTGCCATTGCCCGGTCGCGCGCAGCTCGGCCCACAGGGCGTCGTCGAAGTTGGACTCGTCCAGGCCGGCGTTGTACACCCGCGGCGCCTTGCCGGCGATATCGTCCGGGGTATAGCCGCGCATGCTGGTGAAGGCCGGATTGACGGTTTCGATGCGGCCCTCCGGATCGAGCACGGCGATCGCCTCGTGGCTGTTCTGGAATACCAGCGAAGCCAGTTCCAGGCTGTGCTGGGCGCCCTTGAGCGCCGAGATGTCGGTGACCGTGCCGAGCATGCGCTGCGGCTTGCGCTGCGCATCGAAGACGACCTTGCCCTGCATGCGGATCCATACCCAGTGGCCGTCGCGGTGGCGCACCCGGGCTTCGGCGTCGAGCCGTTCGGCCCTGCCTGCGACAACGGCGGCGACCGCCGCCTCGACGGCGCCGGTGTCGCCGGGATGCACCCAGTTCAGCAGGGTTTCGCGCGTCGCCATCAAGGGCGAGCAGGCCATGCCGATGATGGACTGGTAGAAGGGGAAGATGCTCAGTTCGCCGCTCTGCCCGTCGGCGCCGGCCTGCCATTCCCACGCGCCGGCGCCCGAGTATTCGAGGGCCAGCCGCCAGCGTTCCTCGAGCTCGGCCAGGCGCTGCTGGTTCTGGTGGTGTTCGGTCACGTCGTGCACGACGCCCATCAGGAGCCGGCAGGCGCCATCCGCGTCGATCACGGGAGACACGGTGACATCGCCGGTCTTGGTGCCGGTCGGGTAGTCCGACACCTCCTGCCACTGCACCACCTTGCGGGTGGCGATGGCTTCCCGGTACTTCGACTTCACCAGCGCCAGCGAGTCGGGCGGGATGATCTGGTCGACTTCCTTGCCCACCACCTCGGACACCGGCAGGCCGGTCGTCAGGGTGAAGCGCTCGTTCACGGCGGAAAAGCGGTAACGGTCGCCGTCCAGCACCTCGAGGAAGAAGATGACGTCGGCGACGTGTTCGAACAGGTAGGTCAGGTAATGCAGTGGAACCGGCGGCGCATCGGCGGTCAGGTAACGTGCGACCTGGCTCGATGCCGGGCTCGAGTGCGGCACGACCGGCGGGGCACCGGACGGTTTTGCCATCGCTTTCTCCCTCTACATGGTTCGAGGCAGTGTAGCGCAGATGGCATGGGTCCCGGCGCAGGGTTCTGCCGGCCGGGACCAGGGAGTTTGTTTACTCCTGGCGCAGCCAGATTTGCGAGCGGCCGAACATCGGCATGCCGACATAGCCGCGCACTTCGACCTTCTTGCCGCCCTCCTGCACGGTCAGCTTGCTCTTGTAGACCTTGCCGTCCTTCGGATCGAGGATCTCGCCGCCGGTGTATTCGTCGCCCTTCTTCTTCAGGCCCGAGACGATGGTCATGCCGACGATCGGCTGGTCCTTGCGCGCGTCCTTGCACAGCACGCATTTCGGATTCTGCTCTTCGTCCGCGGTTCGGAACAGTTTCTCGATCCTGCCCTGCAGCTCGCCATGGTTGTCGGTGATGCGGATCAGCGCGGTCGGCTTGCCCGAGCTGTCGTCGATGGCCTTCCACAGCCCGACCGGCGAACCCTCCTGTGCCCACGCGAGCGGGGCGGCGAGGACGGCGGCAATCAGCGAAATCGTGGTGAGGGTGCGCATGGTGTCTCCAGTGAAATCATTATGGTGATAGGCAATGGAGTGTAGCAAACAGTACGGTCGTTCGGTAAACGGCCTGGCGGGAAATTTTGGATGACATTTGTCATCCCAAACTGGTGGCGGTCGCGCCTGTCGCCGCCACTGCCGTTTCCCGATACTGGCATCCATGGCATTCGCCATCGACCACAACAACAAAGGGAAACACACATGAAACCGACTATCCTGACTTCGCTGCTGCTGGCCGCCGGCCTGGCCTGCTCCGCAAGTGCCTTCGCCGGCACAACCCTGGTGCATGACGTGCGCCTGTTCGATGGCAAGGCAGTGCACGAACACCGCTCGGTGCTGGTGCGCGACGGCGTGATCGCGGATGCCGATTTCCATGGCCGGGCGCCTGAAGGTAGCCGCGTGGTGATTGGTGCAGGCCGCACCCTGCTGCCGGGCCTGATCGACGCCCATGTCCACACCTGGCAACACTTCGAGCTGCCGCTGGTATTCGGCGTGACGACCCAGGTCGATATGTTCACCGGTGTCGAGGTCATGCAGCGCATTCAAAAGCAGATGGCGGAGGGCCGCAACCAGCGCGAGGCCGACGTGTTCTCGGCCGGAACCCTGGTCACCGCGCCGGGTGGCCACGGCACCGAATACCCGGTGCCGATCCCGACCCTGGAAAAGGGCGGCGACGCCCAGGCCTTCGTCGACGCCCGCATCGCCGAGGGCTCGCATTTCATCAAGGTGGTGAAGGAAGACGGCTTCGCCGACCACCATTTCAACAGCCTCGACATCGCCACCGTGAAGGCCGTGATCGAGGCTGCCCACAAGCGCGGCAAGCTGGCCGTGGTCCACATCAGCACCCTGAAGGATGCGCGCGCCGCGCTGGAGGCCGGCGCCGATGGCCTGGCCCACCTGTTCGTCGCGGCGCAGATGTCGCAGGAAGACGCGGACGACCTGGCCAGGCTGGCGCGGGCCAGGGGCGCCTTCGTGGTGCCGACGTTCTCGGTCCTGGAAAGCATCGCCGGCGTGAAGCCGCGCGACCTGCTCGACGACCCGCAAGTGGCCGGCCTGCTCGACCGCACGGAACGCGGCGCGCTGCAGACCGGCTACGGGCCGGTGCCGCGTCCCGCGATCCTCGCCGCACCGAAGATGGTGACGGCGGCCATGCGGCGCGCCGGCGTACCGGTGCTGGCCGGAACCGACGCCGGCAATGCCGGCACCCAGTACGGCGCCAGCCTGCACCACGAACTGGCTTCGTTGGTCGACGCCGGCCTCACCCCGCGTGAAGCGCTGGTGGCCGCCACCAGCGCGCCGGCGAAAGCCTTCCGCCTGGGCCAGCGCGGCCGGATCGCCAAGGGCTACAAGGCCGACCTGCTGCTGGTCGAAGGCAATCCGCTGCAGGACATCGGAGCGACCCGCCGCATTGTCGAAGTGTGGAAGGATGGCGAGAGCACCGCGTCGATCCGCGAGGCCCAGCGCCGGCACGTGACGCAGGAGGCCGCAGGCAGGGACAGGCAGCCGGTTGCGCTGCCGGCTGACGGCAGGATCACGCTGCTGAAAGAGGGCAAGCTGGCCAGCCCCTTCGGCACCGGCTGGTTCCCGTCCACCGATAAATTCGCAGGCGGCGTCTCGACTGTCACGCTCGGCACCGAGGCGGCACAGGAGGGCGGTGCGTCGATCGCCATCGAGGCGCAAGTCAAGCCCGGCTTCGCCTATCCATGGGCCGGCGCGGCCTTCATGCCGGGTGCGCAGCCGATGCTGGGCGCCGACCTGAGCGCGGCCAGGGTGGTGCGCTTCCGCGTGCGCGGCGATGGCCGCCGGTACACGGTGTCGATGGCCTCGAGCGGCATGACGATCCCACGCAGCGTGGCTTTCGAGACGGGCGCCGAGTGGAAGGAAGTTACGATTCCCTTCAGCGCCTTCAGCGGGGTCGATCCGGCGGCAGTGACCATGATAGGATTTAACGCTGGACCGCAACCCGGCGACTACCGCTTCGAGATCGCCGACGTTCGGCTGGTCGACCGCTGATAACGATAACGATAATCACAAATAGCGATGGAACGATTCAAGCGCGTGCTGGCCGGACCCTGGGTGCCGCCGGACATGGGCAAGCTGCCCTACCTGTGGTCGATGTCCCTGGCCTTCCTGCTGTTCAAGTATTTCTACAGCTCGGTCAGCACCGTCGAACTGGCCATGCTGGGCCTCAGCGTCCTACTGTTCCTGCCGCTCTATCTGTACAGCTTCTGGACCGGCGGCCGCACCGCCGTCCTGTGCATCCTGGCGGCCTGCCTGTTCGGGATGCTGTGGGCGCCGCACAACTCCGGCGCCGGCACCTTCTTCATCTTCGCCGCGGGCATGTGCGGCCGCCTGGCACCGGGCCGCAACGCGCCGCGCATGCTGGCCATGGTGCTTGGGCTGGCGACGGCAACCGGTTACCTGCTGGCGGCGAACGGCCCTTCCTTCCTGCTGGCGCCGTGGGCGGTCGGCCTCTCGGTGGGCGTGGCCTCGATCATGGAAGGCGGCCTGCGCGCTTCCCGCAGCCAGCTGCTGCGCAAGCAGGAAGAAGTCGAGCACATGGCCCGCATCGCCGAGCGCGAACGCATCTCGCGCGACCTGCACGATCTGCTTGGCCATTCGCTGTCGCTGATCGCCCTGAAGGCGGAACTCGCCGGCAAGCTCGCCGGCCGCGACCTCGAAGCGTGCAAGCGCGAGATCGCGGATATCGAAGCTAGCGCGCGGCGCGCCCTGGCCGAGGTGAGGACGGCGGTGACCGGCTATCGCGACAGCGGCCTGTCCGGTGCTCTGGCCAGCGCCCGCGCCAGCCTGGCCGCCGCCGGCGTCGTATTGCGCGAGGAGGTGCAGCCGCAGTTTCTCCAGTCTGCGTTGGCGCCGGCCATCGAGCACGTGCTGGCGCTGGCGCTGCGCGAAGCGGTGACCAACGTCGTGCGCCATGCCGGCGCGGTCCACTGCACGATCGGCCTGGCGCTGGAGGAGGGCGATGCCGTGCTGCGCGTGCGCGATGACGGCGAGCGGTTGCCCGCCGGCGGCGCGGTCCGTTCCGGTAACGGCTTGAGCGGCATGAGAGAACGTGCGGCGGGCGCCGGCGGCTGCCTCGCCATCGACGTGGACCAGGGCCTGTGCCTGGAGCTGCGCGTACCGATGAACGAAACGAAGGAGGCGGCATGAGTTCAGCTGTGATTCGCATCGTGATCGCGGAAGACCAGGCACTGGTGCTGGGAGCGCTGGCCGCGCTGCTGCGGCTCGAGGACGACCTGGACGTGGTGGGGACGGCCGGCAACGGCAAGGATGCGCTGGCGCTCTGCCGCGAACTGCGGCCCGACATCGTCCTGACCGACGTCGAGATGCCGCAGATGACCGGGCTGGAACTGGCGGCGCGGCTGCAGGAGTTCGGGCTGCCCGGCAAGGTGGTGATCGTGACCACCTTCGCGCGCAGCGGCTACCTGCGGCGCGCGCTGGAGGCCGGGGTGCGCGGCTACCTGCTGAAGGATGCGCCGGCCGAGAACCTGGCGGCGGCGATCCGCGTCGTGCACGGCGGCGGCCGGGCGATCGCGCCCGAGCTGGCGCTGGAGAGCTGGAGCGCGGGCCAGGATCCGCTGTCCGAGCGCGAGCGCCAGGTGCTGCGCCTGGCCGGCGAAGGCAAGACCAGCGCCGAGATTGCGAAGCTGGTGCACTTGTCGGAGGGCACGGTGCGCAATTACCTATCCGAGGCAATCAGCAAGCTGAATGCGGGGAACCGCATCGAAGCTTACCGCATGGCGCGTAACGCAGGCTGGTTATAAAGGTGGTGCTTAGTTCCGGCGTAGCGAAAACTTGCGCACGACGTATTTGGCATCATTCGTGGATGCTTCGATCTTTTCACTGACAACCCGTCCGTCCTCTACGAGTTCGTCGATCGCACTATTCGCGGTTGCGAAGTTCGGGTAATACATGGAGTCATACATCTGCTCGAAGGACATGCCGTTCTTATTTTTTTCCAGCAGCGCAAGTATGTCGCTCTTCGACGCTTGAATCGCACGCTGCTCAACGCGCTCCTGGTAGACCTGGTATATGCCGATCAAGACGAGCAGAGAGAAGACAGCGGTAGTAAAAGTCCAGAGTTTCGTTCTTGACCGTGGATATAGTGCCGGGACCAATCCCGCAATGCTGAGCGCTAATCCTGCGATAGAAAGATAGCTATCCATAATGTATTTGCCAGGTGAGTGAGATTTGATGAGCCAACCACGGTTCCGAACAGGCGACGTAATCTAACAATTGCTGTTCATAAACGCAAGAAAGCCGCGCCCGGCGGACCCGGGCGCGGCTTTTTACCGAACGATGACGATCAGGCCGCCGGCAGCTTGGCCAGCTGTTCCTGCATCTTGGCCAGCGTGGCGCTGAAGTTCTCCACGCGCTCGCGCTCCTGGGCCACCACGGCGGCCGGGGCGCGGGCCACGAAGCTCTCGCTGGACAGCTTGCCGTTGGCCTTGGCGATCTCGCCCTGCAGGCGCGCGATCTCCTTCGACAGGCGCTCGCGCTCGGCGGCGACGTCGATCTCGACCTTCAGCATCAGCTTGGTGGTGCCGACGATCGAGACCGCGGCCGGCGATTCCGGCAGGGTGTCGACGATCTGCACTTCCGACAGCTTGCCGAGCAGCTGCACATAGGGCGCGAAGCTCTGGGCGGCGGCGCGGTCGGCTTCCGAACCCGGTTCGACGATCAGCGGCACGCGCACCGATGGCGACAGCTTCATCTCGCCGCGCAGGTTGCGGGTGGCGTCGGTCAGCTTCTTGAACTGCTCCATCCAGCTTTCCGCGCCGGCGTCGATCAGCGATTCGTCGGCGATCGGGTAGGGCTGCAGCATGATGGTGTCGCCGGTCTTCCCGGCCAGCGGGGCGACGGCGTGCCACAGCTCCTCGGTCACGAAGGGGATGATCGGGTGCGCCAGGCGCAGGATCACTTCCAGCACGCGCAGCAGGGTGTGGCGGGTGGCGCGCTGCTGCGCCTCGGTTCCCTGCTGGACCTGGACCTTGGCCAGTTCCAGGTACCAGTCGCAGTACTCGTCCCACACGAAGCTGTAGATGCTGCTGGCGATGTTGTCGAAGCGGTAGTCGGCGAAGCCCTTGGCCACGTCCAGCTCGACGCGGTTCATCAGCGAGATGATCCAGCGGTCGGCCTGCGACAGGTCTTGCGCGTCCGGCTTGCCGCAATCCTTGCCTTCGGTGTTCATCAGCACGAAGCGGGTCGCGTTCCACAGCTTGTTGCAGAAGTTGCGGTAGCCTTCGCAGCGGCCGAGGTCGAAGTTGATGTTGCGGCCCAGCGAGGCGTAGCTGGCCATGGTGAAGCGCACGGCGTCGGTGCCGAAGGCCGGGATCCCTTCCGGGAATTCCTTGCGGGTCGCTTTCTCGATCTTCGGCGCGGTGCGCGGATCCATCAGGCCGGTGGTGCGCTTGGCCACCAGCGCGTCGATGCCGATGCCGTCGATCAGGTCGATCGGGTCGAGGGTATTGCCCTTCGACTTCGACATCTTCTGGCCGGACGAGTCGCGCACCAGGCCGTGCACGTAGACGGTCTTGAACGGCACCTTGCCGGTGAAGTGCGCGGTCATCATGACCATGCGCGCGACCCAGAAGAAGATGATGTCGAAGCCGGTCACCAGCACCGACGAAGGCAGGAACAGCTCCATGTCCCTGGTCTGTTCCGGCCAGCCCATGGTCGAGAAGGGCACCAGGGCCGAGGAGAACCAGGTGTCGAGCACGTCGTTGTCGCGCTTGATTTCGCCGGCAATGCCTTGCTCCCTGGCCCTGGCCTGCGCTTCTTCTTCCGTGCGCGCGACCACGATTTCGCCGTTCGGGCCGTACCAGGCCGGGATGCGGTGGCCCCACCACAGCTGGCGCGAAATACACCAGTCCTGGATGTTGCCCAGCCACTGGTTATAGGTGGTGGTCCAGTTTTCGGGGACGAACTGGATCTCGCCGCTGGCGACTTTTTCGAGTGCGACTTCGGTGATCGACTTGCCCGGGTTGAAGGTGCCTTCCGGGGCCGGCTTGCTCATCGCGACGAACCACTGGTCGGTCAGCATCGGCTCGATGATGACGCCGGTGCGGTCGCCGCGCGGCACCATCAGCTTGTGCGGCTTGACCTGTTCCAGCAGGCCCTGGGCTTCGAGGTCGGCGACGATCTGCTTGCGCGCTGCGAAGCGGTCCAGGCCGCGGTAGGCTTCCGGCGCCTCGTCGACGATCTTCGCGTCGAGCGTCATGATCGACAGCATCGGCAGGTTGTGGCGCTGGCCGACCGCGTAGTCGTTGAAGTCGTGCGCCGGGGTGATCTTCACGCAGCCGGTGCCGAAGGCCTTGTCGACATAGCTGTCGGCGATGACGGGGATCTCGCGGCCGGTGAGCGGCAGCTTCAGCATCTTGCCGTGCAGGTGGGTGTAGCGCTCGTCGGTCGGATCGACTGCGACGGCGACGTCGCCCAGCATGGTTTCCGGGCGGGTGGTGGCGACCGTCAGGTGGCCGCTGCCGTCCACCAGCGGGTACTGGATGTACCACATCGAGCCGTCTTCTTCCTGCGAATCGACTTCGAGGTCGGACACGGCGGTACCCAGCACCGGGTCCCAGTTGACCAGGCGCTTGCCGCGGTAGATCAGGCCCTGCTCGTACAGGCGCACGAAGACTTCGGCCACGGTCTTCGAACGCGGCTCGTCCATCGTGAAGTATTCGCGGTTCCAGTCGGCGGAGGCGCCCAGGCGGCGCATCTGGCCGGTGATGGTGCTGCCCGACTTTTCCTTCCACTCCCAGACTTTCTCGATGAAGGCGTCACGTCCGAGGTCGTGGCGCGAGACCTTCTGGGCGTCCAGCTGGCGCTCGACCACGATCTGGGTCGCGATGCCGGCGTGGTCGGTGCCCGGGATCCAGGCGGTGTTAAAGCCACGCATGCGGTAGTAGCGGGTCAGGCCATCCATGACGGTCTGGTTGAAGGCGTGCCCCATGTGCAGGGTGCCCGTCACGTTCGGCGGCGGCAGCTGGATGCTGAACGAAGGCTTGTCGGCGTCCATGGTAGCGGCGAAGTAACCGCGCTGTTCCCATTCGGTACGCCAGAATTGTTCGATGTCGGCTGGCTCGAAAGACTTGGCTAATTCCATGATATGGCTTGGTATCGGGGGTGTTGTATGCGAAAACGACCATTATAGATGACGGCGGAAAACCTGCGCCTTCCGGGTGGTCGAAAAAAAAGGCGCCGAAGCGCCTTTTTGGCTTGCCGATGAGGCAAGGAAGGGATTACTTGCCGCAGCCCAGCGCCTTGATGCGATCGTAGGCAGCCTTGGCCTGCACCAGGCCGTAGCCGTACTTGGTGTCGCGGCCGGCGGTGCCCAGGTCGAGCGCGCTGTTGTTCAGCGAGGTACGGATCTGCGCGCCGGTGCAGGTCGGGAAGTAGCTCCACACCAGGGCAGCCACGGCCGACACGTGCGGGGTCGCCATCGAAGTGCCGTCGAAGTAGGCGTAGTTCGATGCCTTGATGCCGACGGTTGCGCTCTGGCCCAGCTGGGCTTTCATCGCAGCGCCTTCGGTGTCGGACGCGCCGACCGACGGGATGTTGGTCACGGTCGTACCCAGCGTGCCCGACAGCGGGCCGGCCACGTTGTTGTACACGACTGCGCCGACGCCGCCGCTGTTCTGGCAGTTGGTGACCTTGGTCGCGAAGTCCACGGTGCCGCGTGCGATCAGGCAGACCTTGCCGGAGACGGCGGTGTTGACGGTGTCGCCGATGCCGAAGTCGGCCAGCGGCGCGGTCGCGGTCTTGACCGGCGAACCTTCCATTGCGGTCGGAGCGTAGGTGGTGGTGCCGACCGTCAGGACGGCATCCTGGCCGGTGCCCATCGGCACGGTCGACAGGACCGACACGCCCGGACCGGCGATCTCGACGTCCTTGTTGTACTGCGAGAAGGTAGCCCAGGCCTTGTTCTCGTCCACTGCCGCCACCGACATCACGCTGGTGTAGCCTGCCGGATAGGAAGTGGTCGAGTTGCCGTCGTTGCCGGCTGCGGCGATGCTCAGCACGCCCTTGCTGGTCCAGCTGTCGAAGGCGTTCTGCTCGGTGATGCTCCTGGCGCCGCCGCCCAGCGACATGGTGATCACGTTGGCGCCGGCGTTACCGCACTTGTTGACGGCCGAAGCCAGGGTCGACGAATAAGTCCAGGCGCCGTCCTTGCCGAACACTTTCACGATGTGCAGCTTGAGCTGTTTGTTCGGGTTCACGCCGACCACGCCCAGGCCATTGTTGACGCCGGCGATGGTGCCGAACACGTGGGTGCCGTGGTGGGTTTCGTCGGTGTACCACCAGCCGGTGCCGGAGTCGTATTCGCCGGTGACGTTGGCGCCGTTGTCCTTCAGGTCTTCATGGCTGAAGTCGACGCCCGAGTCGATGATACAGATCTTGCGGTTGGCGGCGTTGGTGTCCGGCAGCTGGTCGGCCTGGACCAGCTTGATGCCGTAGGGGACCTGCTGGCCCAGGGTGTAAGGAGTACCGGTCGACGGCGTGGTCAGCGCGAACGGCTTGCGGATCACGTCTTCTTCGACGTACAGGACGTTCGGGTTGTTCTCGAGGCCCTTCAGTGCCGCGGTCGGCACTTCGACGGCCATCGCATTCATGTTGAAGATTTCAAGCTTGACCGCGCCTTTGGCGGCGGCGACCATCGACTTGACGTCCGCTTTGGCGCCCGGCTTGAAGGCGACGATCACACGGGTGGTCGACGGCGCGGCGGCCGAGGCGCTACCCGAGAACGCGATTGCCAGTGCTGCTGCGCACAGGCCAAGCACTGGAACAAACTTTGATGCGCGAGTTTTCTTCTGATTCATCGGTGTTTCTCCGTTAAGTTTCTCGTTATTGCCGCAGACTTATGGTCCGCGAGCTTTTTGGTATAAGTGTTTAAACAACCAATACAACAACCGATACAACCGTTACGACCGATACATCACTGCCTTCCAAGGACCGGGCCCAGCCGTTCAAAAAGCAGCCAAGCAAGTGTATTGATGGAACTTATACAGACGCAACGAGTTTTCAATCGTGCGCAAGAAATGTTGCGTTATCGTCTTCGCGGATGAGACATTTGATAAAAATCTAGATGCGCACAAATGTGCGTGCTATATTTTTGGCCGTCGAAGTTGGCGTTGTGGAAATTTTGTTAATTCCGGCACTGGTCCATCTTCCCGCTGTGAGAACACGACAACCATGAGCGCGCCTACTTCCGCCCGCCGGCAGATACTGCTGGTCGATGACGACACCCTCCTTCTCGATTACATCGCCACCGTGCTCCGGCATGCCGGCTACGACACCGTCGGCGCCGCCTCCGGGCCGGAAGCCTTGCAGCGCATCGCCGAACGCGATGCCGCGGGCGGACCGGGTTTTGCGCTGGCCCTGCTCGACATCAGCATGCCCGGCATGTCCGGTCTGGAACTGGCGCAGCGCCTGAAGGACCATACCGAGGTGCCGTTCATGTTCCTGTCGGCGGTGGACGATGCCGAGACCGGGCGCCAGGCCGCCAGCCATGGCGCGGTCGGCTTCCTGGTCAAGCCGGTCGATGCGGCCCAGCTGCTGCCGGCCTTCGAGGCGGGGCTGGCGCGCGCCGACGAGATCCGCCAGCTGCGCCGCACCGAAGCCAACCTGAACGCGGCCCTGGCCGCCGGCCGCGAAACGAGCCTGGCCGTGGGACTGCTGATGGCGCGCTACCAGACCGACCGCAACACCGCCTTCGAAGTGCTGCGCGACCATGCGCGCGCGAACCGCCGCAAGATCAACGAGGTGGCCGAGCAGCTGGTGGCGGCCGAGGAATTGCTGAACGGCTTGCACGGCGCCTTCGCGGGAAGGCTGCGCGGCAAATAAATCCTAGTCGCGCCTCGGGCTGGCCACGCCGGTCGTGGCGAAGCGCTCGCGGTAGAGCGTGGGCGCGATCCCCATCCGTTTTTGGAAGGCGCGGCGCATCTGGGCCTCGCCGTTGAAGCCGGCGCGCGCCGCCACGGTCTTGAGCGGCAGCGCCACGTCGGCCAGCAGTTGCCTGGCGCGTTCGAAGCGGCAGGCGAGGATGAATTCCTGGGTGCTCAGACCGACTTCCTGCAGGAATATGCGGGCGAAGTGGCGCTCGCTCATCATTGCCTTCTGCGCCAGCTGGGCGACGGTCAGGCGCTCGTGCAGGTTTTCCAGGATCCATTTCTGGATTTCGCGGATGCCGGGCCGCGCCGTGCGTTCGCTCAGCAGGTGCGAGCTGAACTGCGATTGCCCACCCGGCCGTTTCAGGTACACCACCATGTCGGTCGCTACCTGCAGGGCCAGCTCCTTGCCGAAGTCCTCCTCGACGAGGGCCAGGGCCAGGTCGATCCCGGCGGTGACGCCGGCCGAGGTCCACAAGTGCCCGGAGCGAACGAAGATGGCATCCGCGTCGACCGCGATGTCCGGGTGCTTGGCCTGCAGGCGTTCGGCCACGCTCCAGTGCGTGGTCGCCGCCTTGCCGTCGAGGACGCCGGCCGCGCCGAGGAAAAACGCGCCGGAGCACAGTGCGGCCAGCCGCTCGAGGCGCGGGCTGGCGGCGGCGACCCAGTCGACGATGGCGCCGCCTTCGTCGAGCGCGCCATGGATGTCGCGCGCACCGACGACGATGGCCGTGTGCGGCAGCGCCAGCGGGTCGAGGACTTTGGTGGCCTGCAGCGACATCAGGGTATCCGAGGGCACGTTGCCTTCGCGTATGGACGCGATGCGGACAAGGTAGGCGTCCGGCTCGCGCTTGTGCCGCAGGTGTACGTTGGCATATTCGAAGACGGACATCGGACCGATGGCTTCCATTGCCTTGAAGCCCGGATAAACGACGATGTCGACGGTAATTGCCGGGGATGCCGGCCTGTTCTGCATGGGGTCTGGCACTGTTCTTGACGGATGACAAATCCGGTCATTATTGCACCAATTCCAGACATCCAACGGAGCGCCTATTGGCCCCGCTGCGGCTTGTGCGGATAATGGCAGGATTGCACAACCAGATCAGGAAGACTCCATATGAAAACCAAGGCAGCGATTGCATGGCAGGCGGGTAAACCGCTGACGATCGAGGAAGTCGAGCTCGAAGGTCCGAAGGCGGGCGAGGTGCTGGTCGAAGTCAAGGCCACCGGCATCTGCCACACCGACTGGTACACGCTGTCGGGCGCCGATCCGGAAGGGATCTTCCCGGCCATCCTCGGCCATGAAGGCGCGGGCGTGGTGGTCGACGTCGGTCCCGGCGTGACCAGCCTGCGCAAGGATGACCATGTCATCCCGCTGTACACCCCGGAATGCCGCCAATGCAAATTCTGCCTGTCGCAGAAGACCAACCTGTGCCAGGCCATCCGCAGCACGCAAGGCCGCGGCCTGATGCCGGATGCGACCTCGCGCTTCTCGCTGGACGGCAAGCCGATCTACCACTACATGGGCACCTCGACCTTCTCGAACTACATCGTGGTGCCGGAGATCGCGCTGGCCAAGATCCGCTCCGACGCCCCGTTCGACAAGGTCTGCTACATCGGCTGCGGCGTTACCACCGGCATCGGCGCCGTGATCTTCACGGCCAAGGTAGAGGCGGGCGCCAACGTGGTCGTGTTCGGCCTGGGCGGCATCGGCCTGAACGTGATCCAGGCTGCGAAGATGGTCGGCGCCGACAAGATCATCGGCGTGGACATCAACCCGGGCCGCGAAGAGATGGCGCGCAAGTTCGGCATGACCCATTTCGTCAATCCGACCCAGGTCGAGAACGTGGTCGACGCCATCGTCCAGCTGACCGACGGCGGCGCCGACTACTCCTTCGAATGCATCGGCAACGTCACCACGATGCGCCAGTCGCTGGAGTGCTGCCACAAGGGCTGGGGCCAGTCGATCATCATCGGCGTGGCCGAAGCGGGCAAGGAGATCTCGACCCGACCGTTCCAGCTGGTCACGGGCCGGGTCTGGAAAGGCTCGGCCTTCGGCGGCGCGCGCGGCCGCACCGACGTGCCGAAGATCGTCGACTGGTACATGGAAAACAAGATCAACATCGACGACCTGATCACCCACCACCTGCGCCTCGACCAGATCAACGAGGGGTTCGACCTGATGAAGAAGGGCGAGTCGATCCGTTCGGTGGTCGTGTACTGATACAGGCAAGCATCGTCCTCGACGCTTGAAGACGTCACCCCCGCGAAGGCGGGGGTCCAAGTTTGCCGGCCCAACGCCGGCTTTTTTCCATCCACTCCGCCTTTCCTGCAGCCCGTCGCAGGATGCTGGCCCTCGTCCCCATCTGTCCCTATCCTGCCTTCATCGCATCTCCACCCAAATCTAGAAAAAAAGTTCTAGACAAATTTTTCTAGCTGACCTATTCTGGACCCGTCGAAAGGAAACCGCATGCACTCCGTTCACCGTTCAAGCGACGGGCAGGCGCGATGAGCGCCGCCGCGTGGATCTCCGGCCTGGCCTGGGCGCTGCTGGACTTCGTCTGGCAGGGCGCGCTGGTCGGCTGCGCCGCCGCCGTGCTGCTGGGCCTGCTGGGCAGGGCGCGTCCGCAGTGGCGCTACCTGGTCGCCTGCGGCGCGCTGCTGCTGTGCGCGGCGCTGCCGCTGGCCGGCATGCTGGCGCGCGTGATGGGGCAGGGGGCTGTCGACGGCGCGACGGTGCTGCCGTCCGCGCTGCTGCAGGCGCTGCCGTCCGCCGCGCACGCCGCCGTGCACGATGCCGCGGCGGGCCTGGCCGATGGCGCCGCGCTGCCGGCGGCGTGGGACGCGGCGGGCTGGCGCGAGGCATTGCGGCCGCGCCTGCCGCTGGTGATCCTGTGCTGGTCGGCCGGCGCCGCGCTGATGGCCTTGCGCCTGCTGCTGGGCCTGGCCTGGGTACGCCGGCGCAGCCGTCCGGGCGCCTACCGGCCGGATGCGGCCTGGCAGGCCGTGCTCGACCGTCTGGCGGCGCGCCTGGGCATTGGCCGCAAGGTGATCCTGGGGCTGGTGGACGACCTTGCCAGCCCGGTGACCGCTGGCTGCCTGCGTCCGCTGGTGCTGGTGCCGGCCTCGCTGGCGACCGGCATGGCGCCGCAGCTGCTCGAAGCCCTGCTGGCGCACGAACTGGCCCATGTGCGGCGCCACGACTACCTGGTCAACCTGGTCCAGAGCGCGATCGAGATCCTGCTGTTCTATCACCCGGCCGTGTGGTGGCTGTCGCACCGCATCCGGGCCGAGCGGGAGCTGATCGCCGACGACCTGGCCGCAAGCGCGCTGGGCGAACCGCGGCGTCTGGCGCTCGCATTATCCGAGCTGGACCTGCTCCAGCTCTCCACCCCGCAACTCGCCCCTGGGGCACATGGAGGAAATCTCATGTCTCGCATCAAACGCCTGGTTCGTCCGCAAGCGGAACCCCTCAACTGGAAGCTGGCCCTGCCGGCACTCGGCCTGGCCCTGACGGCGGCCATCCATGCGCACGCCGGCACCACGCCGGCAGCGCCGGCTGCCGCCCAGAACAAACCCGCGGTCCACGTGACCCTGCGCGAGGAACGCGGCGAATCCTACGCCCTGGTGGGCGAGGGCGACGAGGGTTTCAACATGACCGGCAACAGCGCCGACTGGTCGTCCATCAAGCAGCTCAAGCGCAGCATCAAGGGCGAGTTCCTGTGGTTCCGCGACGGCGGCAAGTCCTGGATCGTGCAGGACCCGGACACCCTGGCGAAGGCGCGTGCCGCCTGGGAGCCGGTCAACCAGCTGGGCAAGCAGATGGATGCCTACGGCAAGGAGATGGACAAGCACGGCAAGGTGATGGAAGCACTGGGCAAGCAGATGGAACAGGCGGCTACCGGCATGCGGCCCGACGAGGCGCGGGTGCATGAGCTGGAGCGCAGGATGAACGATCTCGGCCGCCAGATGTCCACCCTGGGCCAGCAGATCGGCAAGGCCGGCAGCGATGCCGAGCGCGACCGCCTGAACGAGCAGATGAACAAGCTGGGCCGGCAGATGAACGAGGCGGGCGAGCAGATGCGCGCCGCCCACGAGAGCGAAGGCCAGCGCCGCGCCCGCGCCAGCATGGACGAGGTGGGCAAGCGCATGAACGAGGCCGGCAAGCCGATGGACGAGCTGGGCAAGAAGATGGACGTGCTCGGCAAGCAGATGGACCGCGAGAGCAAGACCGCCGACAAGACCATGCGCGGGCTGATCCGCGACGCCATGGCCAGGGGGCTGGCGCAACAGGCGCCGGGACAGGGCTGAGGCGCGACGAGGCCGGTTGCTGTGACCGGCCTCTACAGCAATATTGCCGTGCCGGGTGCGCTGTGGCAGCATACGGGCGTTTATCTTTTATAAAGTTTCCGCCATGCGCCCAGCCCGCCTAGCTGTCCTTCTTTCCCTTGCCGGCGCCGCAGCGCTGGCGACCGCCCAGACCACCCCCGCTCCCGCCGCATCGGCGCCCGCCACCACGACCGAGCGTCCGGCCACGGAATTCCCGTACACTCCGGGCCTCGACACGAGCTCGATGGACCGCAACGCCGACCCTTGCGTCGACTTCTATCAGTACGCCTGCGGCGGCTGGATGAAGAACAATCCGATTCCCGCCGACCAGGCGCGCTGGTCGGTCTACAGCAAGCTGGCGCAGGACAACCAGCGCTTCCTGTGGGGCATCCTCGAAGACCTGTCCAAACGCCAGGAAGGCCGCAACGCCAGCCAGCAGAAGATCGGCGACTATTTCGGCGCTTGCATGGACGAACGCGCCATCGAGGCGCGCGGCGCCGATCCGCTCAAGCCCTATTTCGACCAGATCGCGACCCTGCGCTCCAACAAGGACCTGCCGCGCGTGCTGGCGCGCCTGCACCTGGCGCTGGCCGACCAGGGCCTGTTCTTCGGCTTCGGCTCGAGCCAGGACTTCGCCGATTCCACGCGCGTGATCGCCTTCGCCAGCGCCGGCGGCCTGGGCTTGCCGGACCGCGATTCCTACCTGAAGACCGATGAGAAGTCGAAGGAGATCCGCGCCAAGTACCTCGCGCACATCGCCAATACCTTCACGCTGCTGGGCGACAGCCCGGAGCAGGCGCAGCGCCAGGCCGCGCGCGTGATGGCGATGGAAACCGAACTGGCGAAAGCCTCGCTGTCGCGCGTCGACAAGCGCGACCCGTATAAACTCTTCCACAAGGTCGACGCCAGGAGCCTGCAAGCCCTGACCCCGGGCTTCGACTGGCACGCCTACCTGGACGAGATGGGGCAGGGCAAGCAGAAGACCTTCAACGTCACCGAGCCGGCCTTCTTCAAGGCGCTGGCGAAGATGTGGAAGACCAGCGACATCGATGCGACCCGCACTTACCTGCGCTGGCATGTGGCGCGCAACCTCTCGCCGGCCCTGGCCTCGCGCTTCGACCAGGAACACTTCGACTTCTTCAGCAAGACCCTGCGCGGCATCCAGCAGCAGCAGCCGCGCTGGAAGCGTTGCGTGACCCTGGTCGACCGCCAGCTGGGCGAGGCGCTGGGCCAGGAATTCGTCGGCCGCGCGTTTTCGCCGGAGCTGAAAGCCAAGTCGCTGCACATGACCCGCCAGGTCGAGGAAGCGATGCAGAAGGACATCGATTCGCTCGACTGGATGAGCCCCGGCACGAAGAAGCGCGCCCAGGAAAAACTGGCGGCGATCGTCAACAAGATCGGCTATCCGGACAAGTGGCGCGACTACGGCACGTATGTGGTGAAGCCGGGCGACTTTGCCGGCAACGTCGAGCGCGGCAATGTGTTCGAGTCGCGGCGCCAGCTGGCCAAGATCGGCAAGCCGGTCGACCGCGGCGAGTGGTCGATGACCCCGCCGACGGTGAACGCCTACTTCGATCCGCAGATGAACGACATCAACTTCCCGGCCGGCGTGCTGCAGCCGCCGCTGTTCGATCCGAAGATGGACGATGCGCCGAACTACGGCAACACCGGCGGCACCATCGGCCACGAGCTGACCCACGCCTTCGACGACGAAGGCCGCCAGTTCGATGCGAAAGGCAACCTGAAGGACTGGTGGACGAAAAAGGACGCCAAGGAATACGAAGAGCGCGCCGCCTGCATTGTCGACCAGTATGCGCAGTACAAGGTGGTGGACGACATCAGGATCAACAGCAAGCTGACCCTGGGCGAAGACATCGCCGACCTGGGTGGCCTGATCCTGGGCTGGATGGCCTGGCAGACCGAAATGGCGAGCATGCCGCAGAAGGCCCAGCCCGCGGCGCTGCGCGACGGCCTGACCCCGGAACAGCGCTTCTTCGTCGGCTACGCGCAGTGGGCATGCGAAAACGACCGCCCGGAAAACCTGCGCGTGAAGGCCATGACCGACCCGCACTCGCCGGGCCGCTACCGCGTGAATGGCCTGATGGTGAACATGCCGCAGTTCCAGCAGGCCTTCCAGTGCAAGCCGGGGCAGCCGATGGTGAAGGAGAAGCGTTGCCGGGTGTGGTAAGTGTTTGAGCGTCGTCCCCGCGCATTAAAACAACGTCATCCCCGCGCAGGCGGGGATCCAAGTTTTGCTGGCATTACGTTAGCGCACGCAAACCAAGCCCCCCGCCTGCGCGGGGGCGACGTTGACGGGTACCTGGTTCTCCGCACGAGTACGTGATTCTCTGGAGATGGCGTTTCAGCGCCGCCGCACCTGATCGCTAGCCTGCCCCTGCATATGCACCAGGTTCGCCTCGAACGACTGCATCTGCAGACCGATGTCGCTCATGTCGGCATTCGACTGCCGCAGGCGCGGGAATAGGTCGTTTTCCTCTTCCTGGATATGGGCCAGCACGGCATTCAGCATTTCGCGCATCATCGGCTCGGCGCGCGGTGCGTCCGGGGCCATGCCCTGCAGGGTGGCGAGCAGTTCGTCGACCTTCAAGTGGTCCTGTTCGAAATGGCGCACCAGGTTTTCATCGATGCAGCGCACGTTCGGATAGAAAATCGATTCTTCCAGCCGCGAGTGGGTGTGGATGGCCTGCAGCAGCTGGATGGCCGCCTGCTTCTTGACAGCCATATCGCTGCTGTTGAGGTATTTGTCGGCCAGCTTGCGCACCATGTCGTGGTCGCGCTCGAGGGCCAGGATCGGATCGTCAGCATTGTCCATGATGGTTCTCCTGAAAAGGAATGCCATCCTACGCTTGCCAGCAAAGCGCTTCGATCCGTTTAGGCACGGCAAATCCAGGAAATAAAAAGGCGCTGTTCGCATTAAGTGTTGAATCTACCCAGCGCCGCTGTCAGGAACGCATCCGGACTGGCGATGCGTTGTCCGTCCAGTGCCCAGCGCCAGCCGAAGTAGTGGGACAGATAGCGGCTGGCAACCCCGCGGAAGGGCATCAGCCAGGCGCGCATCCGGCTGTGATACGCGTTGACGTTTTGAATGTGCAGGGCGCCACTTTTGCGGATGCCCGCACTCACGTTCACCGCTTCATGGGAGATCCCGGCTTCACGAGCGAATGCCGGATAAGCGGCATGGCTATCGGTCACGAGCAGCACGTCGCGCTCCAGTCGCGGCCCCAGGTGCTCAAGCAAATGCTGCTTGCGCAGCGCGCCCTTGCCGGTAACGGCATCGATGGTCTGCCCGCTGCGATCGCGTGCGACCAGGATACACATTTGCTCGTTCGAGATTCCGCGCTTTGACGCTTTACCGCCGCGCTTTCGTGGCGGGCGGTCGAGCTTCCTGGAGCCTTTATGCGATTCGAGCACATACATCTCGTCCGCCTCGGCGATCCCGCCTAACCGAGCCGGCCGATCGTCCTTGCTCAAGGCGAGAAACCGGTGCCGCCAACGAAAGCTGGTGGTGCTGGCCACGCCCGTTTCCAGCGCCGAGCGGCGCACGCTGCGCGAGTCGAGCATGCCGTCGAGGTAGTCAATCCAGCGGGATTTATGGCGCAACCGGGCCAGCGGCGTGCCGCTCAGTGCGTTGAAGGTACGAAGGCAGACGCGGCAGCGATAGCGCTGCAAGCCATGCGCATGGCCGTGGCGATAGGGGCGATCGGCTTGGCAACGTGGACAGCAAGCCGTCCGCCCGGGCTGTTCGATGATGTCGAGTGCCCGGTCCAGCCCGGCGGCCGATTGCAGCAGCGCCAGCACCCGGCCGCGCTGGCGCCGGGTCAGGCTGGATAGATGCTGGAGAAATTGCTCGAACTGCCGGGCTTGCATGGCGCCTCCGTCAACGGTTCAGGTCGACGTTGGACCGGGCGCTTGCAGAAAAGATTCCACACTTAATGCGAACAGCGCCAATAAAAACGCCGCCCGGAGGCGGCGCTTGCACGAAGCGGATAAGGATCAGTGCTGGGCGATGCTGCCGCGCCAGGCGCCGGTTTCCTTGCCGCGCGATTCCAGCATTTCCTTGAACTTCTGCAGGTTGCCGCGCAGTTCCATGCGGACGGCGCCGAAGGCATCGCCCAGTTTTTCCATGGCGCCTTCAGGCTGGTAGTCCATCTGCACGGTCACGCGGCAGGTGGTGTCCGAGATCTTGTGGAAGGTCGCCACGCCGCCGTTCGGCACGCCGGTAGTGCTTTGCCAGGCGATGCGTTTGTCCGGGATCTGCTCGGTGATCTCGACATCCCATTCCTTCTCTTCGCCGGCCACGTTGGCCTTCCAGTGCAGGTGCTTGTCGTCCAGCTGACGGATTTCATGCACGCTGGCCATGAACTGCGGGAAGTCCTCGAACTGGGTCCACTGGTTGTAGGCGGTGCGGACCGGCACATTGATTTCGATGGTCTCGACGATCGACGAGTCCATGCCCGAAGCACGGTTCTTCATTTTTTTCGACAGCATCATGCCGCCGACCGCGAGCGCGGCCACAGTTACGACTCGATTCAGCATTATTGCCTCCTTGTCACAAATAGAGCGTGGGTTGCGATGTACGTCCTTGGGAACACATCTGCGTTCAACTTACGATAAGTCCCGTTTGGATGGCGCTAGCGAGCCTTGAGGAAACTGTTGTGATACTGTATATATAACCAGTAAATTTGGCGCCGAAAGCCTCCCCCGGCCCATCCCGACGTTTATAATGCCCGCATGAATCTCCTCGACAATCTGAATCCCGAACAGCTCGCCGCCGTCACGCTGCCGTCCCAGAGCGCCCTGATCCTGGCCGGCGCCGGTTCGGGCAAGACCCGCGTGCTGACGACCCGGATCGCCTGGCTGATCCAGACGGGCCAGGTCTCGCCGGCCGGCCTGATGGCCGTGACCTTCACGAACAAGGCGGCGAAGGAAATGCTGACCCGCCTGTCGACGATGCTGCCGGTAAACACGCGCGGCATGTGGATCGGCACCTTCCACGGCCTGTGCAACCGCCTGCTGCGCACCCATCACCGCGACGCCGCGCTGCCGCAGACCTTCCAGATCCTGGATTCGCAGGACCAGCTGTCGATGATCAAGCGCATGCTGAAGGCCCTGAACGTCGACGACGAGAAGTACCCGGCGAAGGACCTGATGTACTTCATCAACAACGCCAAGGACAACGGCCTGCGCGCGAGCCAGGTCGAGGCCTACGACCATGTCCAGCGCCGCATGGTCGAGCTGTACGACGCCTACGACCAGCAATGCCAGCGCGAGGGCGTGGTCGATTTCGCCGAGCTGCTGCTGCGCGCCTACGAACTGCTGCAGCGTAACCACCCGCTGCGCCATCACTACCAGATGCGTTTCCGCCACATCCTGGTCGACGAGTTCCAGGACACGAACGACTTGCAGTACAACCTGCTGAAATTGCTGGCGGGGCATAACGAACCGGCCGGCGGCGCGATCTTCGCGGTGGGCGACGACGACCAGAGCATCTACGCCTTCCGCGGCGCCAACGTCGGCAATATGCAGGCCTTCGAGCGCGAGTTCGAGGTGAAGAACCTGATCAAGCTGGAGCAGAACTACCGCTCGCACGGCCACATCCTCGACAGCGCCAACTACCTGATCGCCAATAACAGCAAGCGCCTGGGCAAGAACCTGCGCACCGATGCGGGGCAGGGCGAGCCGGTGCGCATCTACGAAGCCTCTTCCGACCTCGAAGAAGCGCAGTGGATCATCGACGAAGCCAAGAGCCTGATGGCCGAGGGCATGCCGCGGAGCGAGATCGCGATCCTGTACCGCTCGAACGCGCAGAGCCGCGTGATCGAGCACGCGCTGTTCGCGGCCGGCCTGCCGTACACCGTGTATGGCGGCCTGCGCTACTTCCAGCGCGCCGAGGTCAAGCATGCGATCGCCTACCTGCAGCTGATGGACAACCCGCACAACGATTCGGCCTTCCTGCGCGTGGTGAACTTCCCGACCCGCGGCATCGGCGCGCGCTCGATCGAGCAGCTGCAGATGGCGGCCGACAGCTACGGCGTGTCGCTGTACGCGGCGGTGCCCTACATGACGGGCAAGGCCGGCACGTCGCTCGGCAACTTCGTCAAGCTGATCGAGAGCGCGCGCTTCGAGACCCAGCAGCTGCCGCTGCCGGAGATGGTGAAAGTGGTGCTCGAGCGCAGCACGCTGCTGGCCCACTACGAGAAGGAAAAGGAAGGCGCGGAGCGCATCGAGAACTTGCAGCAGATGGTCAGCGCCGCCACCCACTTCGTGCAGGAAGAGGGCTTCGGCATCCAGGCGCCGGCCCACCTGGGACCGCAGGCGCAGCCGAGCAGCGGGCAGGCGATCGTGAATGCCGACGGCGTCGAGGTGCTGGATGCCGACGCGCCGCTGGCGGCCGTGATGTCGCCGCTGTCGGCCTTCCTGGCCCACGCCTCGCTGGAGGCGGGCGACGCCCAGGCCCAGGCCGGCCAGGATGCGATGCAGCTGATGACGGTGCACTCGGCCAAGGGCCTGGAATTCGACGCCGTCTTCATCACCGGCCTCGAAGAGGGCCTGTTCCCGCACGAGAGCAGCTCGCGCGAGCTGGACGGCGTCGACGAGGAACGGCGCCTGATGTACGTGGCGATCACACGCGCGCGCAAGCGCCTGTACATGAGCTTTACCCAGCAGCGCATGCTGCATGGCCAGACCCGCTTCAACATGAAGTCGCGCTTCTTCGACGAACTGCCGGAGGAATCGCTGAAGTGGCTGTCGCCGCGCGTGCAGACCAACTGGTTCAGCAACCGCAAGTCGAGCACGGCCTGGGACGACGCGAACTTCCGCGAAGGCGGCAGCGACAACCAGATCGCCAAGCAGATCACGCAGAAATCCAGCAGCGACAAGGGCATCGGCTGGCGCATCGGCGAGCAGGTGTCGCATTCGCGTTTCGGCGAAGGCGTGATCGTCAACATCGAGGGCGGGGCCGGCAGCCCGCGCGCCCTGATCAACTTCGGCGGGGCCGGCATGAAGATGCTCGACCTGTCGGTGGCCAAGCTGGAGAAGGTTGCTCGCTGAGTCCGTGGGCTCCGGGAGCCCACCCTACGGCCGATGTGGAGGTGGGCACCCGGTGCCCACGCATTACGCTGGCTGCGCCTCCGGTCCGGCCGGCTTGCCGAAGATGTCGCGGTAGCCGGCGTAGATCGCGCACTGCAGGAACATGATAAACAGGAACATCAGCCACATCAGCACGACCTGGGCCAGCGCGATCGCGCTGAACAGGTTCACCACCACGAAGGTGATGGCGGTGAAGATGCCGAACCAGGACAGCAGCAGCACGCCGAACACGCGCGCCGAACGCACCACGGCGAAGAAGCTGTAGAAGGTGGCCTTGCCTGGCCCCATCCGCTTCCAGTAGGCGAGCGGGGCGGCGAAGCACAGGGTCAGCAGCGACACGGTTTCCAGGATCAGCAGGCCGAACACGGTCATCACGTCGCCCAGCGTGAACGGCAGCTTGTCCTTCGGATCGAGCTTGATATTGCCCGGCAGCTGGCGCAGCGATTCCGGCGTGATCAGCAGTGCGATCAGGGTCAGCACCAGGAACACCCCCAGATAGATCATCCCGATCTTGCACAGGGCGGCCAGTACCGGCTTGCGGAAACCGGTCAGCAGCACGGCTGGCGTTACCCGGTCGCCGTTGTCGATCATCAGGCAGGCCTGCATGAAGGCCATCGAGAACGAGGGGATCAGCACCACCACCACGATGGGGCCGATGATGGGCACGGCGCTGATGCCGATCGCCAGCAGGATGCTCGCGAACAGCAGGGTCGTGAGGGCGCCCGGCTGCTTGCGGAACAGGCCCATGCCGCCTTTCAGCCATTCCCAGCCGGTACGTGCGGGCAGATTGTTCATGCGGTGAGGCCAGGTGCGGGAACCGCGATGCGCTCGCGCAGCACGCGTTCGAAGTGGGTCGGATCGTGCGGCGTGAGCATCTCGGCCTCGCGCGGACGGTAGAAGTCGTACAGGCGCGACAGCCAGAAGCGCAGCGCCGCCGCGCGCAGCATCGCTTGCCAGGCCTGGCGTTCGCCCTCGGTGAAGGGGCGGGCCGCATGGTAGGCCTGGGTGAGGGCGCGCACCCGCGCTTCGTCGAGGCGGCCGGTGGCGAGGTCGATGCACCAGTCGTTGACGGTGACGGCGATGTCGAACAGCCAGGTATCCCAGCCCGCGAAATAGAAATCGAAGCAGCCGCTCAGGCGTTCGCCGACGAACATCACGTTGTTGCGGAACAGGTCGGCGTGCACCGGGCCCTGTTCCAGCCCGGCGTACACCGCGCCGGCGGCGAACTCGCGCTGGAAGGCGAGTTCCGACTGCAGCAGGGCGGCTTTGCCGGCGTCGAGGAAGGGCAGGACCTTGGGCACGGTCTCGATCCACCAGTCCAGGCCGCGCAGGTTCGGCTGGCGCAGCGGGAAATCGCGTCCGGCCAGGTGCATCTTCGCCAGCATGGCGCCCACTTCGGCGCAATGCACGGGCTGCGGATCCATCTGCGAGCTGCCGTCGAGCTTGCTGACCACGACGGCCGGCTTGCCGGCAAGCGCCACCACCAGTTCGCCCTGGTCGTTCGGCACCGGGGCCGGCACCGGCACGCCGCGCTCGGACAGGTGGCGCATCAGCTGCACGTAGAAGGGCAATTGCTCGAAGCCGAGGTTCTCGAAGATCGTCAGGACGAATTCGCCACGCTCGGTCGTCAGGAAGAAATTACTGTTCTCGATGCCGCTCGAGATGCCCTGGAGGTCCAGGGCTTTACCAAGGGGAAACTGCTTGATCCACTGGCTGAGGTCGTCCAGTGTGACCGCGGTGAAAACTGCCATCGTTCACGAAGAGTAAGTCACTGTGGCGGCCGCATTCCGCGGCCGGTCTTTATTTTTTCTCGGCGCTGGCCGGCATCGGTGGAGGCGGCGGCGCATCGGCGGCGGCCGGGGCATTGGTTCCTGCCTCGGCGGCGGTCTTGCGCTTGCCCGACAGGTCGAACTCGCCCACCTTCCATTGCGGGGCGCGGATCGAGTTGGCGTTGCTGCCGGGTACGGCATTGCCTGGCGGGTTATTCGGTTTCATGTAGTAATGGCTGCCACTACTGTTGACTTCGACTTCGGTGACCTGGCCGCCGTCGCGCTTTTCCGTGATCTGGGTGCGGGTGCGCGAGGGGATGTTCGTGGCCGGGACATCGCTGCCCGGTTCGACGCGTTCGAGCTTGGGCGGCGCCTGGTTTTGCGCCGCCTGCGGCTGGGTTTGCTGGGTCTGCTGTTGCGTCGGTTGCTGCGCCAGCGCTTGTCCGGCCTGCGCGGCCAGCAGCAGTGTCAGGCAAGGTGCGAGGAGGGGCAGGCGGGAGGAAATGCGTGGCATGGTGATCACCTTTATCGTTTAGTCCATTGTAACAAACAGCGCCGCCCGCCAGTAAAAAGCGTATGAAAAGAGAGAATCGACCCCATATGGGAGGCATTCCCGATTCTGCGATAATGGCGCACATTTACCGCCCGCCACGGCCCACTTTTGCTCATTCGATCCCATACATGGACAATACCCTGCTTCTCGTCGACGGTTCCAGCTATCTGTATCGCGCCTTCCACGCGCTGCCCGACCTGCGCAGCCCGGACGGCCACCCGACCGGAGCGATGCATGGCATGGTCAACATGCTGCGCCGCCTGCGCGCCGACTTCCCGGCCGCCTACATCGCCTGTGTGTTCGACGCCAAGGGCAAGACCTTCCGCGACGACCTCTACCCCGAGTACAAGGCCACGCGCGCGTCGATGCCGGAAGACCTGGGCAAGCAGATCGAGCCGATCCACGAAGTGGTGCGCCACATGGGCTGGCCGATCCTGATGGTCGAAGGGGTCGAGGCCGACGACGTGATCGGCACCCTGGCGGCCCAGGCCACCGCGCGCGGCATGAACACCGTGGTCTCGACCGGCGACAAGGACCTGGCCCAGCTGGTCAACGACAAGGTCATGCTGATCAATACGATGAGCAACGAGAAGCTCGACGAAGCCGGCGTGCTGGCCAAGTTCGGCGTGCCGCCGAACCGCATCATCGATTACCTGACCCTGATCGGCGACACCGTCGACAACGTGCCCGGCGTGAGCAAGTGCGGCCCGAAGACGGCCGTGAAGTGGCTGACCCTGCACGGCTCGCTGGACGGCGTGATCGAGAACGCCCACACCATTGGCGGCGCGGTCGGCGCGAACCTGCAGGCGGCGCTGGAATGGCTGCCGAAGGGCCGCGAACTGATCACCGTGAAGACCGACTGCGACCTGGCGGCCCACCTGGTGTCGATCGAGGAATCGCTGGTCGGCCGCCCGGAAGACAAGGACGCGCTGCGCGATTTCTTCCAGCGCTACGGCTTCAAGACCATGCTGAAAGAGCTGGGCAACGGTAACCCGGGCAGGTTCGTTTCGCCCGGGTCTTCTCCTTCTGCGCCCTTGAATTCGCCGGAAGGCGCCAGCGCGACCCTGCCCGGCATGCCCATCATTAAAGGCGAGTACGAGACCGTCACCACCAACGAGCAGCTGGAGCGCTGGCTGGAGCTGATCGACAGGGCGGAGCTCACCTCGGTCGATACCGAAACCACCTCGCTCGATCCGATGGCGGCCGAGATGGTCGGCATCTCGCTGTCCACCGAAGCGGGGAAGGGCGCCTACATCCCGCTGGCGCACCGCTATGCCGGCGTGCCCGAGCAGCTGAACCGCGAGGAAGTCCTGGCGCGCATGAAGCCCTGGCTGGAAAACCCCGACAAGCCCAAGCTCGGCCAGAACCTGAAGTACGACGCCCACATCTTCGAAAACCACGGCGTCAAGCTGCGCGGCATCGTCCACGACACCCTGCTGCAATCCTACGTCTTCGAGTCGCACAAGCCGCACGACATGGACACCATGGCGATGCGCCACCTGGGCTACACCACCATCCCCTACGTGGACGTGTGCGGCAAGGGCGCCAGCCAGATCTGCTTCGACCAGGTCGAGCTGGGGCGCGCCACCGAATACGCAGCCGAGGATTCCGACATCACCTTGCGCCTGCACCAGGCGATGATCGGCCACGTCGAAAGCGACGAGGGCCTGAATACCATCTACCGCAAGATCGAGCTGCCGACTTCGGTGGTGCTGCAGAAGATCGAGCGCAACGGCGTGCTGATCGACGCCGAGCTGCTGGCCAGGCAGTCGGGCGAGCTGGCCGCGCGCATCGCGGAACTCGAGCAGCAGGCCTACGAGCTGGCCGGCGGCCCGTTCAACCTCGGTTCGCCCAAGCAGATCGGCGAGATCTTCTTCGGCAAGCTGCAGCTCCCCGTGATCAAGAAGACCGCCACCGGCGCCCCGTCCACGGATGAAGAGGTGCTGCAGAAGCTGGCCGAGGATTACCCGCTGCCGAAGATCCTGCTCGAGCACCGCGGCCTGTCCAAGCTGAAGTCGACCTATACCGACAAGCTGCCGAAGATGGTCAACCCGAACACGGGCCGCGTGCACACCAACTACGCGCAGGCGGTCGCGATCACCGGGCGCCTGGCCTCGAACGATCCGAACCTGCAGAACATCCCGGTGCGCACCGCCGAAGGCCGCCGCATCCGCGAAGCCTTCGTGGCCTCGCCGGGCTGCGTGCTGGTGTCGGCCGACTATTCGCAGATCGAGCTGCGCATCATGGCCCACATCTCGGGCGACGAGGCGATGCTGCGCGCCTTCGCGCAAGGTGAAGACATCCACCGCGCCACCGCCGCCGAGATCTTCGGCGTGGAGCCGGAGGCGGTCGAGAGCGAGCAGCGCCGCTACGCCAAGGTCATCAACTTCGGCCTGATCTACGGGATGAGCGCGTTCGGCCTGGCGCAGAACCTGGGCATCGAACGCGGCGCCGCCAGCAACTACATCGAGCGCTACTTCCAGCGCTTCGCCGGCGTCAAGCAATACATGGACGAGACCCGCCTGCAGGCGAAGGCGCGCGGCTATGTCGAGACCGTGTTCGGGCGCCGCCTGTGGCTCCCGGAGATCAATTCGCCGAACGGCCCGCGCCGCGCCGGCGCCGAACGCGCGGCGATCAACGCGCCGATGCAGGGCACGGCCGCCGACCTGATCAAGCTGGCCATGATCGCGGTGCAGGACTGGATCGAAAAGGAAAACCTGGCGACCCGCATGATCATGCAGGTGCACGACGAACTGGTGCTGGAAGTGCCGGAAGCCGAGCTCGAACTGGTCAAGCAGAAGCTGCCCGAACTGATGGCTGGCGTGGCCACGCTGAAGGTGCCGCTGGTGGCCGAAACCGGCGTTGGGAAGAACTGGGAGGAAGCTCATTGACGAATGAGCTTCCGCACATTGAGTATGTGCCTCCGCTCATTAACGAATGAGCTTCCGCACATTGAGTATGTGCCTCCGCTCATTGACGAGGTGCGTTTTCACATATTCGATGCATACATACCAACTGAGTTGTTGGCAAAATAATTAACAGTTGTATGTATGCTACGTTGAAGCTGTATCAGTTGTAAGCAGAGGTTTCAAGGTGCGTTAGTTAACATAAAAGTTGCCAAAGAGAATGTATATTAAATACACCCCATTCACGCGGGAAATATCTCGAAAGGCACAACTACTATGAAAACCACGTTCCGTCAGGCCGGCCTCCTCGCCGGCAGCGTCATTGCCGCCGTTTCGCTCACCGCCTGCGGCGGCGGGGGCGGTTCGTCGTCGTCCCCGGCGCCGACCGCCACGGCCGGCACCCTGAAAGTGTCGATGACCGATGCCCCGGCCTGCGGCTACGATGCCGTCAACGTCACCGTCAACAAGGTGCGCGTGAATTCGAGCGCCACCGCCAGCGATACCGATGGCGGCTGGACCGACATCACGCTGAGCCCGGCCAAGAAGATCAACCTGCTGAACCTGACCAACGGCGTGCTGGAATCGCTCGGCCAGACCACCCTGCCGGCCGGCCACTACTCGCAGATCCGCCTGGTGCTGGATGCGAACACCGGCACCGGCCTGGCCAACTCGGTGGTGCCGACCGGCGGCGTCGAGACCTCGCTGACCACCCCGAGCGCCGTCCAGAGCGGCATCAAGCTGAACAGCGAATTCGACGTGGCCGCCGGCCAGACCGCCGACATCGTGCTCGACTTCGACGCCTGCAAATCGGTCGTCACCCAGGGCAAGGGCCGCTACCTGCTCAAGCCGGTCGTGAAAGTCGTCCCGGCCCTGGCCACCGGCATTACCGGCTACGTCGCCACCTCGGCGCTGGCCAACCACGTGAGCGTCTCCGCGCAGCAGAACGGCACGATCGTCGGCTCCACCGTGCCGGACCCGACCACCGGCGCATTCACGCTGAGCCACCTCCCGGCCGGTAACTACGACGTCGTCATCACCGCCGACAACAGCGCCGCCAGCGTGATCGGCGCCGTGCCGGTCGCCACCACCACCGGCAGCACTACCGTCAGCACCTCGACCGCGCCGCTGACCCTGGTCGCCAGCGCCACCGGTTCGATCAGCGGCACCGTGACCCTGCCGGCCAACGCCACCGAAACCGCGTATGTCGCCGCCAAGCAGACCTTCGCCGCCGGCCCGACCGTCACCATCAAGTATGCCGGTGCCGACATCTCGACCGGCGCCTACACGATCGCCAACCTGCCGGTCACCGCGCCGCAGTACGTCGCCTACAGCGCGACCCTGCCGCTGGTGTTCGCACCGGCCGCCACCGTGCAGCCGGGCGTCGGCAAGTACCGTGTCGACGCATCCGGTACCGGTTACACCGCCAAGACGATCGACGTGGTCGACATCTCGGCCGCCAGCGCCACCAAGGTGGACTTCACCCTGACCCCGTAAGCGGGTCTTCATCCGTGCGTGCCTGCGCGCACGCACGGATGCGCTGTTAAGATTGCAATCCTTTGTTACCACATGCGGAGGATTGCAGATGAAAGACCTGGTACTGGACGGCGTCGACCGCCGTGAGTTCCTGAAGGTGGCGCTGGGCACCGGCTTCGCCGCCGCCACATTGCCGGTCGCGGCCCAATCCCTGATCAGGACCGACACCGCGGGACTGTCCACCGGCACCGTCGACCTGACCGTGAACGGCCAGGCCGTCCCCGTCTACCATGCCGCCCCCGCGGGCAAGTCAAACCTTCCCGTCATCCTGGTGGTCTCCGAGATCTTCGGCGTGCACGAGCACATCGCCGACGTCGCCCGCCGCTTCGCGAAGCAGGGCTACCTGGCGCTGGCGCCGGACCTGTTCGTGCGCCAGGGCGATCCGTCGAAGGTCGCCGACATCCCCACGCTGATGAAAGAGATCATCTCGAAGACCCCGGACGCCCAGGTGATGGGCGACCTTGATGCCTGCGTGGCCTGGGCCGCGAACAATGGCGGCAATGCCGACAAGCTGGGCATCACCGGTTTCTGCTGGGGCGGGCGGATCACCTGGATGTATTCGGCCCACAACCCGAAGGTCAAGGCCGGCGTGGCCTGGTACGGCCGCCTGAAGGGCGACGCAAGCCAGAATACGCCGAAGCACCCGGTCGACATCGCGCCGGGCCTCACCGTGCCGGTGCTCGGCCTGTACGGCGCGAAGGACACCGGCATCCCGCTCGACACCGTCGAACAGATGAAGGCGGCGCTTTCGAAAGGAGCGAGCGGTTCGCAGTTCGTGGTGTATGCGGATGCGGGCCACGCCTTCCATGCCGATTACCGTCCCAGCTACGTCGAGAAGGATGCGAAGGACGGCTGGGCGCGCGCGCTGGCCTGGTTCCGGGCGCACGGCGTGGCCTGATCGCGCAAGCCTGCACGTACCCTGGCCGGGCGCGGTACAATGCCCGGCTTGCGCGCGGTGTGCGCAGACAAATCGCGGACCGATGTCTGCGCGCCGCAAGCGCGAATCAAGAACAACAAGAGGCTTCACGATCGATCCCGTTCTCATCTCCATCCTGCTGGCCACCGGACTGGCAGGCATCGTCAGCATCACGGCTGCCGCGGTTTTCTCCTTCACCCTGCTCTCGAAGGTGGTCGAGCGCATGGTCAGCCTGTCGGTCGGCATCATGCTCGCGACCTCGCTGCTGCACGCGCTGCCGGAAGCGTTCGAGTCGCATGTCGATCCGCGCGCGCTGTTCGCGACCCTGCTGGGCGGCCTGCTGGCGTTCTTCGTGCTGGAAAAGGTGGCGCTGCTGCGCCATTCGCATCACCACGAGGGCGACGGCCACCACCACGCGCACGGGCACGACGCGCACCAGGCGGGCAAGGCCGGGTGGATGATCCTGATCGGCGACGGCATGCACAACTTCACGGACGGGATCCTGATCGCCGCGGCCTTCCTCGCCAATCCGCAACTGGGCATCGTGACCGGGGTGGCGATCATCGCCCACGAGATCCCGCAGGAGATCGGCGACTTCATCGTGCTGCTGAACGCGGGTTTTTCGCGCGTCCGCGCCTACGTCTTCAACCTGTTGTGCAGCATGCTCGCCGTCGGCGGCGGCCTGCTCGGCTACTACACCCTGGACAAGGCCAGCGGCCTGATTCCCTACGTGCTGGTGTTCGCGTCCTCCGGCTTCATCTACATCGCGGTGAGCGACCTGATGCCGCAGATGCAGCGCCGCGCCACGGTGCGCGAATCGATTCCGCAGTTGCTGCTGATCGGCCTGGGCGTCGTGATCGTGCTGTTCCTGACGCACGGACATTGAGGAAAATTGCGCCTGGCTGTTGACAGGCGAATTCTTTGCAGCCTATGCTGGGCCGTCCGTATATGGAGGAAGCATGGCAAGGCTGGTCAATCAATTGGTTGTAGCACTGCGCGAGAAGCCGTCCCGGTTCGGCTACGTGCTGTGCGTCCTGGTGCTGTCGGTCGTCGTATTTACGCTGGCGGACTTCCTGCCGGCGCCATACGACATGCACCATTGAGTCTATCTTTTAGCGGTCTCCGGTAGCCACCGGCCGCGCCGCATCGGCGCTCCATTCGCTCCACGAACCCGGATACAGGCTTGCGCCCGGCATGCCGGCCACTTCCAGCGCCAGCAGGTTGTGGCAGGCCGTGACGCCGGAGCCGCATTGCATGATGGCGTTCTTCGGATCGCCCACCGCCACTCCCAGTTCGGCCTTCAGCTGTTCCGGCGCCTTGAAACGGCCGTCGGGCTGCAGGTTATCCTTGAAGAAGCGGTTCTTCGCGCCCGGGATGTGGCCGCCGACCGGGTCGATGGTCTCGTTCTCGCCGCGGAAGCGGTCCGGTGCGCGCGCGTCGACGACCGTGCGGCCGCCATGCTCCACGTTGTGCAGGACCGTGTCGACGTCCACAGTCGTCACCAGCGGTGCGCGTGCGCCGATCGTGCCGCGGGCGCGCGGGGCGGACGCCTCGGTGGCCACCGGCAGCCCGGCCGCCTGCCAGGCCGGCAGGCCGCCGTCCAGCACCGCCACGGCTTCGTGCCCGATCCAGCGCAGCATCCACCACAGGCGCGCCGCGAACATGCCGCCGTGCGCATCGTAGGCCACGACCTGGGTGTCGTCGTTCACGCCCCAGGAACGCAGCAGTTCGACGAAGGCGTCCTTTTCCGGCAGCGGATGGCGGCCGCGGAAGGCGCCGCCGGGAGCGCGCTTTTCTCCGGAGAGTTCATGCTCCATGTCGGCGAACAGCGCATTCGGCAGGTGCCCGGCCGCATAGGCCGCGCGCCCGGCGTCCAGGTTCACCAGGTCGTGGCGGCAGTCGACGATCACCCAGTTGGCGTCCTCCAGATGGGCGGCCAGGGCGGCGGGTTCGATCAGGGTCGTGTACACGGGCGTCTCCTTGAGTGCTTACAGTTCGCTGGCGATGGGATCGGTATCCTTGACGACGGCGCCGCGCGCCGTGCTCTTCGTATTGTAGAACGTCGCGGCGATGCCGGAGACCAGGATCACGCCCATCCCCAGCCACACGTGCCAGTCGAACACGTCGCCCCACAGCAGCATCCCCCACAGGCTGGAGAAGATGATGCCGGTGTACTGCAGGTTGGCCACCACCAGCACCTTGCCGAGGCGGTAGGCGCGCGTCATCGCCATCTGGGCCAGCAGGGCGGGCACGCCGATCCCCAGCAACAGCAGGCCCGTATGCCAGGTGTGCGCGTGGAAGGGCGTCGCGACGCCGTTTTCGAACAGGGTGCCGGCCAGGCCCGCCAGGGTCGTGGTCAGCGAAAAATAGAACACCACCCGGTATTCCGGCTCGCCCATCTGGCCCAGGTTACGCACCTGCATATAGGCCATCGCCGAGATGATCGAGGACACCACGCCGATCGCGCCGCCCAGCCACTGGTTCATCTCGACCGCCGGGCGCAGCGCCAGGGTCACGCCGACGAAGCTCATGCCGATGGCCAGCACCAGCGGCCATTCGGTCTGGCCCTTCGCATGCCACCAGCCGAGGAAGAACATCCAGGTCGCGATCCAGATCGGCGACATGTAGTTGAGGGTGACGGCGGTGGCGAGCGGCAGCTTGCCGATCGCGTAGAACCACATCCACAGCGAGGTCACGCCGACCAGGCTGCGCACCATGTGCTGTTTGGGGAAGAGGGTGCGGAAGCTGCCGCCGCGCAGATGGATCGTGAGGAACAGGATGACGGTGCCGACCAGGCCCCGGTACATCACGATTTCGGAAGTGGAGTAAAACGGGGAGGCCAGCTTCACACCTGCGCCCATGGCGGAGAAAGCGAAGCTGGCAAAGAGCATCCATAAAGCTGGCATCAGATTCCTGGTGGTACGTTTTCCAATTTGCTGCGGTACCACTCATGGAAGTGCTGCATGCCGTCTTCCATCGGCGACTGGTAGGGACCGACTTCGTTGACGCCGCGCTCGAGCAGGATCTTGCGGCCGGCGTCCATCCGCAGGGCGATCTCGTCGTCCTCGACGCAGGTTTCCATGTACGCCGCGCGCTCGGCTTCGACGAAGCCGCGCTCGAACAGCACGAACTCTTCCGGGTAGTAGAACTCGACCACGTTGCGGGTCTTCTGCGGGCCCATCGGCCACAGGGTCGACACCACCAGCACGTTCGGATACCACTCGACCATGATGTTCGGATACAGCGTCAGCCAGATCGCGCCATACTTCGGCGCCTGGCCGTTGTTGAACTTCAGGACCTGCTCCTGCCACTTTTTGTAAGCCGGCGAGCCGGACTTCTGCAGGCCACGGTGCACGCCCACGGTCTGGACGCTGTAGTCGGCGCCGAATTCCCAGCGCAGGTCGTCGCAGCTGACGAAGTTGCCCAGGCCCGGGTGGAAGGGCTCGACGTGATAGTCCTCCAGGTAGACCTCGATGAAGGTCTTCCAGTTGTAGTCGCACTCGTGCACCTCGACGTGATCGAACATGTAGCCCGAAAAGTCGAGGTCTTTCGTCACCGACAGCTGCTTGAGCTTGTCCATCACGTTGTAGCCGTTCTGCTCGAACAGCAGGCCGTTCCAGTTCTGCAGCGGCGTCTTCGAGAGGTTCAGGCAGGGCGTATCGGCGAAGTGCGGCGCGCCGATCAGTTCGCCCTTCAGGTCATAGGTCCAGCGGTGCAGCGGGCACACGATGTTACTGGCATTGCCGCGCCCATTGAACATCAACGCCTGGCGGTGACGGCAGACGTTGGACAGCAGTTCGATGCCCTGCGCGTTACGCACCAGCATGCGCCCCTCGTTCTCCGACTTCAGGGTCGCGAAATCGCCCTGTTCGGGAACCATCAACTCATGCCCGACGTAGCGGGGGCCCTTCAGAAACAGGTTCTGCATTTCGCGCTGCAACAGCGCTTGGTCGAAGTAAACATTTACCGGAAGCTGTGCGCACGAGCGAGCCAGCTTGGCGTGGGTAGCCAGATCGGACATCCCAACCCCCCTTTACAAATTTCAGCCAAAGAAGAGAAAGAATCCGAGAACCAGTATTTTTGGGGGCGTCGAAAAACTTATGGCTTTTCTTGCGCCTTTAAAGAACGGAATACGGTATTTCGGAGACAGAACCGGAGATTATAGCCTGTAAAGGCTGACCTAGTCTCGGCCCGGCACGCGGTTGTGGTGCCCAGGTGCTTAAATATTGCCGTGCAGGCATCATTTTCATGAATCGGGGAGCGCTTTGCGATAAAATGTGGATTGGCTGGCAATGTTTGCTTACATTCGCAGCACCAGTCGCGCCGGCATGCAGGGGTAGGATTGTTTACAATAAGCGATTAGACTGTCGCGCCTCGCACAAGTGCGATTGCATATGTCGCCAGGCAAGTCGAGCCCCGAACCGATTAAAGTCATTATGCCAAATAAAACAAGCGCGGAGAGCGCCGTAGCGCCGACCGCCGCCGCCACTCCTCCCGAGTCGTTCGAGCAGGCGATGGCCGAGCTGGCCCAGCTCGTCACGCAAATGGAAGGTGGCCAGTTGCCGCTGGAAGCGTCGGTGGCCGCCTATGCGCGCGGCTCCGAGCTGGTGCGTTATTGCGCGGCCCAGCTGGAAAAAGTGGAATCGCAAGTCAAGGTGCTCGAGGGCGAGATGCTCAAGCCCTTCAGCGCCGACGGCGAGGATGACGAATGAGCGCGCAGCCCGAGTTCCGCGCCTGGATGGACGATGTGCAGACCCGCACCGAAGCGGCGCTCGACCGCTTCCTGCCCGCCGCCACGCTGGTGCCGGCCAAGCTGCATGAAGCGATGCGCTACACGGTGCTGGGCGGCGGCAAGCGCGTGCGCCCGCTGCTGGCCTATGCCGCCGGCGAACTGTTCGGCGCTGGCGAGGACGCGGTGGCGCGCGCCGCCTGCGCGGTCGAGATGATCCACGCCTACTCGCTGGTGCACGACGACATGCCCTGCATGGACGACGACGACCTCCGGCGCGGCAAGCCGACCGTGCACGTGGCCTACGACGAAGCGACCGCGCTGCTGGTCGGCGATGCGCTGCAGGCCCAGGCCTTCGAAGTACTGGCCGGCGCCACGGACGTCGCCCCGGCGCGGCTGGTCACGATGCTGCGCCGGTTGGCCGAAGCGGCCGGTTCCGCCGGCATGTGCGGCGGCCAGGCGATCGACCTCGACAGCGTCGGCCTGAGCCTGACGCTGGAAGAACTGGAACGCATGCACCAGCTGAAAACCGGCGCCATGCTGCGCGTATCGGTGGTGCTGGGCGCACTCGCCGGCCGCGACCTCGCGCCGCACGAGCTGGAAGCGCTGGCGGCCTATTCGCGCGCCATCGGCCTGGCCTTCCAGGTGGTGGACGACGTGCTGGATGCGACCGAAGATTCCGCCACCCTCGGCAAGACCGCGGGCAAGGATGCGGCGGCGAACAAACCGACTTACGTATCGATTCTGGGGCTGGAGCCGTCCAAGGCGCTGGCCGAACAACTGCGGCGGCAGGCGCACGAGGCGCTGGCGCCGTTCGGAGAACAAGCACTGCGGCTGCGCGAACTGGCAGACCTGATCGTGCAGCGGAAGGCCTAAATGAAACTGTTAGAGACCATCAACGACCCGGCGGACCTGCGCAAGCTCCCGCGACACCAGCTCACCCCGCTGGCCACCGAACTGCGCCAGTTCCTGCTCGACTCGGTATCCAAGACCGGCGGTCACCTGTCGTCCAACCTCGGCACCGTCGAACTGACGATCGCGCTGCACTACGTGTTCAACACGCCGCAAGACCGCATCGTGTGGGACGTCGGCCACCAGACCTATTCGCACAAGATCCTGACCGGCCGCCGCGAGCGCATGCCGACCCTGCGCCAGCTGAACGGCCTGTCCGGCTTCCCGAAGCGCGACGAGAGCGAGTACGACACCTTCGGCACCGCCCACTCGTCGACCTCGATCTCGGCGGCGCTGGGCATGGCCCAGGCGGCCAAGATCAAGGGCGAGAAGCGCAAGGCGATCGCCGTGATCGGCGACGGTTCGATGACGGCCGGCATGGCCTTCGAAGCACTGAACAATGCCGGCGTCGAGGATGACGTCGACCTGCTGGTGGTCCTGAACGACAACGACATGTCGATCTCGCCGCCGGTGGGCGCGCTGAACCGCTACCTGGCGCGCCTGATGTCAGGCCAGTTCTACGCCGCCGCCAAGAACGTCGGCAAGAGCGTGCTGCCGGCCCCGATGCTGGAGCTGGCCAAGAAGCTGGAAGAGCACGCGAAGGGCATGGTGGTCCCGGCCACGATGTTCGAGGAATTCGGTTTCAACTACGTCGGCCCGATCGACGGCCACGACCTCGACTCGCTGATCCCGACCCTGCAGAACATCAAGAAGCTCAAGGGTCCGCAGTTCCTGCACGTGGTGACCAAGAAGGGGCAGGGCTACAAGCTGGCCGAGGCCGAGCCGATCCTGTACCACGGCACCGGCAAGTTCAATCCGAGCGAGGGCATCAAGCCGGCCACCGCGCCGTCCAAGATCACCTACACCGAGGTGTTCGGCAACTGGCTGTGCGACATGGCCGCCGCCGACAAACGCCTGGTCGGCATCACGCCGGCGATGCGCGAAGGCTCGGGCATGGTGCGCTTCCACCAGCAGTATCCGGACCGCTACTTCGATGTCGGCATCGCCGAGCAGCACTCCGTCACCTTCGGCGCCGGCATGGCGACCGAGGGCATGAAGCCGGTGGTGGCGATCTACTCGACCTTCCTGCAGCGCGGCTACGACCAGCTGATCCACGATGTGGCGCTGCAGAACCTGGACGTGACCTTCGCCCTGGACCGCGCCGGCCTGGTCGGCGCCGACGGTGCGACCCACGCCGGCAACTACGACCTGGCCTACCTGCGCTGCATCCCGAACATGGTCGTGATGGCGCCGTCCGACGAGAACGAATGCCGCCAGATGCTGACCACGGCCTACCATTACCCGGGCCCGGCGGCGGTGCGTTATCCGCGCGGCGCCGGCGTCGGCGCCAGCATCCAGCAGGAGCTGACCTCGATCGAGATCGGCAAGGGCGTGGTGAAACGCCAGGGCAAGGGCGTCGCCATCCTGGCCTTCGGCTCGATGGTCGCACCGGCACAGAAAGCTGCCGAAGTGCTGAACGCGACCGTGGCCGACATGCGCTTCGTGAAGCCGCTCGACGTCGAGCTGGTGAAGCGCCTGGCCAAGGACCACGACTACCTGGTGACGGTGGAAGAGGGCTGCACCATGGGCGGCGCCGGTTCGGCTGTCGCCGAAACCCTCGCAGCGGAAGGCATCGTCAAGCCGCTGCTGATCCTGGGCCTGCCGGACCGCTTCATCGACCAGGGCGACCCGGGCGTGCTGCTGGCGTCCGTCGGCCTGGACGCGCACGGCATCGGCAAGTCGATCCGCGAACGTTTCGGGCTGGGCGAGCCGCGCCTGGTCGTGAACAACAACTGAGCGATTGCAGACCATGTTGATCGTCACCCACGGCGGCAAATTCCACGCGGATGACGCCTGGGCCGTCGCCGTCATCAAGGTGCTCCATCCCGAGGCGGAACTCGTGCGCACGCGCGACCCCGCCACCATCGAGCGCGGCGACATCGTGATCGACGTCGGCGGCATCTGGGACCCGGCCACCGGCCGCTTCGACCACCACCAGAAGGGCTTCAGCGGCGCGCGCCAGAGCGGCGTGCCGTATGCCAGCGCCGGCCTGGTGTGGCGCGAATACGGCGGCCGCTGCGTTGCCGCCCTGGCCGCGCAGCACACCGGGGCGCAGCTGGGCGACGACACCGCCCAGCAGATCGCCTACGCCATCGATGCCGACATCGTGCAGTACCTCGACCTGTCGGACGTCGGCGCGGCCAAGAACGCACCCGGCGGCTATGGCCTGTCGGCCGTGGTCTCCGGCTACAACCTGAGCTGGCTGGACGAAGAAAGGCTGGGCTACGGCGAAAGGGCGGACGCCTACCGCCTGGACCAGTTCCATCGCGCGATGGCCTTCCTGACCGACGTGATGGCGAACGCCGTCAAGTACCGCGTCGGCGCCATGCTGGCGCTGGAGCAGGTGCGCCAGGCCGAGGTGCTGGAAGGCGGGAAGCTGCTGTACCTGAAGAACGGCGCGCTGCCCTGGAGCTCGGTGGTGCGCAAGGAGATGCCGAAGGTCCTGTTCGTCATCAGCCACAATATCGGCGAGCAGCGCTACATGCTGCACACGGTGCCGGCCACCGCCGACACCTTCGAGGCCAGGGCCGACCTGCCGGCATCCTGGGCCGGCCTGCGCGACGCCGACCTGGCCGCCGTCACCGGCGTGCCCGATGCCGGCTTCTGCCACAACGGCCGCTTCATCGCCGCTGCCAAGTCCTACGAGGGGATTTACGCGATGGCGCTGCAGGCGCTGAAGGAAGTCGAAATGTAAACCGTCGTTCCCGCGAAAGCGGGAACGACGGGTTATTTGAACAACTCCTCCGCCCGCCGGTACAGGATCCACGAAGTCGACACGTACTTGTCGCCACTATGCGGCACATGTCCCTTGTGCGTGTGCGTGAAGCCGGCCGGGGCGATGATCAGGCGTCCCTGTTTCGCTTCCACCTTGCGGCCCTGGTACAGGAATTCCGTCTCGCCGCCTTCCGCCACGTCGTTCAGGTAGAACTGGAACAGCAGCACCCGGTGCAGGGTCTCGCAGCTGGCGTTCTGCGGGTAGATCTCGGAATGCCAGTGGTGGTAGCCGCCGCTGCCGCGCAGGTACTTCTGCAGGTTGATCGGGCCGCAGCGGTACATCGACGCCACCAGCGCGTCGAGGTGGGGGCGGCCGCATTCGTCGAAGTTGTCGAGCGAGAGCGCGACCGGCTGGCCGGTGGAGGGATGCGCGACCATCGGCGACAGCGCGCCCAGCACCAGCGCGCGGTAGCGGTCCACGTACTGCGCCAGGTGGCGCCGCAGGGTGGAGGCCATCAGGCCGGCGACGTCCTGCCACTCCGGGTACTGGGTGAGGGTGAGGTCCCAGCTGTCCTTCTTGGCCACGTCCACGCCATTCCCGGTGCGACCGCGCACGACTTTGTCGCTGGCTTCGAAGCGCTGCAGGATGTGGGCGCATTGCTCGCCCGTCAGCGCGTTGTCGTAGATGCCGATGAAATCGTCTGTCATGATCGTCATGAAAAGTTTTTTTCGAGCATACGCGAATTCCTGGACGTTTGCGATTCGCAACTCATCGCATAAAAGTTGCCTTTATTGCAGCAAATGTGTTGCGCTGGCAACATATATGCATGTTGGGGTGGCTTGCCAGTTCGCCATGGAGTACGCTTGCGGCTTCTGTCATCCGGACATGCCGTTCCTGTGCTCCGACTTTTCCCGTTTTCTCCCACCTCCGCGCCGTTTTCGCCGCCCCTCGAAGCCGCCTACCAAGCCGACCTGGCGCGCGACAAGCTCCGCATGCTCTACGTCGCGAGCCTGTTGTGCGCCGTATTGGTGCTGTGCTTCGGCGCGCTCGACATCGTCACCTTGCCGAGCAATGTAGCCGGCGCCTGGACCGTGCGCGCCGTCGTGGTACTGGCGACGATGGCGCTCACGGCCGCCGTGCGTCTGCGGCCCGGGGTTTTCCTGCGCCACTACGGACTGTGCATGCCCGCGATCGCGCTCGGCTGGTCGGCAGGAATCGAGGCCATCATCCTGCAGTCGAGCCCCTCCGACCTTGCCTGGAGCTCGTATTACGCCGGCCTGCTCATCGTGTCCCTGGCCCTGTACGTCTGGACCTATCTGCGTCCCCTGCAGGCCGGCCTGACCGGCGCCGCCGTGGTCGGCAGCTATGTGCTGGTGGCCTTGCTCGGGCAGGGGATGGGCAGGAACGGACAGTGGCCGTTGCTGGCGCAGAACGCCTTCTTTCTCGTTTCGGCCAACCTGATCGGGGTCGTGTCGCTGGTCCTGCGCGAGGGCTTTTCACGCCAGGCCTTCCTGCTGAAGAACGCGCTGGCGCATGAGCTGAAACTCGAGGAAGAGGCCAAGCGCCAGAGCCAGTACCGGTCCGAGCATGACGCCCTGACCGGGCTGGCCAACCGGGTACGCTTCCTGCGCCGGCTGGAAGAGTTGCTGGCGGCGCGCCAGGGCGCCGCCACGGTGGCGGTGCTGTTCCTGGACCTGGACGGCTTCAAGCCGGTCAACGACCGCCACGGCCACGCCGCCGGCGACCACATGCTGGCCGTGATCGCCGAGCGCATCCGCGCCACGATCCGCGGTCCGGACCTGGCGGCGCGCCTGGGCGGCGACGAATTCGTGGTCGCGGCGCCGCTGGCCGACGCCAACGCGGAGCCGGTCGTGAGCCGGATGAGCGCCGCCCTGCGCGCCGCCATCGCCGAGCCGGTGGAATACAAGGGGCATCGCCTGTGCGTGTCGGTCAGCATCGGCACGGCGCTGTGCCCGCGCGATGCCTGCAAGGCCGAGGAACTGGTCCATCGGGCCGACCAGGACATGTATGAGGCCAAGCGCCACCGACCGCGCCTGACTTCCTGAGCGCGCGTTTGATCAGGCCGCGCGCTGGGCCGGCACGTGCAGCGAGCGCGCCAGCAAATGGCCGGCCAGCCAGCCGGCGGCCAGGCCGCCGATGTGGGCCGCATTGTCGGTGTGCGGATACAGGAAGCCGGCGCCGATATTAAACAGCAGGAAGGGGACGAGCGAACTGCGCAGGTCCCGCACCACGGTCGGCGGCACGCCGCTGTGCTCGCGGCCGATGAAGGCGAACAGGCCGCCGATGATGCCGAACACCGCGCCCGAAGCGCCGACGCTGTTCACCGGGTGATGCGTCAGCAGGCCCCACGACAGGCTGCCCAGGCTGCCGCCGATGGCCGCCAGCAGGTACAGGCCGGCAAAGCGCAGGCTGCCGAAGATGCGCTCGACCAGCTGGCCCGCCTGCCACAGCGCGAACATGTTCATCCCCAGGTGCAGCAGGTTCCCGTGCAGGAAGGCCGAGGTCAGGACGCGCCACCATTCGCCGGCGCCCAGCGTCATGCGCGGCAGGTTCGAGCCCCATTTCACCAGCTGCTCGCGGAGCAGGGCAGGGTGGACTTCCGGGCCGAAGCCCGTGAATGAAGCCATCAGCAGCCGCGAGTCCGAGCTTCCCGCAACAAGGTTCAGCAGGCCCTGCTTCCACAACTGCAGGTGTCCCTGCAGCGCGGCGACCGAGCCCCAGCCCGGCAGCGGCTTGAACCACGGCGTGCCGAAACCCTGGCGCTCCAGCCACATCAGGAAAAAGATGGCGATGTTCGCCACCAGCAGCGTCCGGATCACCGGGGTCGATGGACTCCAGTAGTCGATACGGTCGTTGAACACCTCCCGTTCGACATGGGCGTCCATTTCGAATGCCGGTGTGCAGCGCGTGGGCAGGGCGGCTGCGATCTCTTTGGCGGCGTCGCGGCCGGCGGCGGAAAAGCCGACTTCCCGCACCACTTCCTGCATGTCCTGCACGCCGACGACGTCGAAGATCACATCCTCGCCCGAGGTCCGCACATTGACGATGTCGGCCACGCGCAGGCGCTGCTGTTCCGTCTTCGGGAAGCGGAACGTACGGTGGCAGCTGCCACGGACGAGCACGAAGTCGGGCTCGATCGTGACCTGGCCCGGGCCCTGGAAGCCGAAGGGATTCGCCGGCCAGTTCGGACCGCCCCGGTAGAAGCGGACCTCGAACGCCGTGCCGACGCCGTTTTCCAACTGCAGCGCCATCCCTCAGCCGCGCTTGCGCTCGTGCTGCCACAGCACGTCGCTGCCGCCGGCATGGCGGTTCAGCACGCGCGCCAGCACGAACATCAGGTCGGACAGGCGGTTCACGTATTGACGCGGCTGGGCGTTGATCGTGTCGGTCTTCGACAGGGCGACGATGCTGCGTTCGGCGCGCCGGCACACGGTGCGGCACACATGGGCCAGCGACGCCGCGCGCGAGCCGGCCGGCAGGATGAACTCCTTCAGGACCGGCAGGTCGGCATTGTATTTCTCGAGCAGGCCGTCGAGGCGGGCCACGTGCTCGTCCTTGATCATCTGGTAGCCGGGAATGCACAGCTCACCGCCCAGGTCGAACAGGTCGTGCTGGATCGAGACGAGTTCTTCGCGCAGCGCCGCCGGCATGTCCTCGCACAGCAGCAGGCCGACGAAGGAGTTCAGTTCGTCGACGTCGCCCAGCGCTGCTATCCTCGCGCTGTCCTTGCCGGTGCGGCTGCCGTCGCCGAGTCCGGTGCTGCCGTCGTCGCCGGTGCGGGTCGCGATTTTCGAGAGTCGATTGCCCATGGCTATGCCCTGTCTATAAAAAAGATAGCGGGAGCATACGCCAAATTAATGCAATAGTGCTTACAATCGGCTTATGATTCCTTCGATTCCAGTCGATCCCGAGCGCCGCCTGCGGGTGGCCGACGCCCTGCGCGCCGTGCTCCCCGAGCGTTGCGTCCTGCACGATCCCGAAGACACCCGCCCCTACGAATGCGACGGCCTGGCGGCCTATCGCCAGCAGCCGATGATCGTCACGCTGCCCGACAACGAGGAGCAGGTGCTGGCCATCCTGGAGGTCTGCCGGACACTCCAGGTGCCGATCGTGCCCCGTGGCGCCGGCACCGGCCTCTCGGGCGGCGCCCAGCCCCTGGCCGATGGGGTGGTGATCTCCACCGCGCGCCTGAACCGCATCCTGCGGGTCGAGCCGTATGCGCGTACGGCCGTGGTCCAGCCCGGCGTGCGCAACCTGGCCATCTCGGAAGCGGCGGCGCCGTTCGGCCTGTACTACGCGCCGGACCCGTCCTCGCAGATTGCCTGCACGATCGGCGGCAACGTCGCCGAGAACTCCGGCGGCGTGCACTGCCTCAAGTACGGCCTCACGGTGCACAACGTGTTGCGGGTGCGCGTCTGCACGATCGAGGGCGACGTCATCGAACTGGGCGGCGACGCGCTCGACGCGCCCGGCCTCGACCTGCTGGCCGTCTTCATCGGTTCGGAAGGCATGCTCGGCATCGTCACCGAAGTCACCGTGAAGCTGGTGCCGAAGCCGGCGCTGGCGCAGGTGATCATGGCCTCGTTCGACGACGTGGTCACGGGCGGCAACGCGGTGGCCAGCGTGATCGCGGCCGGCATCATCCCCGCCGGCCTGGAGATGATGGACCGGACTTCCTCGCGCATGGTCGAGCCCTTCGTGAAGGCCGGCTACGACACCGACGCTGCAGCCATCCTGCTGTGCGAGGCGGACGGCACCGAGCTCGAAGTGGCGGAGGAGATCGAACGCATGACGGGCGTGCTGCAACAGGCCGGCGCCAGCGCCATCGCGGTGTCGCAGAACGAGGCCGAGCGCCTGCGCTTCTGGTCCGGCCGCAAGAACGCCTTCCCGGCCGCGGGCCGCATCTCGGCCGACTACTACTGCATGGACGGCACCATCCCGCGCAAGCACCTGGCGCACGTGCTGTCGCGGATCGAGGCAATGCAGGACACCTACGGCCTGCGCTGCGCGAACGTGTTCCACGCAGGCGACGGCAATATGCATCCGCTGATCATGTTCGACGCCAACAAGCCCGGCGAACTCCAGCGCGCGGAAGACTTCGGCGCCGCCATCCTGGCCCTGTGCGTCGAAGTCGGCGGCACCATCACCGGCGAGCACGGGGTCGGCGTCGAGAAGATCGATTCCATGTGCGTACAGTTCGGTGCGAAGGAACTGGAAGCCTTCTTCACCGTCAAGCGCGCCTTCGATCCCGGCATGCTGCTGAACCCGAACAAGGCGGTGCCCACACTCCAGCGCTGCGCCGAAATGGGCAAGATGCGGGTCAGCGGCGGCGCGCTGCCGTTTGCGAACCTGCCGCGCTTTTGAAAGTCACGCTTTTGAACCCGACTATGCAGCAGATGCTTGAACAATTCCAGGACCAGGTGAGGACGTCCGCGCTCGAGAAACGTGCGCTGCGCATCCGCGGCGGCGGCACCAAGGACTGGTACGGCCAGCGCTTCGAAGGCGAGATCCTCGACACCCGCGCGTATGCCGGCATCGTCGACTACGAGCCGACCGAGCTGGTGATCACCGCGCGCTGCGGCACGCCGCTCGCCGAGATCGAAGCCGCATTGGCCGAGCGCCAGCAGATGCTGGCCTTCGAACCGCCGCATTTCGGCGAGGGGGCAACCCTGGGCGGCGCCATCGCCGCCGGGCTATCGGGACCGCGGCGCGCCAGCAGCGGCGCGCTGCGCGACTTCGTGCTCGGCGCCAGGCTCCTGGACGGCAAGGGCGATGTGCTCACCTTCGGCGGCCAGGTGATGAAGAACGTGGCCGGCTACGACGTCTCGCGCCTGCTGGCCGGGTCGATGGGCACCCTCGGCCTGCTGCTGGAAGTGTCGGTCAAGGTGCTGCCGCTGGCCTACCGCGAAGCCACGCTGCGCTTCGAGATGAACGAGGTCGACGCGATCCGCAAGCTGAACGAATGGGGCGGCCAGCCGCTGCCGATTTCGGCCAGCTGCTGGATTGATGGCGTGCTGGCGCTACGCCTGTCCGGCGCCCAGGCCGCGGTCGATGCCGCGATCCGCACGCTGGGCGTTGCGCATGGCGGCCACCTGATGCCGGACTGCGCGCAGTTCTGGGCCGGCCTGCGCGAGCAGCGCCATGCCTTCTTCGCCGGCGATGCGCCCTTGTGGCGGCTGTCGGTACCGTCCACCGTCGGCGCCATCGTGCTGGGCGGTCCGCAGCTGATCGAGTGGGGCGGCGCCCAGCGATGGCTGCGCGCGGACGGCGATGCCGCCGGCGCCGCGCGTATCCGCGCCACCGTAGCGGCCTGCGGCGGCCACGCGACCCTGTTCCGCGGCGGTGACAAGAACGCCGGCGTGTTCGAGCCGCTGGCGCCGGCCGTCGCGAAGATCCACGAACGCCTGAAGGCCGGATTCGATCCGTCGAACATTTTCAACCCTGGCCGGATGTATTGATCATGCAAACGAACCTCGCCGATTTCATCAAGGACACGCCCGAAGGCCGGGAGGCCGATGCCATCCTGCGCGCCTGCGTGCACTGCGGCTTCTGCACCGCCACCTGCCCGACCTACCAGCTGCTGGGCGACGAGCTCGATGGTCCGCGCGGCCGCATCTACCTGATCAAGCAGGTGCTGGAGGGCGTCGAACCGACCCGCAAGACCCAGCTGCACCTGGACCGCTGCCTTACCTGCCGCAACTGCGAGAGCACCTGCCCGTCCGGCGTGAAGTACGGCCGCCTGGCCGACATCGGCCGCAGGGTGGTCGAGGAGCGCGTCGCGCGTCCGCTGGGCGATCGCGTCAAGCGCACCACGCTGAAGGAATTCCTGCCGCGCGGCGGCCTGTTCAAGCCGGCCTTCAGGGCGGGACAGCTGGCGCGGCCGCTGTTGCCGGATAACCTGCGCGACAAGCTGCAGCCGGCACGCCCTGCCGGGCCCTGGCCGCGGCGCGAGCACGCGCGCAAGATGCTGGTGCTGGCGGGCTGCGTGCAGCCGGCGATGGCGCCCGACATCAACGCCGCCACCGCACGCGTGCTGGATTCGCTGGGCGTGCAGCTGATCGAAGCGCCGAAGGCCGGCTGCTGCGGCGCGGTGCGCTACCACATGAACGACCAGGACGGCGGCCTGCAGGACATGCGCCGCAACATCGACGCCTGGTGGCCCTACGTGGAAAACGGCCAGGTCGAAGCCATCGTGATGACGGCGTCCGGCTGCGGCGTCACGGTCAAGGAGTACGGCCACCTGCTGGCCCACGACCAGGCCTACGCGGCCAAGGCGGAGAGGATCAGCGCGCTGACGCGCGACCTGTCGGAAATCATGCAGGACTTCGAGGGCGAGATCGGCGCGCGCATGGCCGGCCGCGTGAAAGAACGCATCGCCTTCCACCCACCGTGCACGCTGCAGCACGGCCAGCAGATCCGCGGCAAGGTCGAGGGCGTGCTGCGCGCCGCCGGCGTCGACGTGGTGCTGTGCGCTGACAGTCACCTGTGCTGCGGCTCGGCCGGCACCTACTCGGTGCTGCATCCGGAGATCGCGCACGCGCTGCGCGACCGCAAAGTCGCCAACCTGGAGGCGACCGGGGCGAAGGAGATCGTGTCCGCGAACATCGGCTGCATCACGCATCTGCAGTCGGGGACGGCGATGCCGGTCACGCACTGGATCGAGCTGGTCGATCGTGCGCTTGCCGGAGCTGCGCGATGAGGCGCCTGGCAGCGTCGCTGCTGTCGGTGCTTGTTGGCTGCGGTTTGTCCGGCGTCGCGGTGGCGGGAGAAGGGCAGGCGCAGAAGCAGGTTCACAAGGCCCCGCAAAAGCAGGCACAGAAGCAGTCTTCGAAACAGTCTTCGAAGCAGGCGAAGAAGCCGATGAAGAAGCCGGCGAAGAAGCCGGCGCCAGAGGTGGCCACCAAGCCAGCCGCCAAGCCGGCCGTGGCGGCCGTGCCGGCGGACGAGAAAGCCGACGGCTTCCTGAACCTGTACGTGGAGCTGTGCGTGCGCCACTTCGGCGACCTGGAAGAGTTCCGCGCGCGCCTGCTGAACGACAAGGTGCCCAAGCTGCCGGCGGAAGACGCCCAGCTCTTCCTGTCCGGGATGGAGGGCGATGCCTGGCCGGTGCCGTACAAGGGCGAGATGGGGAACTACGTGCTGGCGCTGCCGGCCGGGAAGAACCTGTGCCTGCTGCATGCGCGCCGCGCGAACGCCGCCGCCGTCGAGAAGGGCTTCCTCGACATCGTCGCCGACGCGCCTTCTCCGATGGTGGCGCGGCGCGGTCCCAATCGCGAAGAACTCACCGAGGCGAAGATCCGGACCCGCACCGTATCGTCGACCTGGGCGCCGCCCGACGCGCGCCGCAAGATGGAGTTCATGCTGACCACCACGGCATCAAGCAAGGCCGAGCTGCAGGCGCTGGGTTCGGTGGCGATGATCGCCGGCGGCGACGGGAAAGCACCCGTCAAGTCAAAGACCTCCTCGCCTGCGCGCCAGACCCAGGCACGTCCGCACGCCAAGCCCTGAGGCGCGGCCGCGTCCGACGCGAAAGCACATGCCGTGATAGGATCGGCGCCCCCATATCTGTAAGGCGGAGGTGCCTCCATGAGTTTCGTGTTTCGGCTGATATCCCAGGACGAGGACGCGGCGCCGTCGGTCGCGTTCGAGGATTCGATCGGCCCCGGCTACGTCTCGCTGTGGGAAGAGATCGGAGTCTACGACGCGCTCTACAACAGCGACGGGCGCGAGGCGCGCGAGGTGTCGCGGGCCATCGCCTTCGGCATCGACAAGCTGAACGACGACGAATCGCTGGGCCGCATGCTGCCGGCCACCGCGCGCCTCGGCGAGGCGATCCGCTTCCTCGAAAACGTGCACCGCGGCTGCACCCTCCACGCATCGGCAAGGGTCGAGACGCGCTAGCGGGCTGTAGTAAAATTACATCTCTTTATGGAGGTGTCCCCGATGCGCGTTCGTCCCCGTTTCAAGCCCGGTTTCCATTTATTTGCCCTGGGCCTGGTGGCAGCAATCAGCCTGGCCGGCCAGGCCGCATGGGCGCAGGCCGTGGTGGCCAGTGCGGCCTCTCCCGGCGGCGTGCTCGACGTGGAGGTGCAGATCGACGGCATGGGCAGGCTGGGTTACGACGTCAAGCGCCGCGGCAAGGAGATCATCGGCCTGTCGCGCCTGGGCTTCAACCTGGCCAACGCACCCAAGCTGGACGGCGGCTTCAGCCTGCGCGCAAAGAAGGTCAGCGAGCATGACGACACCTGGGAGCAGCCGTGGGGCGAGCGCCGCTTCGTGCGCAACCATTATCGCGAATTGCGCGTCGAGGTCGAGCAGAAGAGCCGCGCCAACCGCGCACTCACGATCGTCTTCCGCATCTACGACGACGGTGTCGGCTTCCGCTACGAATTCCCGGCCCAGCCGCAGCTGCGCGATACCGCGATCCTCGATGAGCTGACCGAATTCTCGGTCGCCCAGCCGGCCACCGCCTGGTGGATCCCGGCCGGCGAACTGCCCGGCCTCGAAGAGCTGATCCAGAAGGCGCCGCTCGCCGAAATCGGTACCGCCAACACCCCGCTGACCCTGCGCCTGGAGGACGGCACCCACGTGGCCCTGCACGAGGCGGCGCTGGTCGACTACGCCTCGATGTGGGTGCGCAAGGTCGAAGGCCAGAAGCTGCGCGCGCAACTGGCGCCGTCGTCGACCGGGCCGGCGGTGGTGCGCCATGGCGCCTTCACGACCCCGTGGCGCACGCTGCGCATCGCCGACGATGTGGCCGGCTTGTACATGTCCGACCTCGAACTGAACCTGAACGAGCCGAACAGGCTGGGCGACGTGTCGTGGGTCCATCCGTCGAAGTTCGTCGGTGTCTGGTGGAGCATGCACCTGCAGCACACCAGCTGGAACGCCGGTCCCAAGCACGGCGCCAACACGGCCAATGTGAAGAAGTACATCGACTTCGCCGCGCAGAACGGCTTCCGCGGCGTGCTGGTCGAAGGCTGGAACCAGGGCTGGGAAAGCGACTGGGGCCATGGCGGCGCCGACTTCAGTTTCACCAAACCCTATCCGGACTTCGACCTGCCGGCGCTGGCCGCGTACGCGAAAGAGAAGGGCGTGCGCCTGATCGGCCACCACGAGACCGGCGGCAACCTGCCGGCCTACGAAAAGCAGATGGAGGCGGCGTATAAACTGTATGCGAAGCTGGGCGTGGACAGCGTGAAGTCCGGCTACGTGCACGAAGCCGGCACCATGCAGTTCGCGGGCCCGGACGGCAAGGTCCACTTCGGAAATTACGATTCGCAGGAAGGCGTGCGTCACTTCGTCAAGGCCGTCACCGAGGCGGCGCGCTACAAGATCGCCGTCGACACCCACGAACCGGTCAAGGATACCGGGCTGCGCCGCACGTATCCGAACTGGATCTCGCGCGAGGGCGCGCGCGGCGTCGAATACAACGCCTGGGGCAATCCGGTGAACCCGGTCGACCACGAAGCCAAGCTGGTGTTCACGCGCATGCTGAGCGGCCCGATGGACTACACGCCGGGCATCGTCAGCCTGGTCGGCGCGGACAACAAGGTGTTCAACTCGACCCAGGCCAAGCAGCTGGCCAACTTCGTCGTCATCTATTCGCCGATCGTGATGGCGGCCGACCTGCCTGAAAACTACGCCAAATACCCGGCCGCCTTCAAGTTCATCCGCGACGTGCCGACCGACTGGGCCGAGACCCGCGTGGTGAATGGCGCAGTCGGCGAATACGTCAGCATCGCCCGCAAGGATCGCAAGTCGGATGACTGGTACGTCGGCGCCGTCACCGACGGCCAGGCGCGCACCCTGCAGTTCCCGCTGTCCTTCCTCGACCAGGACAAGACCTATGTGGCCGAGATCTACCGCGACGGCGATGCGGCCGACTACCGCAACGAGCACCGCTTCGACCTGGTTACCGAGACGCGCACGGTGACGGCGAAGGATGTGCTGCAGCTGAAGCTGGCGCCGGGTGGCGGGCAGGCGATTCGTTTCACGCCGAAGTGACGATTGCCATCACGTGAAACGCGCACTCTTCATCTGCACCCAGAACCGCCTGCGGAGCCCGACCGCGGAGCATGTGTTTGCCACATGGCCCGAGGTCGAAACGGATTCCGCCGGCCTGGGCGCGGATGCCGACGTGCCGCTGTCGCCAGAGCAGATCGCATGGGCGACCATCATCTTCGTGATGGAAAAGAAGCATCGGACCCAGCTGGGCGCGAAGTTCAGGCGCCACCTCAACGGCAAGCGGGTGATCTGCCTGGATATACCCGACGATTACGCGTACATGCAGCCGGAGCTGGTCACGCTGCTGGAATCGAAAGCAGGGCGCTTCCTCAAATAGCCTGGCCTGCTTTCCAGGCCGGCAGTGAGTTTTCGATAGCTTGTCGGGCAAGGTTTCGTGGCAGTATCGAGACAGGGAAGTACATTCAATCTCTCGTCATCCGGGCAACTACACCATGTTTTCGAGTCGCCAGCTTGTCATCGCATGCCTCGCCAGCTTTGCCGCAACGGTGGCATTTTCGGCACCGATCCCGGCGCCGGACCTGCACGCGAAAGTCCTTGAGCTCTACAGCTTCCAGCCGCACACGCTGAACGATGCACAGCTCACGGCGAAGTCGGCGCAACTCGATACGTTCTGGAAGCTGGTGAAGGAGGATCCCGCCAGCACGCTGCCCCTGCTGAGGGCGGAACTCGCCAATCCGTCGAATCCATCGTTCTTTTATTACGACGGCGCCAAATTGCTGCTGTCACTGTCCAGCGATGCCGAGGACCAGCGGCTGGTCTTGCGTTCGATCGTGAAGGCGGACCTGCAGGATATCCAGCCCACGGACTACCTGCTGACCGTGCACCGCCTGGTCGCGCAAGGCTTCGATACACGGGACGCGGCATTGCACGTACTGGACGATCCGGATTTTATCGCTACCATCCCGCAGCACGCGCTGAGGCTCGGGCAGAACTATTCCCTCATCTACATGTTGTTTCCGATGGACGAGGACAGCTTCGTGCCCGCGCTGGTGGATCGCCTCTCCGGTCAGCAGTCGGCGACATCCGTGAAGTCGGTGCTGCTGGCCCTGTGGTGTGCCGCGACGCCGGAGAGTCTCGCGGCGCTGCGGAAGTTTGCGGATGCGCGGCAGGGACCGCCCGAAGCCGTGAGCTATGCGCAGAAGCTGCAGGGAGCGAAGGGATTCGTGCCGAGCCTATCGTCTCTTTCGTCCCTGAGGGAAGAACGGCGCCGGCTGATGCGGCGCGCCATCAGCGATGAAGCGTTGATCGAATTCGAGAGCCTGACGAGAAAGATCCAGGCAAAGCAGTAGCCCCGCGGTGACCGTCAGCCCGGCGCCGTCTAAAGCTTTTCTATGTGAAGACCGCGTTCGAATTCACTCAGGAGGGCGGCCGCAGTTTCGGCATTCCCTCCCGTTGACCGGGCCATGTGGAGGATGATCCGGTCGCGTTTGTGTAAATCCGCAAGCACGGCAAGAAGAGCGCCCCGTGAGTCTTCGTTCAGGATGATGCGGGCGTCATATCCGAGCAAGGCTGCGCCCGCCTTTACCAGATCGAAGTCGCAGTTTTCCAGCAACGCATATGCTTCATCGTAGAGTCGCTCTTGATTGCCGGCCTCATGGTAGTGCTGCAGGAGAAAGAAGAGGTCTTGCGCGTCCTTGTTGTCTTGCAGGCCTCGTTCGTTCCACGCGAGCAGTTTGAGTGCCGCGAGTGCGGGAATTGACACGACAGGGACAGTCAGCCCGTTTCCAATGTCGACTTCCAGTGCCGACGCCAACGCTTCCGAATAAGCTGTCACATTCATGACCACGCTCATATCGGGTGGCCAGGCGATGTTATGCGCTTCCTGTTCCAGGCCTCCGAAGGGAATTAGGTCCAGTGGAAAGGCTTCGCCGTGTTCGCCGGGACGATATTAAAGCAGGTGAGCCCTGTTTTCTGCTGGCACGAAGTCGCCGCTTTCCAGCAGCGCGTTCCTCAAGACGTGAAAACTTTCCCAGTCCTCGAGTGCGACGGCAAAGTCGACGTCGCGTGTCGCACGTTTCGACTCGATGCCGAAGACATGGCTCATCAGCAGATCCCGTGCGCTTGCACCGATGAGGATATAGCTGTGGTGGAGTTGCCGGGCCAATACCCGCATCGCCACGAGGATCTCCAGGGTGACTGGATCGAGCGGCTTATCAGCGCGGATGGTGTACATGCTCGTCGACTTTCGAAGCGATCTGCTGTGCCACAGCGATATTGCGTGAATCCTGGGTCGCCACCAGATCCGCGTAGATCAAATGTGGGGGAACTGTGGGGAACCAGTCAGTGAAAAAGTCGCTATTCCAGAACATCTCGACGACTTCAAGACGCCCTTTGGGGTCTGCCCGCAGGTGGAATCGCTGTACTAAGTCCCGAAGCGCATGGGGGTCTTCCATATTGATGTAGACCGTGCATTCTTCGGGTTGCAAGTGTTGGGTCAAGTAACTTGCGCCAACCTCACCACCCCAGGCCGAGAGCTGGAATCCAGGATTCCAGTTCTTGTGGAAGTTGTCCAGATTATCGATGGCGAAGCGGAATTTTCTCAGCTTGGGTTTTAGCCTGCTGGCGTAACCGCTGGCCCATTCGTTGAGGAATGGCTGCGAAGCGTGGATCATGCGCTTGCCGTCGGCGGTCATGCCGATCAGGCGGCGCGCTTCCAGGGTGTCGAAGGCTTTGCCGATCGCACCGGTCGAGACCATTGCCTGGTTCGAAATGTCGCGATAAGGCGCGTTCAGCAGCGATGGGTCCGCCAAAAAGGCAAACATCATCTTGAGGATGGCGGGAGTCATCGTTGCGTCGTTCATAACGCTCTCCGAATCCTCGCTTCCGCGTCGTCCGGTCACGTAGATGAAAATGCCTTTGTCGTCATTGATGTAGGCATTGCCTGCCGTGTCCATGAACTGCAGGCCGAGTTCGCGGCATCGGTTTGCCATGTCCTGGCTTAAGGGGGAGCTGACCAGCAGCGACTTTTGGGGCATGGCGCCCACTCTGTCTATCAGCTCGAGCACGAGCGAGTATCGGTCGACTTTTTTCTTGATCTCGCAGCCGTACTGAAGTTCTCTTGCGCCAATCTGCAGCAGGATGGTCGCGTCGGCGTCGGCATCTGAAGAAGGAAGAAGTTTCCCGCGGACGCCGGTTGAGTTGTTCAACTCAGCGAGTGCCCTGGCAAGCAGGCTAGCCTCGTCGGTTGGGACATGGACTTTGTTCATTAAAATCCTCTTTTCACGGAACGTGAACTATTAGGAAGTATGAACAAATCCAGCCGGGATTTCAATATTTTCTTTCGTTCACGTATCGTGAACACTGAAAAAATATGAACAACATGCGGGACTTAGTGGGCCGGCTTGGCCACGAGGCTGATTTATTGCCCCAGCGCCTTCTCGATATCCCCCGCAATCTCCTCCGGCCTGGTCTGCGGCGCATAGCGCTTGACCACCTTGCCGTCGCGCCCGATCAGGAACTTGGTGAAGTTCCACTTGATCGCCTCGATGCCCAGCACGCCCGGCGCCTCGCCCTTCAGGTGCTTCCACAGCGGGTGCGCATCGTCGCCGTTGACGTCGACCTTGGCGAACATCGGGAAGCTCACGCCATAGTTCTTTTCGCAGAAGTCGCCGATCTCGGCTTCCGAACCCGGTTCCTGCGAACCGAACTGGTTGCAGGGGAAGCCCAGCACTTCCAGGCCGCGGCCATGCAGTTCCCGGTACACGGTTTCGAGCCCCTGGTACTGCGGGGTGAAGCCACATTTGCTGGCGGTGTTGACGATGAGGAGGACCTTGCCGCGGTACTGGGCGAGGTCGACCGGCTTGCCGTCCAGGGACGTCGCCTGGAAGTCGAACACGTTCATGGAAGTCTCCCGCATTGTTGTGAATATCAATGCAAGAGTGTACGGCAAAGCGCCGCGGGGCGTTGCACCCCGCAGCCATCATGTCCGCCGCGTTCAGGCGGCCTGCTGGGCGGCGCGGGTGGCCGTGGCCGGCCGCGCCAGCGCTTCTTCGATGAACTCGATCCAGTGGCGCACCGGTAGGTCGGTGCCGCCCTGGATGTGGCTCAGGCAGCCGATATTCGCCGAGGCGATCTCCTGGGCGCCGGTGGCTTCCAGGTTGGCCACCTTGCGCTCGCGCAGCTGGGCCGACAGTTCCGGCTGCAGCACCGAGTAGGTGCCGGCCGAGCCGCAGCACAGGTGGCTATCCCTGCACAGCTGGACGTCGACGCCGGCCAGCGCCAGCAGTCGCTCGGCATGGCCGCGGATCTTCTGGCCGTGCTGCAGCGTGCACGGCGGATGGTAGGCGACGCGCGGGCCTTCGCGGCCGGCCAGGCGGGCGGCCAGCTGCGCTTCGAAGCGCGCCAGCACCTCGGACAGGTCGAGCGTCAGCGCGGAGATGCGTTCGGCCTTCGCCGCATAAGCGGGATCGTGGGCCAGCAGGTGGCCGTAGTCCTTGACCATCACGCCGCAGCCGGAGGCCGTCATCACGATCGCCTCGACCGCCGCGCCGTTCTCGCCCTCGACGTAGGGCCACCAGGCGTCGATGTTGCGGCGCACGTCGTCGAGCGCGGCTTCCTGTTCGTCGAGGTGGTGGCGCAGGGCGCCGCAGCAGCCGGCCTTCGGCGCCACCACCAGCTGCACGCCGAGCGAATCGAGCACGCGCGCCGTGGAGGCGTTGATGTTGGGCGCCATCGCCGGCTGCACGCAGCCGTCGAGCACCAACATGCGGCGCGCGTGGACGGTCGCCGGCCATTCCGTGCGCGCGGGGCGCGGGGCGACTTTCTGTTTCAGCGCTGCCGGCAGCAGCGGGCGCAGCGCCTGCCCGGCGCGCATCGCCGGCGTGAAGATCCAGCGTCGCGGCAGCAGCTCGGCCAGCGCCTGCCGGGCGACGCGCTGGCGCAGCGGGCGCGCCACCTGGCGGTCGACCACCTTGCGGCCGATATCGAGCAGGCGCGCGTACTGCACGCCAGACGGGCAGGTGCTTTCGCAGTTGCGGCAGGTCAGGCAGCGGTCCAGGTGCTGCTGCGTCTTGGCGGTTGCGGGCTCTCCTTCGAGCACCTGCTTGATCAGGTAGATGCGTCCGCGCGGGCCGTCGAGCTCGTCGCCCAGCAGCTGGTAGGTCGGGCAGGTCGCCGTGCAAAAGCCGCAGTGCACGCAGCTGCGCAGGATCGCCTCGGCCTGGTCGCCGTCGGCGCTGCCCTTGATGAAGTCAGCCAGATTGGTTTGCATAGTCAGGACTCGTCAAAACTCGTTGTACATGCGCGCAGGGTTGAAGATCCCCGCGGGATCGAAAGTGTCCTTGAGGCGCCGGTGGATGCGTGCGAGGGCCGGCTGCAGGGGCGAGAACACGCCATGGCCTTTGTCGCCGCCGCGGAACAGGGTCGCATGGCCGCCGTGCTCGATGGCCGTCTTGCGGATCCTGGCGGCCTCGCTGTTCGCCCCGGAGGTGCCGAGCAGCCAGCGCTGGCCGCCGCCCCATTCGATCAGCTGGCTTCCCGGCAGGTCGAGTGGCGGCGTCGTCGACGGCAGCGCCAGGCGCCACAGGCCGGCGTGGTGGGCGCCGAAGAAGAAATCGGCGCGCTGCTCGCGCAGGTCGTGCCAGAAGCGGTCGGCATCCGCCATGATCTCTCCACCATGCGCACCGCCGAGTTCGCGCGCGGCGGCGTCGACCGCCGCGCCGGCGCCCGACAGGCGCAGCGCCAGCCTGCCGTCCAGCCAGGCGCTGGACGAGATCGGCAGCGCGCGGCCGCTCCAGGCATTCAGCTTGTCGAGCGCTTCCTGCTGGCCGACTTCGAACGCCAGCGTGGTCTCGCGCACGGGGCGCGGCAAGACCTTCAGCGACACGTTGGCCAGCAAGCCGAGCGTGCCGAGCGAGCCGGCCAGCAGGCGCGAGACGTCATAGCCGGCCACGTTCTTCATGACCTTGCCTCCGAAGTGCAGCAGCTCGCCGCGTCCATCCACCAGGTCGGCGCCGAGCACGAAGTCGCGCAGCGCGCCGGCGCCCTGGCGGCGCGGGCCGGACAGGCCGCTGGCGACCATCCCGCCGACCGTGGCGCCGGGGCCGAAGTGGGGCGGTTCGAAGGCCAGCATCTGGTTCTGTTCGGCCAGCACCTGTTCGAGCTCGTCCAGCGGCGTGCCGCAGCGTGCCGTCACCACCAGTTCGGAAGGCTCGTAGTCGATGATGCCGCGGTAGGCGCGCGTATCGAGCACCTCGCCGGTGACCGCCTGTCCGTACCAGTCCTTGCTGCCGCCGCCGCGCAGGCGCAGTGGCGTGCGCGCGGCATGCGCGGCGGCGATGCGCTCGCGGAATTCCTGAAGTACCTGTTCCATTCTTGTGTGATCCTCAATCCTCAGCAAATACGCGCCTCAGAAGCGCGGCAGGTGCGCGAACGGGGTGACCCCGCCGCTGACGTGCATCTTTCCGAATTCGGCGCAGCGGTTCAGCGTCGGAATCGCCTTGTCCGGGTTGAGCAGGCGCTGCGGGTCGAAGGCGCGCTTGACGGCGTGGAAGGCTTCCAGCTCGGCGCTCGAGAATTGCACGCACATCGAGTTGATCTTCTCGATGCCGACCCCGTGCTCGCCGGTGATGGTGCCGCCGACCTCGACGCACAGCGCCAGGATGGCCGCGCCGAAGGCTTCGGCGCGTTCGAATTCGCCGGGCTGGTTGGCATCGAACAGGATCAGCGGGTGCATATTGCCGTCGCCGGCGTGGAACACGTTCGCGCAGCGCAGGCCGTAGACGGTCTCCATCTTCTCGATGCTGGTCAGCACGTGGGCAAGCTGCTTGCGCGGGATGGTGCCGTCCATGCAGTAGTAGTCCGGCGAAATGCGGCCGGCGGCCGGGAAGGCGTTCTTGCGGCCGGACCAGAAGCGCAGGCGCTCGGCCTCGTTTTGCGAGACCGTGATCGCGCTGGCGCCGGCGGCCTGCAGCACCTCGGCCATGCGCTCGATTTCCTCGGCGACTTCGAGCTCGGTGCCGTCCGCCTCGCACAGCAGGATCGCCGCCGCCTCGGTGTCGTAGCCGGCCTTCACGAAAGGCTCGACCATGCGCGAGGAGGTGCGGTCCATCATTTCCAGGCCGGCGGGGATGATGCCGGCCGCGATCACGCTGGCCACCGCGTTGCCGCCGGTGACCACGTCATCGAAGGAAGCCATGATCACCCGCGCCGCGGCGGGCTTGGGCACCAGCTTGACCGTGACTTCGGTCACCACGCCCAGCATGCCTTCCGAGCCGATGAACACGGCCAGCAGGTCGAGGCCGGGCGCGTCCGGCGCCTCGCTGCCCAGTTCGACGACATCGCCGTCGATGGTCACGACGCGCACGCGCAGCACGTTGTGCACCGTCAGGCCGTACTTCAGGCAGTGCACGCCGCCCGAATTCTCGGCGACGTTGCCGCCGATGCTGCAGGCGATCTGCGACGAGGGGTCGGGGGCGTAGTACAGCCCGAACGGCGCGGCCGCTTCCGAGATGGCGAGGTTGCGCACGCCCGGCTGGACCACCGCCGTGCGCGAGGCCAGGTCGACCTTCACGATCCGGTTCAGCTTCGCGGTGGACAGCACCAGGCCGTCGGCGATCGGCATGGCGCCGCCCGACAGGCCGGTGCCGGCGCCGCGCGGCACGATCGGCACCTGCAGCGCGCGGCAGACGGCCAGCACGTCGATGACCTGCTGCTCGGTCTCGGGCAGGGCCACCACCATCGGCAGCTGGCGGTAGGCCGACAGGCCGTCGCACTCGTAGGGCCGGGTGTCCTCCGGCTCGGCCAGCAGGCAGCGGTCCGGCAGCACCGGACGCAGGGCCTGCACCACCTGGCGGCGGCGCGCCAGCAGGGTTTCCGGATCGGGAGACATCTTCATGGTTTCCTTCCTGTTGTTGCAGCGCTTACTTGACCAGCGCGGTGAACGGATAAACGTAGGCCTGCAGCGTCACCAGCACGCCGACCAGGCAGGCCAGCGCGATCGAATGGAAGAACACGTAGCGCAGGATGTCGCCTTCGTGGCCATACCACTTGGTTGCGGTGGACGCCACCACGATGGACTGGGCGTCGATCATCTTGCCCATCACGCCGCCCGAGGAGTTGGCCGCCGCCATCAGCACCGGATCCAGGCCGAGCTGGGTGGCCGAGGTCTTCTGCAGGCCGCCGAACAGCACGTTGGAGGCGGTGTCCGAGCCGGTCAGCGCGACGCCGAGCCAGCCGAGCAGGGTGCCGAAGAAGGGATACAGCACGCCGGTATGCGAGAACGCCAGGCCGAGGGTCGAGTCGAGGCCCGAGTAACGGGTGGTGTAGCCGAGCGCCAGCATGGCGGCGATGGTCAGCAGCGAGTAGCGCAGCAGCTTGATGGTGTCCCAGTACACGGCGAACAGCTCGCGCACCTTGTAGCCCATGACCAGGCCGGAGATGATGGACGCGGCCAGGATGCCGGAACCGGTGGCGGACAGCCAGTTGAGCGTGTAGACGGCGGCTTCGGCGGTCGGCTTGGCGGCGACCGGCGGCATCTTCTGCACCACCTTGTGCAGGGACGGCCATTCATACTTGAAGACCGACAGGCCGTCGAGCATCTTCTTCCATTCAGGGATACCCCACAGGAACACCAGCACCGACAGGATCAGCCACGGCAGCCAGGCGCGCAGCACGGCCGAGCGCGAGTGGTTGTGCACCACCGATTCGGCGGCGGGGGCGTTGCCCTCGGCCTTGAATTTGCCGGCGGTATTGGTCCAGATGGTGGCCGGTTTCCAGACCTTCAGGAACAGGGTCAGGCACAGCATCGACATGATCGAGGCGCCGACGTCGACCAGCCACGGGCCGTGGAAATTCGAGATCAGGTATTGCGGAATCGCGAAGGCGGCGCCCGCGACCAGGATGGCCGGCCAGATCGCGGCCATGCCGGCGAAGCCGCAGAAGGCCCAGATCAGCCAGAACGGCACCAGGATCGAGAAGAAGGGCAGCTGGCGGCCGACCATGCCCGACAGTTGCAGCAGATCGAGGCCGGTCACGCCAGCCAGCGCGATCAGCGGCGAACCGAGCGCGCCGAAGGCCACCGGTGCGGTATTCGCGATCAGCGACAGGCCGGATGCGGCCAGCGGGGCGAAGCCCAGGCCGATCAGCATGGCGCCGGTCACGGCCACCGGCGTACCGAAGCCGCCGGCGCCCTCGAAGAAGGCGCCGAAGGAAAACGCCACCAGCAGCAGCTGCAGGCGGCGGTCGGTGGTGATGCCGGTGATCGATTCCTGCAGGACCTTGAAGTAGCCCTTACGCTCGGTGAGCTGGTACAGGAAGATCACGTTCAGGATGATCCAACCGATCGGCAGCAGGCCGTTGGCGGCGCCGTACAGGGCGGCCGAGACGGCGGTCTGGGCCGGCATCGCATACGCGAAAATGGCGACCAGCAGTGCCGCGGCCAGGCCGAGCAGGGCCGCAATGTGGGCCTTGATATGAAAGAAAGCGAGCGCCGCAAGCATCACGGCAACGGGGATGGCTGCCGCCAATGTCGATAGAACGGCATTCCCCAGGGGGTCATACACTTGGCTCCACATGCTTCGAATTCTCCTCAGATGTCATTTGGCCAGCCCGCTGTCCTTGTTGTGTTCCCGGGCCGGTGCACGGCGCCGCGGCAGATCTTCGTCCGCCTCCGGCTCAACTTGTATGACAATAAGATGTCATACAAGTTGGTTTCCAGTGTAGGCAAGTGGCTATATAATTGTCAATCGAGTTCTGATCGGTCTTTCACTGTAGTAAGGAGTCATGCATGGCGCATGCTGGTACATCAAAGGAAGCAATCGTGACTCCGGGCACCCTGGCCGACCGTGTGACCGAGGTTTTGCTGGAAAAAATCAGGAGTGGCGAATTTGCCACAGGCACGCGCCTGCCGGCCGAGGCGGCGCTGGCCGAGCGTTTCGCCGTCAGCCGCACCGTCATCCGCGAGGCCGTCTCGCGCCTGAAGGCGGAAGGACTGGTGGCCACCCACCAGGGCAAGGGAACGCTGATCGTCGGCTCGAGCCAGCCGGCGCGGTTCCAGATCGATGTCGATGTCGAAAGTTCGGTGCAGGCCGTGCTGCGGGTGATGGAATTGCGCGGCGGCCTCGAAGCCGAAGTGGCGGCGCTGGCGGCCGAGCGCCGCACCGCGGTCCAGAACGACGAGATCCAGCAGGCGCTGTCCTCGATCGACAAGGCGGTGGCGGCGGGCAGGGATGGCGTCGACGAAGACCTGGCCTTCCACAATGCGATCGCCAACGCGACCGGCAATCCGCTCTACACCTCGCTGCTGGGCTTCCTGCGCCAGTTCCTGCACGAAGCCGTCACCCTGGGGCGCATGAACGAGCCGCGCTTCGGCGACATCGAATCGCAATTACAGAACGAGCACAGGGCGGTGGCGGATGCCATCGCGCGCCAGGACAAGGAAGGGGCGCGCGATGCGGCGCGCAAGCACGTCGCGAACGTCGCGGCGCGCATCCGCGGCGCCGACATCGACTTCTGGAGCGGCGCCGGACGCGATGTGGCGCGCCGCCTGGCGGAGTCGGAAGAGCACGTGCTGAAGCAGGCGGGCGGCGGCCGCTGAGCTTGTCCGCCCGGGCGTCAGCTCAGACGATCCCGAGGTGCTCGGTCCCGCTCGAGAAATCGCGGTTCTTGGCGTGCTTGCTGTTGAGCTTGATGTTCAGGCGCAGGTCGTTCACGGAGTCGGCGTTGCGCAGCGCATCTTCGTAGGTGATCTTGTCGAGCTCGTACAGGTCGAACAGGGCCTGGTCGAAGGTCTGCATGCCGAGTTCCCTCGACTTCTTCATGATCTCCTTGATCTCGTGGACTTCGCCCTTGAAGATCAGGTCGGAGATGAGCGGCGAATTCAGCATGATCTCGATCGCGACCACGCGGCCCTTCGCTTCCTTCTTCGGGATCAGGCGCTGCGAAATCAGGCCTTTCAGGTTCAGCGACAGGTCCATCAGCAGCTGCTGGCGGCGCTCTTCCGGGAAGAAGTTGATGATGCGGTCCAGGGCCTGGTTGGCGCTGTTCGCGTGCAGGGTCGCCAGGCACAGGTGGCCGGTTTCGGCGAAGGCGATCGCGTGCTCCATGGTCTCGCGGTCGCGGATCTCGCCGATCTGGATCACGTCCGGCGCCTGGCGCAGTGAATTCTTCAGCGCGGCTTCGAAGCTGTCGGTGTCCACGCCCACTTCGCGCTGGGTGATCACGCAGTTGCGGTGCGGGTGGACGAATTCGACCGGGTCTTCGATGGTGATGATGTGGCCGTAGCTGTTCTCGTTGCGGTAGCCGACCATCGCGGCCAGGGTCGTCGATTTACCGGAGCCGGTGGCGCCGACCATGATCACCAGGCCGCGCTTGGCCATGATGACTTCCTTCAGCACGTCCGGCAGTTCGAGGTCCTCGAAACGGGGGATGGTGGTCGTGATCACGCGCAGCACCATGCCCACGCAGCCCATCTGCATGAAGGCCGAGACGCGGAAGCGCCCCAGGTCGCCCGGGCTGATCGCGAAGTTCGATTCCTTGCTCAATTCGAAACCGGCGGCCTGCTTGTCGTTCATGATGGCGCGCGCCAGGTCGGCCGTGTGCGAGCCGGACAGGGCCTGGCTCGACACCGGCGTCATCCTGCCGTCGATCTTGATCGCGGGCGGGAAGCCGGCCGTGATGAACAGGTCGGAGCCGCCCTTGCTGACCATCAGGCGCAGCAGGTCGAACATGAATTTGGAGGCCTGGTCGCGTTCCATGCTGGTCCTTTAGCCGGGGAAGTTTTCGGGGATCTTGGCTGCGGCGCGCGCGGCGCTCGACGAGATCACGTTGCGGCGCACCAGGTCGGTCAGGTTCTGGTCCAGGGTCTGCATGCCGACGCTGGAGCCGGTCTGGATCGCCGAGTACATCTGCGCGATCTTCGCTTCGCGGATCAGGTTGCGGATCGCCGGGGTGCCGATCATGATCTCGTGCGCGGCCACGCGGCCGCTGCCGTCCTTGGTCTTCAGCAGGGTCTGCGAAATCACGGCCTGCAGCGATTCCGACAGCATCGCGCGCACCATCTCTTTTTCCTCGGCCGGGAAGACGTCGACGATACGGTCGATGGTCTTCGCCGCCGACGAGGTGTGCAGGGTGCCGAACACCAGGTGGCCGGTCTCGGCGGCCGACAGCGCCAGGCGGATGGTCTCCAGGTCGCGCAGCTCGCCGACCAGGATCGCGTCCGGGTCTTCGCGCAGCGCCGAACGCAGCGCGTTGTTGAAGGACAGCGTGTGCGGGCCGACTTCGCGCTGGTTGATCAGGCACTTCTTCGAATCGTGGACGAACTCGATCGGGTCCTCGATGGTGAGGATATGGCCGTACTCGTTTTCGTTCAGGTGGTTGATCATCGCGGCGAGGGTGGTCGACTTGCCCGAGCCGGTCGGGCCGGTCACCAGCACCAGGCCGCGCGGCTTCATGGCCAGCTCGCCGAAGATCTTGGGCGCATTCAGTTCTTCCAGGCTCAGGATCTTGGACGGAATGGTCCGCATCACCGCGGAAGCGCCGCGCTCCTGGTTGAAGGCGTTGACGCGGAACCGTGCCAGCCCCGGGATCGCGAACGAGAAGTCGCACTCCAGCATCTCTTCGTACTGCTTGCGCTGGCCGTCGTTCATGATGTCATAGATCATGCCGTGCACGTCCTTGTGCTCCAGCGGCGGCAGGTTGATGCGGCGGACGTCGCCATGCACGCGGATCATCGGCGGCAGGCCGGCCGACAGGTGCAGGTCCGAGGCCTTGTTCTTGACCGAGAAAGCGAGGAGTTCAGAGATGTCCATTTAGATATAATCCTTGTGCCGCACATCGACGTCATTCCCGCGAAGGCGGGAATCCAAGTTCTGTTTGCGCCGACGATACTCAAGCAAACTTGGGTTCCCGCCTGCGCGGGAACGACGGCATGCTGCTTTACGTAGGCCTAAAATATTTCCTGTAGAAAACCATTATGTCCACAATCGCCGGGAACTTGCAAGCTGTCGAAGCGACAATCGAGGCCGCCTGCCGGGCCGCCGAACGGCCTCTTTCGACGGTGCAGCTGCTGGCCGTGTCGAAGACTTTCCCTGCCGAGGCGGTGCTGGAAGCCGTCGCGGCAGGCCAGCGCGCCTTCGGCGAGAACTATCTGCAGGAAGGCATCGACAAGATCGCGGCTGTCGCAAAAGCGCTACCGGATACCGCGCTGGAATGGCATTTCATTGGCCCGATCCAGTCCAACAAGACGCGCCCGATCGCGACCCATTTCGACTGGGTGCATACGGTCGAGCGCCTGAAGATCGCCCAGCGCCTGTCCGAGCAGCGCCCGCCGGAACGCGGCCCGCTCAATATCTGCCTGCAGGTGAACATCAGCGGCGAAGCCAGCAAGAGCGGCATCCCGCCCGCGGAACTGCCGGCGCTGGCGCAGGCGGTGGCCGCGCTGCCGAACCTGCGCCTGCGCGGCCTGATGGCCATCCCCGAACCGCAGGAAGATCCGGAGCTGCAGCGGCTTCCCTTCGCGCGCCTGCGCGCGCTGGCCCAGGACATCGTCAAGTCCGGCATCCACCTCGACACGCTGTCGATGGGCATGTCGGGCGACATGCGCGCGGCCATCCTCGAGGGCGCGACCATCGTGCGCGTCGGCAGCGCCATCTTCGGCGCCCGCCATTATGAGTAAAGAGACCACTATGAAAATCAGCTTCATCGGCGGCGGCAACATGGCCACCGCCCTCATCGCCGGCCTGGCCGGCAAGGTCGCGCAAGGCCAGGACATCCACGTGGTCGACCCGAACGCGGAGGCGCTCGACAAGCTGCGCGCCCAATATGGCGTGACTTCCGCGCCCGAGATCGGCGCGGAAGTCGCCGCCAGCGACGTGATCGTGCTGGCCGTGAAGCCGCAGCAGATGCGCGACGTCGCGCTGCGCCTGCAGTCGCAGCTGGATGCGCGGCCGCTGGTGCTGTCGATCGCGGCCGGCATCCGCGGCACCGACCTGTCGCGCTGGCTGGGCGGCTACGGCGCCATCGTGCGCACCATGCCGAACACGCCGGCGCTGATCGGGCAGGGCATCACCGGCATGGTGGCGATGGCGGGCGTGAGCGACACCCAGAAGCAGGCCGCCGACAGCATCCTGCGCGCGGTCGGCAAGACCGTGTGGCTGGACAGCGAGGAGGCCATCGATCCCGTGACGGCGGTGTCGGGCAGCGGCCCGGCCTATGTATTCTTCTTCCTCGAGGCGATGCAGCAGGCGGCCCTCGAGATGGGTTTATCCGGCGAACAGGGCCGGGAACTGGCGATCGCCACCTTCACCGGCGCGGCCCAGCTGGCGGCGCAGTCGAACGAGCCGGTCGAGGTGCTGCGCCAGCGCGTGACCTCGAAAGGCGGCACGACCCATGCGGCCATCACCAGCATGGAAGCGGCCGGCGTGAAGCGGGCCATCGTCGAGGCGATGAAGGCGGCGGCGGCGCGCGGACGCGAGCTGGGCGAAGAGCTGGGCCGGGACTAACGACTCTTCCGCTCAGTATGCGGGGCGGCGGTCCAGCCCGTGCTTGACCGCATACACATACAGCTGGAGGCGGTTGCTGACCCTGAGCTTCTGGTAGATCGCCGACAGGTGGTTGCGCAAGGTGTGTTCGCTCATGAACAGCTGTTTGGCGAGTTCCTTGTTGTTGACGCCCTGTGCGATGGCGATTGCCGTGACGATCTGGCGCTCCTTCGGCGTCAGCTCGGCGATCCGCAGCTTCTCCGCGCTCTGCTGGCGTTCGCGTTCCTGCTGCTGGTGGAAGACCCTGCCGGTCGTGATCCGGTCCAGCCACAGCTCGCCGCGGTGGACGCTGGCGATGGCTTGCAGCACGATGTCGGCCGGCAGCTCTTTCTTGAGGATGCCGCGCGCGCCCCGGAGGATGGCGTCGTCGGTGCGGATATCGTCGCGCACGCCGGTCAGGATCAGGATCTTGGCGTCGCAGCAGGCCTGCAGTTCGGGGATGAGCTGGTTGGCGTCGCTCGTACCCAGGTCCATATCCAGCAGGATCAGGTCCGGTTTCAGTTCGTGCGCCAGGCGCAGGGCGTCAAAGGGATCGCTGGCCGTGCCGGCCACCGTCATTTCCGGCCGGCGGCTGTCGATCAGCTGGCGCAGTCCCCACAGCACGGTTTGATGGTCGTCGACCACCAGGACGCGGATCGGATCGGAACTCATGGCTGGGTACTCATGTCGGTATCGTGATGTGGACCGCCGAGTGGCCGTCCTCGGCGTCGACCGCGACATGGCCGCCCAGGGCGCGGGCACGGGTCATCAGCGAGCGTGGCTGGAAGCGCGGCGGCTCGCCCGGGCCGCACGGGTTTTCGATCCGCAGGCTCAGCATGTTCTGGTGGCTGGCGAGCAGGATGCGGCAGCGGCTGGCAGTCGTGTGCTTGCGCACATTGCTCAGGCCCTCATTGACGAGCTGCAGGACCTCGGCCGCCAGCCGGTCGCTGACCTCCAGCGGCTCGCTGATCGCCACCTCGACGTGCATCCCGAAGTGATCCCGGAAGTGCCTGGCGCGTTGCTGGATGCCGGACGCGAGGGCATCGGCGGGGGCGGCATGCTGGCGATCGAGGTCGCGCACGAAGCTGCGCAGGTCCTGGATGACCGAGGCCGTCATCGCCAGCAGCCCGTCGATCGGCGCCATCAGCGGATTGGCCGGCTTTGCCTGCTCCCTGAGCGCTTCCAGCCCCATCTTCAGGCCGATATAGGGCTGGATCGCGCTGTCGTGCAGGTCGGTGACGATACGGCGCCGCTCGACCGCGGCGGCGGCGGAAGCCATGTGGTCGAGGATCTTCACGTGTTCGATCAGGCGGAAGGCCTGTTCGGCCGCCTGCGCCAGGAAGCTGGCGTCGCTGTCGCGGAAGCGCCGCCGGTTCGAGCTGAGATACAGCCGCCCGGTGTCGCGGCCGGCCTGCAGCGGAACGCTCATGAATGCGCGCGTGTTCAGGATGTCGGCCACGCCCTGGCCGGGATCGGATGGGACATTCGTCCAATGGCCATCGGCGAGGTCGGCCACGCGGGCCAGGGTGCGCCGTCCCTGGTCGTTGCTGTCGATGACGGCGAAACAGACCGCCTCATGGGAGCCGAACGGCAGCAGCGAACTGGCCATCCCGGGGGGAATCTGCTCCGCGGCGGCGCCGGACTGGGCGGCGTTCGATTCGCGCAGCGTGTAGCGCTCGGTATCGGCGTCGTAGGCCAGCAGCAGGCAGGCGTCGGCTTCGAAGAACAGCCGCAGTTTCTCCATGGTTGCCTTGAGCACGTGGTCGACACCGAAGCGTGGATTCGACAGGTTATTGATCTCACGTAGCAGCGCCAGGCGCTTCTTGAGCGCCAGTTCGGAGCCGCCCCACAGCGAGATCATGGCGCCCAGGCTGAGCAGGAAGAAACTGCGCAGGAGCAGGGCCGACCATTCGAACTCGGCCTGCTGGCGCGCCAGCGCGAACACGATTCCCAGGTAGACGCCGGCGCTGGCGAAAGTGATGCGGATGCCGGCCCCGCTGCCTTGCCTGAACGCGGTGGCGAGAATCGCGAACAGGTAGAACAGGAAGATGCCGCTGGTGTCCGGATCGGTGACCGCGGTCAGCACGCCGTACCAGGCCAGGTCGAGCCAGTGCTGCCAGGGATGGGCCGTGATCGCGCGCAGGGTATCGGGAAGGGCGTACAGGGCCAGGCTGTACAGCAGGTAGCCGCCGATCGCGGCCCAGGTCAGGTGGGTGGACGCGACATGGCCGGGAACGTCGATCAGGTAAGCGAGCAGGACGGTACTGATCAGGACCAGGCGTACCCCTGCGATCAGGGACGGACTGGTTTCGAACGACAGTCCGGACATACCCGAATGAGCAGGCGAGGAAAATAGCATAGAGATCGGATTGTCGGCTTGCCGGAATGCTAACGAGAATCCAATCTATCGAACCATGTTTAAAATTGCAAGAAAAAATTGCAATAAACAACAGTCGTTACTGTTGCTTATCCTTGCGCGGAACGGGGCACGGCCGTGCCCACGTTCCGCGACAGCAGCATTACAGTACCGGAGCCGGCCAGTTCAGGCGGACTTCGACGCCGCCATAGCTGACATACAGCCCGTCGGCACCGGTGCCCACCGCGGTCACCGAGCTCCAGACGCCATCGTGGCCCTCGTTGCCCGGGCAGGGATCGCCGACCTTTGGTTCCGTGCCGACCGAGATCCCGCCGAAGTTGGGGTCGAGGTAGCCCGTCAGCTTGAAGCCGGTGATCTGAATCTTGTTCTCCCGGGCGTCGTAGTTGACCACGGAACTCCCGCCGTATTTCAGCGTATGGCTGACGTTGTGGGTTTTTTCTCCGTTCGTACCTTCGCCGGTGGTGAAGGTGCACACCGCCACATAGTCCTGGCGTACCTGGTAGGAGAAGCTTACCCCGGCGGCATTGGCCTGCAACTGGGCGTTATTCCAGCCATAGGCCAGCTGGACATCGCCCTTGCCGACGAAACCGATGCCGGTCATGGGATCGAAGGTGACGCTGGCGTTGGCGAAGGCGGTGACGGCGAACAGGGCGGCGGCGACGGCGATACGTGCGGTTTTCATGTGGTCTCCCATCAGGTGGTTGGCAAAGGGCGGAATGCCCGTCAGTGGTGTGTCCCCAGGAGCGATGCGATGTCGCCCGGGCGTGGACCCACCTGGTCTCCCGGCCGGGCGCCGGCTGGATCGGCCGGTGCGCCGGGCGGCAAATTCGTGTTCTGGCCCGTCTGGGCCAGGCGGAGCTGCCGGGCAGCCCTGAATTTCTGGATACGGTCCGCCATCTCTGCCTCGCGCTGGGCCTGCACTGCGGGATCGATGGGAGCGGGCAGCCGCGGCGCGGCCTGCAGGGCCGCCTTGTCGCCTTCGCGCAGGCCGACCTGGTCGCCGGGGCGGGAGGAAGACGTGGCCGCGCTGGCGTCGGCGCCGCTGCGCTTGCGCGGGTGCGCGGCCCGGAACCTGGCGATCCGGTCCTGCATCTGCTGCTCGGCGCTGGGCGGGTTTTGCTCGTCCACGCGCTTGCCGGCGCCGGTCTGGCGCAGCGACCAGGCGTCGACGAAGCCCGCCAGGGAAAGCCCGTCGTTCGCCGTGCGCGCGTGGGCAGTCCGGCCGGCGGCAAGCGCTGCCGAAGCCGGACCGGGAGGCGGTTCGGAGGCCGGCTTGCTGCATCCGGCGAGGGCCGTGAGCACCAGGAGAACAGGGCGAAGCTTCATTTTCCGATGACGTTGTTTGATTTATATCAAACGCAGTGTAGGAGCCGCCCGGCCATGGCGTCATGAGCCTTACGTCCTGATTTAGCTGGTACAAATGTCCTGTACGGATGAGTTACCGTTCAAGCCGTTCAAGTTCCGTACGCGCTTGACTTCGCTTGATGCGGCGGCCGGCCAGCCTATACTGGATGTGGGTAGTCCTGGTCAGGAGGAGGCCACCATGACACGCAAATATATCGACTGCCGTGAGTTTCCGAGCGAAATGAACTGCAGCGTCACGATCGCGGCCGACCGTGAGGAAGAGCTGATCGACGCCGCGGCCCAGCATGCGGTTGCCGTGCACAAGCATGCCGACACGCCTGAATTGCGCCAGCAACTGAAAGGGATCATGCACGAGGGCAGGCCGCCGGACTAGGCGGCCCTGCGGTAGGGCAGCTTCAGCGGCGGAACCGCGCCAGCATCGCCAGCGCACCCTGCGCCATGCGCCAGGCCGACATGGCCGAGCCGGCCACCGCCAGCAGGCGCTTGCGCCGCAGCAGCGCCAGCGCCAGGGTGGTGCCGAGCGCGCCCAGCACCAGTTTCTTGTGCCCGACGACGTAGCCGGCAAGCGGGTGGCCGAGCGCATTCGAGGGCCGCAGCGACTGCAGCTCGTAGGCCAGGCCGGTGCGCTGCTCGGCGCAGCGCTCGATGAGTTCCGTGCGGCGCGCGGCCAGTGAAGGTTTATTCATCGATGGCTCCCGCGTGGGCGCCGGCAGCCGCGTGGCGAACGTACTCGACGTCCTTGCGCAGCTCGGCCAGCGTGTCCGCGAACAGGGGAGTCTGGGAATTCAGCCTGGAGCGGACCGACATCACGATCAGTGCCGCGCCGGCGGCCAGCACGGCGGCCATCGCGGCCACGGCCTGCAGGCGGTACGTGTCCCAGAACAGCAGGATGACGAACAGCGCCGCCAGCATGATGCTGCCTGCCGCCAGGAACACCGCCAGCAGCGACCACGCGAGGTAGCCGAGCAGGCGGCGCGCGTCTTCCTGGAATTCGACGGCGGCCAGTTCCAGCCGCGTGCCGACCATGGCGACCAGGGTCGACGCGATCCGGCCCGCCGTCGCGAACAGGGCCATTATTTACGGGCGATCAGCATGCCGATCACGACACCGACAGCGGCGCCGATGCCGACCGATTTCCACGGATTTTCCTGGACGTACTCGTCGGTTGCCTTGGCCGCAATCTTGGTCTTCTCGACCACCGCTTCTTCCAGGCGGATGATGTCATCCTTGGCCTTGACGATGGTGCGCTCGAACTTGGCCTTGGCGGCCTTCAGTTCTTCGCCGGTCAGCGAACCGCTGTGGCGCAGCCAGGCTTCGGCGTCCTGGATCACGGTCTTCAGGTCGGACAGCAGCTGGTCACGGGCGCCGGTCTGGGTCGGGATTTTTTCCATCATGGGTAAACCTCGTCGATGTTGGTTGTGTATTAAGGACAATATTAACCGAATGCATAGTCTAGCGCGACACCTGCGAACAGTGCGGCACCCAACCAGTTGTTGTGGCGGAACGCAGCGAAGCACTGCATCCGGTCGCGCCCACGGATCAGGGTGTAGTGGTACAGCGCCATGCCGGCCGCCACCGCGACGCCGGCCACGAACCACCAGCGCAGGCCCAGCATCCAGCCGCACACCAGGTCGATCCCCAGCGCCGCCGCATAGCACAGCATGATGGCGGCGACGTCGAAGCGGCCGAAGGTGATCGCCGAGGTGCGGATGCCGATCTTGAGGTCGTCGTCGCGGTCGACCATCGCATACGCGGTGTCGTAGGCCACCGACCAGAACACGTTCGCCACCAGCAGCCACCAGGCGACAGCCGGCACCCGGCCCTGCACGGCGGCAAAGGCCATCGGGATGCCGAAGCCGAACGCGATGCCCAGGTAGGCCTGGGGAATGGCGAAGAAGCGCTTGAAATACGGGTAGCTGCCGGCCAGGATCACGGCCACCACCGACAGCTCCTTGGTGAGCGTGTTCAGCGGCAGGATCAGCAGGAAGGACAGGATCGCCAGCACCGCCGCCACCATCAGCGCTTCCCAGCCCTTGATGCGGCCGCTGGTCAGCGGACGCTCGGCGGTGCGCTTGACGTGGCGGTCGAAGTCGCGGTCGGCGTAGTCGTTGATCGCGCAGCCGGCCGAGCGCATCAGGGCGGTGCCGAGCACGAAGATGACGACGAATATCGGATCGGGCCGTCCGCCCGAGGCCATCCACAATGCCCACAGCGTGGGCCACAGCAGCAGCAGGATGCCGATCGGCTTGTCGGCACGGATCAGGCGGAAGTAGAGCGCCAGCTTGTTCATCGCTTGTTCTGAATTGAAAATATGCAAGGTCAGGATTTTAGCCTGTTCATGGCGCGCGATCGATTATGCACAACAATGACGGACCCGGCCGGGATACGATGCCGGCTTTCGACGATAAATCCATGAGGAGACATGCATGCAGTTCGCAGGTATCGTGATGGCGGCCGGCCTGGCGATCGGCTGCTGCGCGCTGGCCGGACAGTCCCATGCGGATCGGCTCCAGGGCGACTGGACCGAAGCGCAATCGCTGCGCGAGCTGCCTCCCGGCGTCCAGGTCCTGCTCGGCGTCGGCCTGTCGCCGCGCGACGGCGGGATTGCCGACCGCGGCGAAAACTTCAATGCCAGCGACGTGTGGGCGGACGGGATGCCGCCGGCGCGCCGCTTCGTGCTCGGCCTGGTGAGCGGCGACAAGGCGCTGGTGGCGCTGGAGCAGGGCGGGCGCGCGCGCCAGTTCAAGGCGGTGGAGTTCAGGCAGTCCGGCAGTACCTGGGCGCCGGTGCGCTGCGTGTCGACCCGTGCGATCCCGCACCATGGCGCCGAATTGCTGGAATTTGTCGCCGCCAACCGGCCTCCCGGAACATGCTCCCTGGCCGGCGTGCTGCCGTCCGGCGCGGCCGACGCCCCTACGCCGCCCCGGTGACGGCCCGCGCGCCGAGCCAGGTACCGATCCAGCCGGCGATTCCGGCCGGCCTCAGGCTGCGGCCTGGAGACTGACCATCTCCACGCCCGGCAGCCCGCATGCGGCGACCGCATTGACCACCGCATCGATCGCGGCGCGGCGGGTGAAGCTTTTGCGCCAGACGATCACCACGCGGCGCGAGGGCGCCGGGTCCTGGAAGGGCACGAAGGTCAGCATGCCGTTCGGGTCCTTCATGTCCGGCACCGAGGCGCGCGGCAGCACGGTCAGGCCGATGCCGCTGGCGACCATGTGGCGGATCGTCTCCAGCGACGAGCCTTCGAAGGTGCGCTGCATGCCGTTGCCGGCGCTCGGCGACGAGGAGAAGCGCGCCATCTCCGGGCAGACTTCCAGCACCTGGTCGCGGAAGCAGTGGCCGGCGCCCAGCAGCAGCATGGTCTCGCTCTTGAGGTCCTCGGCGGAAATATCCTTGCGCGTGGCCCACGGGTGGTTCTTCGGCATCGCGACGACGAAGGGCTCGTCGTACAGCGGCTGCACCGCCATCCCGTGTTCCGGCAGCGGCAGGGCCATGATGGCGGCGTCCAGCTCGCCCTGGCGCAGCAGGTCGAGCAGCTTGACCGTGAAGTTCTCCTGCAGCACCAGCGGCATCTGCGGCACGTGCTCGATCAGGTTCTTGACCAGCGGCGGGAGCAGGTAGGGACCGATCGTATAGATCACGCCCAGGCGCAGCGGGCCCGACAGCGGATCCTTGTTCTGCTTGGCCAGCTCCTTGATCGCGGCCGTCTGTTCCAGCACGCGCTCGGCCTGGGCCACGATCTGCGCGCCCAGCGGCGTCACCGAGACTTCCGAGCCGCCGCGCTCGAACAGCGTCACGCCCAGCTCATCCTCGAGCTTCTTGATAGCGACAGACAAGGTCGGCTGCGCAACGAAGCAAGCCTCCGCGGCGTGGCCGAAGTGGCGGGCGCGGGCGACGGCCACGATGTATTTGAGTTCGGTCAGGGTCATGGGCTTCGAGATTACAACAGCGCCGTAAAAATGGGCAGATGAGCACTATTTTACCGAGAAAGCTGTCGATATAATGGGCCGTTCCGGGCAATGTTGCCCATCGTTAACAAAAAGGCCACCATGTCCTCGACCTTCGGCCCGGCGGAAGCCCAGGCGTACATGCACAAGCTGTTGACCGTCATGCAGCACCAGGGCGGTTCGGATCTCTTCATTTCGGCGGACTTCCCGCCCAGCATGAAACACCAGGGCGCCATGAAGCCGCTCAGCAACCAGCGCCTGACGGGCGAGGTGACGCGCGCCCTGGCCCTGTCGCTGATGAACGAGCGCCAGCGCGCCGAATTCGAAGCCGAGATGGAGTGCAACTTCGCGATCTCGCTGCCGAACGTGTGCCGCTTCCGCGTCAACGTCTTCGTGCAGCAGCAGAGCGTCGGCATGGTGGTGCGCACGATCGCTTCCGAGATCCCGAACTTCGAGAAGCTCGACCTGCCGGAAGTGCTGAAGGACGTCGTGATGACCAAGCGCGGCCTGGTGCTGGTCGTCGGCGGCACCGGTTCCGGCAAGTCGACCACGCTGGCGGCCATGATCGACTACCGCAACAGTAACTCGGCCGGCCACATCATCACGGTCGAGGACCCGGTCGAATACGTCCACAAGAACAAGAACTGCCTGGTCACGCACCGCGAAGTCGGGGTCGACACCCATTCCTGGCACAACGCCCTCAAGAATACGTTGCGCCAGGCGCCGGACGTGATCCTGATCGGCGAGATCCGCGACACCGAAACGATGGAACACGCGATCGCCTTCGCCGAGACCGGCCACCTGTGCCTCGGCACGCTGCACGCGAACAATGCCAACCAGACCATGGACCGGATCATCAACTTCTTCCCGGAAGAGAGAAGGCCGCAGCTGCTGATGGACCTGTCCGCGAACCTGCGCGCGATCGTCTCGCAGCGCCTGATCCGCACCGAGGACGGCAAGGGCCGCAAGGCGGCGATCGAGATCCTGCTGAACACCCCGACCATCAGCGAGATGATCCTGAAGGGGAATTTCCACGCCATCAAGGAGATCATGCACAAGTCGCGCGAACTGGGCATGTGCACCTTCGACCAGGCGCTGTTCGAGCTCTACAACGCCGGCCACATCGGCTACGACGAAGCGATCCGCAACGCCGACTCGGCCAACGGCCTGCGCCTGCAGATCAAGCTCTCCGGCGAACGCCGCGCCCCGGCCGGCGACGGCGCCGCTGCGAAACCGGCCGAGCTGTCGATGATGCTGGAAGAAGAACCGGAAGAGGGCGAAAATTAATTACGTCATCCCCGCGCACGCGGGGATCCATACTGAGCGTGAGAGTCAAGTAACGCTCATCGACCGCTTTGCAAAACGTAGCCAATGCCAAATTTCGAAAACAAGATGACCACCCGCGCCGCCCTCCGCGAGCGCGTCGCCCAGCTCCCCAAACCCGTCGTCCTGACCAACGGCGTCTTCGACATCCTGCACCGCGGCCACGTCACCTACCTCGCCCAGGCCCGCGAACTGGGCGCCTCGCTGGTGGTCGCAGTGAACACCGACGCCTCTGTGAAACGCCTGGGCAAGGGCGACGACCGTCCCCTCAACACCATGGCGGACCGCATGGCCGTGCTGGCCGCGCTGGAGTCGGTCAGCCTGGTGGTCGAATTCGACGAGGACACCGCCCTGGAAGTGGTGCAGGAAGCGCGCCCCGACATCTACGCCAAGGGCGGCGACTACGTGATGACCGAGATCCCGGAAGGGAAGGAAGTCATCGCCCAGGGCGGCAAGGCGGTCGCGATCGACTTCGCGCACGACCGCTCGACCACCAGGCTGGTGGCCAAAATTCGCCAGTTCGGCGGATAAGGGTATCGGCCAGGATTAACCGCCGGCAGCGCTCGCCGCCGGCTCCGCGCCGAGCGCCTTCAGGCGCGCGATCGAGTGGCTCTCTGCAGGATCGAGCGACAGCGCGCGGCGATACTCGTCGATTGCCAGCTGGCGTTCGCCGACCGCCTCATAGGCTTCCGCCAGGCTGTCGGCGATGCCGCCCCATGTCGGCTCCAGCTTCGTGCCGAGACGGAAGATGGCCACCGATTCCTTCGCGCGGCCGCTGCGCAGCAGCTCGTAGCCATACAGGTTGCACCAGCCCGCCTCCACGCTGAATTCCGGGTTGGCCGCGTGCATCCTGTCGTAGACCTCCTGCGCATGCTCGTAGCCGCCCGTTTGCAGGGCGCGCACGAACGCTTCCAGCGTCGGCGGGGTGCCGGCACCCTTGCGGCGCTCTACCGCCAACATGTGCGCGGGCGTCTTGTTGGCCGCGGGTTTGTTATCCAGGAAGGCCATCGCCCTGGCGTCGTTCTTCAGGTAGGCATCGAGGAAGCGCTCGACGTAGCGTGCGGTCCAGCTGTAGGCCATCGCCACTTCGTCGCGCGCGTACTCGCCGAAATGGCCGTCGTTCGCATAGTGATGGGTCACCGCCGCGAAGTCCCCGTGCGTCATCGGACGCATGGTGACGACGGTCATGTCCGCATACGTCATCTGGTTCAGCATGCTGTAGTCGTATTTCTTCTTTTCCTTCACGAGGTATTCCACGGAGCCGAGCTCGCGGCCGACGTACAGCATCGGTACCGCCAGGCGCGCCGGAGTAGCGTATTTGGCGGCGTCCTTGCCGCCATCGACGTACTGCGGCCAGTAGCGCACCGAACCGTCCAGGCTCACCAGCGCGCGGATACGGTCGTCCCTGGCTGCCGCCAGCACGTTCGCCAGTCCGCCCCAGCTGAAGCCGGCCACGGCGATGCGCGACATGTCGGCCTGCGGCATCGCGTGGGCCATGCCGATCAGGAAGGCAATATCGCCGGCCTGCGCTTCCAGTCCTTCGAGGTCGGTCGTCATGGCCTTGGTGCGCGGCCCCAGGGAGCGGCTGGCGATCACGATGTAACCGTGGCTGGCCAGGTATTCGCAGAGATCGACGTTTTCGGCGGCATGGGAGCTGTGGCTGGCCGCGTAGATCACGACAGGGAATTTGCCGGCGGCGGCGCTAGCGTCGCGGCTGGCCCACATTGGCTGGCTGAGCACCTTTTTTGCGATCGCCGGTGCCAGCCCGGCGGTATTGCCGGCGAGATCCGCGTCGACGGCACGCTGCACTTCGGCGGGCGCGAGCCAGAATGCATCCTCGGTCGCCTTGGTCGCCATGTAGTCGCGGAAAGTGAGCGGTTTGCCCCTCGCGCTGGCCGGATACCAGACGATCGCCTGGACCGGACGCGCGCGCTCGTGCGTCTCGGGCTGGCCCGTCACCAGGTCGAAGGCGGGGCGGTAGACGCGGGTGTAATCGTACTGCTGCTTCACCTGCACGCCGACCGGCCAGGGACCGGGCTCGTTGGAGAAGACGAAGGTGTCGGCGGCGCCGGCGGTCGCGGAGGCGGCCAGCAGCAGGAAGGCAAGAAGTCGGCGCATCGTGGAAAATGGATGAAGTGGAAAGGCTTCATCCTAGCCGCCGGCCCGCCGTGGGCATAGCTGGTAAATCTAGCAGTGCCGGCGAGCGCTCAGGTTCCGCCCGCGTAGCCGTTCTGGCGCCAGGCCTCGTAGACCACCACCGCCACCGTGTTCGACAGGTTCAGGCTGCGGTTCCCCGGCATCATCGGCAGGCGGATGCGCTGGGCGGGCGGGAAGGATTCGCGCAGCGCCGGATCGAGGCCGCGCGACTCGGCGCCGAACACGAACACGTCGCCGGGCCTGAACTGCGCGTCGGCGAAGGGCGAGGAGCCGTGGGTCGTCATGGCGAACATGCGGGTGGTGTCCGGTTTGGCGTCGGCCAGGAAGGCATCCCAGTTCTTGTGCACCTTCATGGTCGCGTAATCGTGGTAGTCGAGGCCGGCGCGGCGCATCTTGGCGTCGTCCAGCGGAAAGCCCAGCGGCTCGATCAGGTGCAGCTGCGCCCCCGTGTTGGCGCACAGGCGGATGACGTTGCCGGTGTTCGGCGGGATTTCCGGCTCAACCAGTACTACGTGAAACAAATTCTTCTCCTTGACAATGGACGGCAGGGGCGGCGTCCTGCCGCTCGAAGCGGGAGCATAACGCAGATCGGCGCCAGCGTTGCAATCCCGCCCTATCGTATTAACAGACTCTGCCTATACTGAATGGATTCGTTTTCGGCCACCGGTGTATTTCAATACGAGGAGGAAGCATGAACGGATCTGGTATTTCCCGCCGCCATCTGTGGATGGCCATTGTCCTGGCCGCGGCCAGCGCCTCACCGCTGCTCGCCGGCGCGGGGCCTGGCTCCAGCGCCGGCACTTCGCTGGACGACAACGATGGCCGCGTCCAGCGAGGCCGCGAGATCGTGCCGCCAGGCGTGGTCCTGAACCTGAAGGGCAAGCAGCCCGGCATGGTCTGGCTGGGCAGCTACATCGTCAACACGACCGGCTGCGTCGATTGCCACACCCATCCCAGCTATTCGCCGGGCGGCGACCCTTTCCGGGGCCAGCCGGAGCGCATCAACGCCGAGCAGTACATGTCGGGCGGACGCATGTTCGGACCGTTCATCACCGCCGCCAACATCACGCCGGACCACGCCGGCCGCCCGGCGGGCCTGACGCGCGACGAGTTCGTGCAGACCCTGCGCACCGGCCACAACCCGCACGATCCGGCCGGCCAGATCCTGCAGGTGATGCCCTGGCCGGCGGTCGGCAAGATGACGACCCGCGACCTGCAGGCCGTCTACGAGTACCTGCGCGCGATTCCCTCACTGCCCGACAATCCGCACCCGGGACCCTGACCGAGGCAGGCCTTCAGGCGCGCGGCGGCGTGCGCGCGAACACCAGGTTGCTCACGCGCGCGGCGCCGCAGCGTTTCAGGGTGGCCGCCAGTTCCTCCAGCGTGCTGCCGCTGGTCATGACGTCGTCGACGATGCCGACGTGGCGCCCGTCGACCAGGTCCGGATCGGTAATGGCGAAGGCGCCGCGGATGTTCTCGGCCCGCTCGTGCGGGGAGACGCCGGACTGGGCGCGGGTGTCCACCTGGCGCGCCGCCAGCCGCGGATGCAGGGGCACGCCCAGCATGGCGGCCAGCGGCCTGGCGATTTCGAGGGCCTGGTTGAAGCCGCGCTCGACCAGCCGGGATGGGCCCAGCGGTACCGGGCACAGCAGGTCGGGCAGGGGCAGGCCGGGGCGGGCGAGGACGGCGTCGCGCAGCAGTTCGGCGAACCAGGGAGCGAGCGGGAGGCGGGCGCTGAATTTCAGTTGCAGGATCAGGTGGTCGAGGGGCGGGGTGTAGTCGACGGCGAAGATGGTGGCGTCGTAGGAGGGTGGGATCGAGAGGCAGGTGCCGCAGGTGGTTTCGGGGAACTTGGGTTCCCGCCTGCGCGGGAACGACGTCGTTTGAGGGAGCGGGTTGGCGCACCTGGCGCAGCGATTTGTGACTGGCAAGCAAAAATGATCCCGGCAGGGCGCGCACACCACGCCATCGCAGCCGGCGCCGCACAGCGCGCAGTGCGAGGGTAGCAGCAGGCGGAGGAGGGCGCGCGGCCAGCGGCGGGTCCGGGGTGGGGCGTGCGTTGGCATGGGCTTCGGGGCGCTTGGAAATCGGATCGGTCCCCATCATGTACACTTCCGCCATTCTCCTCTTTGACCGCAGTTGACCATGGCTTCGCCCCAATCACCCTCCAAAATGAGTGCGCCGATCGACCAGGCGCGCGTCTGCCAGCTGTTCGCCGACCCGGCCCAGGTCGCGCCTTCCGATTTCCTGCGCCGCGAAATTTCCGGCCGGATGTTCGATCGCCTGTCGCTGGTGAAGAATTCACCGCAGCAGGTGCTGGATGCCGGCTGCGGCACCGGCGCCGACCTGGCCCAGCTGCAGAAAGCCTATCCCGCCGCCCAGGTGATCGGCATGGACGCGGTGCCGGCGATGCTGGCTACCGCCGGTGCATCGACCCAGGCGCCGCGTTCTTTCCTCAGCCGTTTGCTGCCGGCCAAGAGCGGCATCGATCTCGTTTGCGCCGACTTCGGGCAGCTGCCACTGGGTCCGAACTCGCTCGACCTCGTATGGTCGAACCTGGCATTGCACTGGCATCCGCAGCCCGACCGCGTGTTCGCGGAATGGCGGCGCGTGCTGCGCGTGGAAGGCCTGCTGATGTTCTCGAACTTCGGCCCGGACACTTTCCGCGAGCTGCGCAACGCCTTTGCGGCGATGGACGAAACCCCGCACACCCTGCCTTTCGTCGACATGCACGATTTCGGCGACCAGCTGGTGGAGGCGGGCTTCACCACGCCAGTGATGGACATGGAGCAGATCACGGTCACCTACGACACGGCGGAGGCGCTGCTGGCCGACGTACGGGCCTTCGGCGGCAACCCGCTGGCCACCCGGCGCCGCGGCCTGGTCGGGCGCGCGGCCTGGCAGCGCATGCTGGACGCGCTGGAAAACCAGCGCCGGCCGGACGGCAAGCTCGGCCTGACTTTCGAGGTCATCTACGGCCATGCGTTCCGGCCGGCGCCGAAGGTCACGGCCGCGGGCGAGGCGATCGTGCGCTTCCAGCCGAGGCCGCAGCCGCCGCAGGCGTAGCGGGGGCGCCACGGAATTGCCGCAGTGCATCAAGGAACATCCATGCCGTTGGAGTAATTTTCCTTGAATAAAAATTAGCGATTTCAGTATAATCAATGACACTTTTTTCGACTGTAGCAGTCATCACGCTAAAAACTTCAGCAAAAACAGCGTGAAGTCGAACTGGTTGCAGCAACACCAAAGGCTTCGGAAATCGTCTTTTTGGCGGTGCCGGGGCCCGAGCAAGCAGGTTCATCGAGGTCTTCGTAGTCCCTGATGGTCGATGTTTGCAGGAAGGATTTCGGAGCGGCGGCAGTTCGTTCATGGAGTGCCGGCCTCTTTAAGAAAATTCATTTTTTTTGGGTGGTTGGGGACAACATGACTTATGCAAAGCGATTAAAAGCGGCGATGTCCGGCCTCGCAGTGGCCGGCATTCCGGCCCTGGCGTGGGCCGAGCCTGAGGTAATTGGGCGGCCAGCGGAGCACCAGCTCAACATGCAGCCTGCCGTGACGGGCATCGGCGACTATATCTACAGTCTGCACAACTGGATGATGGTGGTCTGCCTCATCATTTTCGTCGGCGTCTTCGGCGTCATGTTCTATTCGGTGTTCAAGCACCGCAAATCGCTCGGCCACAAACCGGCCACCTTCCACGAATCCACCGCCGTCGAGATCGCATGGACGGTCGTTCCCTTCCTGATCGTGATCGGCATGGCGCTGCCCGCGACCCATGCGGTGGTGGCCATGAAGGACACCTCGAACCCGGACCTGACCATCAAGGTCACCGGCATGCAGTGGAAATGGGGGTATGACTACCTGAAGGGCGAGGGCGAGGGCATCGGCTTCCTGTCGAACCTGTCGACCCCGCGCAGCGCCGTCGGCGAGCCGGGCGTCGCCCCGACCACCGCGCGCACCGAGACCTACCTGCTCGAAGTCGACAACGAGATGGTCGTGCCGGTCAACAAGAAGGTCCGCCTGGTCCTGACCGCCAACGACGTGATCCACTCCTGGACCATTCCCGCCTTCGCCGTCAAGCAGGACGCCATCCCCGGCTTCGTGCGCGACACCTGGTTCAAGGCCGAGAAGGTCGGCACCTACCGCGGCAACTGCGTCGAGCTGTGCGGCAAGGAACACGCCTTCATGCCGATCGTCGTGAAAGTCGTCTCCGCCGAGGACTACACCGCCTGGGTCAACACCAAGAAGAAGGAAATGGCGGCCCTGGCCGACGATCCGAACAAGGTCTGGACCATCGACGAACTGAAGACCAAGGGCGAGAAGGTCTACGCCGCCAACTGCGTGGCCTGCCACCAGGCCAGCGGCCAGGGCGTGCCGAACGCCTTCGCCGCGCTGGTCGGTTCGCCGGTCGTGCTGGGTCCGAAGGCCGAGCAGATCAACGTGCTGCTGAACGGTAAGCACAGCGGCAAGTATCCGAGCGCCATGCCGGCCTGGAAGCAGCTGTCGGATACCGAGATCGCGTCCGTGATCACCTACACCCGTAATAATTGGACCAACAAGGCCGACGAGAACATCGTCCAGCCGTCGGAAGTCCTGGCCGCCCGCGGCAAATAAGCGTTTGGATTCGGAGACACTGCCATGAGTTCCACCATCGATCACGCACACGACCATGATCATTCGCACGGCCACGACCATGCGCACGATCACGCACACGACCATCCGACCGGCCTGCGCCGCTGGCTGTTCGCCACCAACCACAAGGACATCGGTACCCTGTACCTGTGGTTCTCGTTCACCATGCTGCTCTCGGGCGGCGTGCTGGCGCTGATGATCCGCACCGAGCTGTTCCAGCCCGGCCTGCAGTTCTTCCGCCCCGAATTCTTCAACCAGCTGACCACCATGCACGGCATCGTGATGGTGTTCGGCGCGATCATGCCGGCCTTCGTCGGCTTCGCCAACTGGATGATCCCGCTGCAGGTGGGCGCGTCCGACATGGCGTTCGCGCGCATGAACAACTTCTCGTTCTGGCTGCTGCCGCCGGCCGCGATCCTGCTGGCCAGCTCCTTCTTCGTGCCGGGCGGCGCCACCGCCGCCGGCTGGACCCTGTACGCGCCGCTCTCGACCCAGATGGGCCCGGGCATGGACATGGCGATCTTCGCCCTGCACATCATGGGCGCCTCGTCGATCATGGGCTCCATCAACATCATCGTCACCATCCTGAACATGCGCGCGCCCGGCATGACCCTGATGAAGATGCCGATGTTCTGCTGGACCTGGCTGATCACCGCCTACCTGCTGATCGCCGTGATGCCGGTGCTGGCCGGCGCCATCACCATGACCCTGACCGACCGCCACTTCGGCACCTCGTTCTTCAACGCGGCCGGCGGCGGCGACCCGGTCATGTACCAGCACATCTTCTGGTTCTTCGGCCACCCCGAG
>Ga0308158_10000293_pt1 | contig 98431 bp, 95 predicted proteins | sample PhyBR2_FD_201038 | JGI IMG/M metagenome (GOLD analysis project Ga0308158, IMG submission 201038) | Phyllosphere microbial communities from UC Gill Tract Community Farm, Albany, California, United States - DLSLB.R2 | ecosystem: Host-associated > Plants > Phyllosphere > Unclassified | place: USA... | reverse complement strand
CGCAAACAACAAAACCCGTCGTCGTTTCCTGCCGAACCTGCAGCATCACCGCTTCTGGGTTGAAGAAGAGAAACGTTTTGTTCGCCTGCGCGTATCCGCCAAGGGCATGCGTATCATCGACAAGCGTGGCATCACTGTCGTGCTGGCCGAAATTCGCAAAGCTGGCAAGATCTAAGGGAGCTTTATCATGCGTGAATTGATTCGTTTGATCTCGAGCGCCGGTACTGGTCACTTCTACACTACCGACAAGAACAAGCGTACTACCCCGGACAAGATCGAGATCAAGAAATTTGATCCGGTTGTTCGCAAGCACGTGATGTACAAGGAAGGCAAAATCAAGTAATTGATTTTGGCGACCAGAAAAAGGCCCGCATCGAAAGATGCGGGCCTTTTTTTGTGGTTGATTCTGATGTCGTGGGGGCCTTCGCGGGTAGAACCCGCTCCCACAAGTGCGCCTGCTCCCACAGGGAAATCCCATCACGCTTTGGCTTCGAACACCACGTAGATCTTGCGGCACGCCTCCAGCACTTCCCAGGTGCCGGTGAAGCCTGCAGGGATCACGAAGCGGTCGCCGGCGCGCAATGTCTTGCCGTTGCCCTGGTCGTCACGCAGTACGGAAACGCCCTGCACGATTTCGCAATATTCGTGCTCGGTGTAGTTGACCGTCCATTGCCCCACCTGACCTTCCCAGACCCCCGCGTTCATCTGTCCGCAGGGGCTCTGGTAGTGGTTAAACAGTGTCTGTTCGGGGTCGCCGCCAAGGATTTTTTCAGGCGCCGGGCGGTAGCGTTCCGGGGTGACGCTGTGTTGGGCAAAGTCGACGATGCTGGTGATGTTCATGCAGGAAACCCCTCGCTTGTTGGATAAAACGCACATCCGTGGGCCTGTGTGCGCCGGGTGTCAAATATATTGAAATGCGTCGCACCGGTGGTTTAGGGTGGTTCGATGTCACCCCGCTCAGCCTTGCACGGCCGGGCTTTGCATTCAATCACAGGAGATCCGTATGACCACTCTGACTCGCGCTGACTGGGAACAACGTGCCCAGCAGCTGAAGATCGAAGGGCGCGCGTTCATCAACGGCGAATACACCGACGCCGTGTCGGGCCAGACCTTCGAATGCGTAAGCCCCGTCGACGGTCGACTGCTGGCCCAGGTGGCCAGCTGCGACGCTGCCGACGCCCAGCGCGCGGTCGAGAATGCCCGCGCCACGTTCAACGAAGGCGTCTGGGCCAAGGCCGCGCCGGCCAAGCGCAAGGCCACCCTGATTCGTTTCGCCGGGCTGTTGCGCGAGCATGCCGAGGAGCTGGCGCTTCTGGAAACGCTGGACATGGGCAAGCCGATCAGTGATTCGCTGAACATCGACGTACCCGGCTCGGCCAATGCCCTGGCCTGGAGCGGCGAAGCCATCGACAAGGTCTACGACGAGGTCGCTCCGACCCCGCACAACCAACTGGGGCTGGTAACCCGTGAAGCCGTCGGCGTGGTGGCCGCAGTGGTGCCGTGGAATTTCCCTCTGATGATGGCCTGCTGGAAGCTGGGGCCGGCCCTGGCCACGGGCAACTCGGTGATCCTCAAGCCGTCGGAGAAATCTCCATTGACCGCCATCCGCATCGCACAGTTGGCGATCGAGGCGGGCATTCCCAAGGGCGTGCTCAATGTGCTGCCGGGCCATGGCCACACGGTCGGCAAGGCACTGGCCCTGCACATGGACGTGGACACCGTGGTCTTCACCGGTTCCACCAGGATCGCCAAGCAACTGATGATCTACGCGGGCGAGTCGAACATGAAGCGCGTCTGGCTGGAGGCGGGCGGCAAGAGCCCCAACATCGTGTTCGCCGATGCACCTGATCTGCAGGCGGCGGCCGATTCGGCAGCCAGCGCCATTGCCTTCAATCAGGGCGAAGTCTGCACGGCGGGCTCGCGCCTGTTGGTGGAGCGTTCGGTCAAGGAGCGCTTCCTGCCGATGGTGGTCGAGGCGCTCAAGGCCTGGAAGCCAGGCAACCCGCTTGACCCGGCGACCAATGTCGGTGCTTTGGTGGACACCCAGCAGATGAATACGGTGCTGTCCTACATCAGCGCCGGTGAGGAAGGCGGCGCCACCTTGCTGGTGGGCGGCAAGCGCATCCTCGAGGAAACCGGCGGTACCTACGTCGAACCGACCATCTTCGATGGCGTGACCAATGCCATGAAGATCGCCCAGGAAGAGATTTTTGGGCCGGTGCTGTCGGTGCTCACCTTCGACACCGCCGAGGAGGCGGTCAGCATCGCCAACGACAGCGCCTACGGCCTGGCGGCTGCGGTATGGACCGCGGACATCTCCAAGGCACACCTGACGGCCAAGGCGCTGCGCGCCGGCAGCGTGTGGGTCAACCAGTACGACGGTGGCGACATGACTGCGCCGTTCGGTGGGTTCAAGCAGTCGGGCAATGGTCGTGACAAGTCGCTGCATGCGTTCGACAAATACACCGAACTGAAGGCCACCTGGATCAAGCTCTGATCCACTGCCGGTCGGGCTGGTGGATCAAAGCATCTTCTCCAGCCCGATCACTTCACTGGCCCACGCATTCAGCCGACGCCACCAGTCACCCGGTTCGCGGTACAGGGTGTGCATCTGCTGGTGGTCCTCGGTGTCCCACACCACTTGGCCATTTTCCAGGCGCACCTGGTAGCTGCGTGCAGGCGACATGCCCTCACGGGCCAGGTGACGCATCTGCGCCGCCAGTTCCGGGCTGTCCACCAGCACGCCGACCTCGGTATTCCACAGCACCGAGCGCGGGTCGAAGTTGAACGAGCCGATGAAGGACTTGCGCTCGTCGAAGATCATCGCCTTGCTGTGCAGGCTGGAATCGGAACTGCCACTGAAGCTCAATGTGCCACCCGCATCGTCACCCGGCTGGCGGCGCAGCTCGAACAGCTTCACTCCGTGCTCGAGCAAGTTCTTGCGGTAGGGCACGTAGCCGCCATGTACCGCAGGTACGTCGGTCGCTTCCAGGGAATTGGTCAGCAGGCTGACGTCGACGCCGGCGTCGGCGCGTCCGGTGAGGTAGTCGCGGCCAGCTTCGCCCGGCACGAAGTAGGCGGAGATCAGCATCAGTTCATGCTTGACCTGGGTCAGCTCCGGGGCAAGCTGCGTGGTCAGCAGCAGGTGCGGATCGGGCTCGCCTCGGGCCAGCACCTTGGTGGGTGCATCCCACAATGCCTGGCCCCAGGCCCAGATCAACTGACGCCGCCAGACGTCCAGCTGCGGCGCGCTCTGGTAGGTCATCAAGCGTTCATAAAGGGCGTGATGCTGGCTTCGCGAGGTGGTCAGGGACTTTTCCAGGCGCACCCGCGACGCAGCCAGGTGTTTGGCCGTCGGCACCGTGAACAGAAAATTGGCGATCGGCTGGCTCAGCGCACTGTTCCAGTACTGATCGAAGCTGTAGCCCAGCTGCTGGGCGACCGGCCCGAAGCCTAGCAGGTCGATGTCTGTGAAGTTCATGTCCGGCTCGGCGTCGAAGTATTCGTCGCCCAGATTGCGTCCGCCGACGATGGCCACGCTGTTGTCGGCCAGCCACAGTTTGTTATGCATGCGCCGGTGCTGCCGAGACAGTTGCAGCAGGCGGCCCACCGCGCGCGTGGCGCCGGTCGAGCGGCCCAGGTGGGTGGGGTTGAACAGGCGGATCTGGATGTTGTGATGCGCGGCGAGGGTGGCGATGGTCTTGTCCAGGCCATCACTGGTGGTGTCGTCCAGCAGGATGCGTACACGCACGCCGCGGTCGGCGGCCTTGAGCAGTTCGTCGACCAGGGCGCGGGTGCTGAAACCGTCGTGGACGATGTAGTACTGCAGGTCGAGGCTGACCTGGGCATTGCGGATCAGCTCGGCACGTGCGCGAAAGGCCTCGTCACTGCTCGACAGCAGACGGAAACCAGACTGGCCATGATGGGCCTGCACCTGGGCCTGTACCGACCTGCCGAAGGCCGATTGTTCGGCCGGGAGCATCTCGCTGTATTCACGCGGCGCATTCACGCTGGCACAGCCTTGCACGGCGAGGATCAGGGTCAACAGCAGCGGTAACAGCCTGGGGCAGGGCAAAGCGATCATCCTTGCAGGGAGGGCGGGCGTGCCGTTCGACCTTGGCATGGGCTCAAAGGTCGGCATCGGAGTGCGGATTATCCGCAAGCAGCTGCCGAGCGCATGTACCCACGGTGCGTACGGCGGCCTCGATATCGGGCGAAGGCTTGCTGGCGAAGTTCATGCGCAGGCAGTTACGGTACTTGCCCGACGCCGAAAAGATACTGCCCACGGCGATCTGTACGCCCTGGTCGAGCAGCAGGCGGTTGAGCTTGAGGGTATCGAAGCCCTCGGGCAGCTCGACCCACAGCATGAAGCCACCTTGAGGGCGGCTGCAGCGGGTGCCGGTGGGAAAGTAACGGGTGACCCAGTCGATCATCAGGTCGCGGCTGCGCTGGTACTGGGTGCGCATGCGGCGCAGGTGCGGTTCGTAATGACCACCCTTGATGAACTCGGCGATGGCCAACTGCGGCTGCGTCGAGGTCGACCCGGTGCCGATGTACTTCATGTGCAGCACCCGCTCCAGGTAGCGGCCGGGGGCGACGAAGCCGATGCGCAGGCCGGGGGCCAGGGTCTTGGAGAACGAACTGCACAACAGCACGCGACCGTCTTCGTCGAACGACTTGATGGTGCGCGGACGGGGATAGCTGAAGGCCAGGTCGCCATACACATCGTCCTCGATGATGGCCACGTCGAAGCGTTGCGCGAGCGTCAGCAGGGCACGCTTGCGAGCTTCGGGCATCACGTAGCCCAACGGGTTGTTGCAATTGGGCGTCAACTGTATGGCCTTGATCGGCCACTGTTCCAACGCCAGCTCCAGTGCTTGCAGGCTGATGCCGGTGAGCGGGTCGGTCGGGATTTCCAGAGCCTTCATGCCCAGGCCCTTGAGGGTCTGCATGGCGCCGAAGAAGCTGGGCGAGTCCACGGCGACGATATCGCCGGGCTCACAGATGGCGCGGATGCTGGCCGACAGCGCTTCATGGCAGCCGGTGGTGACGACCAGTTCACCAATGCCCAATCGGCAGCCGGCATCCACCAGAAGCCGGGCGATCTGTTCGCGCAGGGCCTGGGTTCCATACAGCGAGTCGTAGTACAGGCCCGGCATCGCCTGGTGGCGACTCAGGCGGGCCAGCTCGCGCAGCAACGGCCGCAGGGTCGGGCTGCTGACGTCGGGCATGCCACGGCCCAGTTGCACCACGTCATCGCGGGGCGCTGCGCGCATCAGTTCGACGACCTGGTCCCACTGGGAGATATCCACAGGACGCTGCATGGGGCGGCCCACGGCGGGCAGTGCCGGCAGTTCGCGGGCGGTGGGCACGAAATAGCCGGATTTGGGCCGGGGCGCGGCCAAGCCGTGGTCTTCGAGCTGGCGATAGGCTTGCTGCACGGTGCTCAGGCTGACCCCGTGCTCGATGCTCAGGGCGCGCACCGACGGCAGGCGATCGCCAGGCCGGTAGAGGCCTTGTTCGATGCGCTGGCTGAGCAGCTGGGCGAGGTTCATGTACAGCGTCATGGGCGTGCTCGAACTGATGACCATACAGATGCAGCGAAAATACAGCATTCAGACGCACAGGTCAGTCTTCTGTATGAAAAACATAAGTGCTTTTTGGATCTGTATTGGGTGGTATGGGGTGCGGCACCATGGCCTTGCTGTCCAAACACTTCAAGGAGAAAGGCCATGAACGGCTTGAGCGATGTACGTCTGCTGCTACGCACCGAAGAATTGCTGGAAGAGCCGAAGCTGCGCTCGCGCACGCCGTGCGCACCGGCAGGCCTGGGGCGTTGGGCGCTGATGCTGCATCACTTGCGCACGCGTCCGGCCCTGCTCGAACTGGACGAGGATCAGTTGCGCGACATCGGCCTGGACGCGCAGCAGGCCCGCCGCGAAGGCTTGAAGCCGTTCTGGCGTTCGTAGCGCAGCGGTCTAGCCCAGCTCCTTGAACCGGTGCCAGAGCATGCCCAGCGCCAGCAGGGGCGAGCGCAGGTAGCGGCCGCCGGGAAAGGTCATGTGCGGCACTTTGGCGAACAGATCGAAGCCGCGGCTGGCCTGGCCACTGATGGCTTCGCCGAGCAGTTTGCCCGCCAGGTGCGTGACGTTCAGCCCGTGCCCGGAATAGGCCTGGGCATAGAACACGTTGGGCTGCTCCTTGAGCCGGCCGATCTGCGGCAGACGGTTGGCGCCGATGCCGATCATGCCGCCCCATTGATAGTCGATGCGCGCATTGGCCAGTTGCGGGAACACATCGAGCATCTTGGGCCGCATGTATTCGGCGATGTCCTTGGGATCGCGGCCCGAGTAGTGACAGGCGCCGCCGAACAGCAGGCGCCGATCGGCGGACAGTCGATAGTAGTCCACCGTCACCCGCTGGTCGCAAACCGCCATGTTGCGGGGCAGCAGCTGCCGTGCCTGTTCGGCATCCAGAGGCTCGGTGGCGATGATGTAGCTGCCGGCCGGCAGCACCTTGCCGCTCAGCTGCGGGTTGAGGTCGTTCAGGTAGGCGTTGCAGCCCAGCACCAGGAAGCGTGCCCGCACCTGGCCTTGAGCGGTGTGCACGCGCACTTGCGGGCCATATTCGATACGCGTCACCCGCGACTGTTCGAAGAGCTGTACACCCAGCTGCCGTGCCACTTCGGCTTCGCCCAGGGCCAGGTTCAACGGGTGCAGGTGGCCCGAGCCCATGTCGACCAGGCCGCCGTGATAGCGGTACGAGCCGACCACGCTGTGCATGTCCTGCGCCTCGACGATTTGCAGCTCGTGAGCGTAGCCCAGGCTGCGCAGGGCTTCTGCGTCTTCGACGAACCCCTGCAGCTGGGCCGGCTTGTTGGCCAGGTCGCAGTAGCCCCAGGTCAGGTCGCACTCGATACCATGGCGGTCGACCCGCTGGCGGACGATCTCGACCGCTTCCAATCCCATCAAGGTCAAGTCGCGCACACCGTCGTCGCCAATGATCTTGCGAAACTGTTCCAGATCGTGGCCGACGCCGCGAATCAGTTGCCCACCGTTGCGCCCGCTGGCACCCCAGCCAATCTGGTGGGCTTCGAGCAGGGCCACGCTGAACCCGCGCTGGGCCAGTTCGATCGCGGTGTTCAGCCCGGAGAAGCCACCGCCCACCACGCAGACATCGACGCTGACCTCGCCCAGCAAGGGCGGGTATACCGGCTGCCGATGCAGACTGGCGGCGTAGTACGAGGCGGCGTGCTCGGCGCGAGCGTTCATGTGAGTGGTCCTGGTAGCAATGGTTTGAAAGGGGTGTACGGAAAATTCGACGCAGCATAAGCCGGGGTTTCCCATGGCGGCAACCGCGCGGCACAATGGCGCCTCGTCCACGCGGTGACCGTCATGAGCTGCAACAGCCACAAGCTTCGTTTCCTGCGCGAGCAGATCCCTTCGTTCGAATGCGTGCCGGGATGCCGTGACTGCTGCGGGCCGGTGACCACTTCATCCGAGGAAATGGCGCGCCTGCCGCGCAAGACGGCCGCTGAACAGGAGGCCGCGCTGGCCCGGTTCGACTGCGTGCACCTGGGGCCGCAGGGTTGCACGGTGTATGAAGAGCGCCCGCTGATCTGCCGGCTGTTCGGAACCACGCCCACGCTGCCATGCCCCAATGGGCGACGCCCGGTGGAGATGATCGACCCCGCCGTGGAGCATCAGGTGCACAAGCTCATCGCCAGCACTCGCCAGGTGCTGGTCTGAAGCATTGCCGGGTCAGTCCGGCACCGGCAGGTTCAAGCTCTCCTTCACTTCTTCCATGACGATGTAGCTCTTGGATTCGCGCACATGGGGCAGTTTCAAGAGGATGTCGCCCAGCAGCTTGCGGTAGGAGGCCATTTCGGAAATGCGTGCCTTGACCAGATAGTCGAAGTCACCCGACACCAGATGGCACTCCAGCACGTGGGGCAGTTTGAGCACCGCGCGGCGAAATTCCTCGAAGGTGTCGCCCGACTTGTAGTCCAGGCTGATCTCGACGAACACCAGCAGGCTTCCGCGCAAATGCTGCGGATTGAGCCGGGCGTAATAGCCCATAATGATGCCTTCGCGCTCCAGACGGCGGACCCGTTCGGTGCAGGGTGTGGTCGACAGGCCAACCTTCTCGCCCAGTTCGGTAAACGACATGCGCCCGTCGGCCTGCAGGATGCGCAGGATATTGCGGTCGATCTTGTCGAGTTCGCGTTTGCTCTGGTGCTGGGTACGCACAGGCGATGCCCCTCCGTTAAAGCGTCAATGGCCGAGAATTGTCGCCAAATATAGCCTTGCATACAGTGAAAAGCACTGGCTGGACCTTTTTATACTGCCCACATCTTCGGACCTAACTTCTTACGTCAGCGGATTTCCGCGATGAGGGCGACACACATGCGCGTTCTGGTACTCGGTAGTGGTGTGATCGGCACCGTCAGTGCCTATTATCTGGCCCGGCAAGGCATGGAAGTGACCGTGGTCGATCGCCAGCCGGCCGTCGCCATGGAAACCAGCTTCGCCAATGCCGGGCAGGTTTCGCCGGGTTATGCGTCGCCCTGGGCGGCGCCGGGCGTGCCGCTCAAGGCCATCAAATGGCTGCTGGAACGCCATTCACCGCTGGCGATCAAGCTGACCGGCGATGTCGACCAGTACCTGTGGATGGCGCAGATGCTGCGCAATTGCACCGCCAGCCGTTATGCGGTGAACAAGGAGCGTATGGTGCGCCTGTCCGAGTACAGCCGCGACTGCCTCGACGAGTTGCGCGCCGAGACCGGCATCGCCTACGAAGGCCGGACCCTGGGCACCACCCAGCTGTTCCGCACCCAGGCGCAACTGGACAACGCCGCCAAGGACATTACCGTGCTCGAGCAGTCCGGCGTGCCCTACGAGCTGCTCGATCGCGAAGGCATCGCCCGCGTCGAGCCGGCCCTGGCGTCGGTCACCGGCATTCTGGCCGGTGCCCTGCGGCTGCCCAACGACCAGACCGGCGACTGCCAGATGTTCACCACCCGCCTGGCGCAGATGGCCAAGGACCTGGGCGTGCAGTTCCGCTTCGGCCAGGCCATCGAACGTCTGGACTTCGCCGGCGACCGCATCAACGGCGTGTGGATCGACGGCAAGCTGGAAACCGCCGACCGCTACGTGCTGGCGCTCGGCAGCTATTCGCCGCAGTTGCTCAAGCCGCTGGGCATCCGGGCACCGGTGTACCCGCTCAAGGGCTACTCGCTGACCGTGCCGATCACCGATGCGGCGATGGCGCCGACCTCGACCATTCTCGATGAGAGCTATAAGGTGGCGATCACTCGTTTCGACAACCGCATCCGCGTCGGCGGGATGGCCGAGATCGCCGGTTTCGATCTGAGCCTGAATCCACGTCGTCGCGAAACGCTGGAAATGATCGTCAATGACCTCTACCCGCAGGGCGGTGATCTGACTCAGGCCAGCTTCTGGACCGGGCTGCGGCCGACCACCCCGGACGGCACGCCGATCGTGGGTGCCACGCCGTTCAAGAACCTGTTCCTCAACACCGGTCACGGCACGCTGGGCTGGACCATGGCATGTGGGTCGGGACGCTTGCTTGCCGACCTGATCGCGCGTAAAAAGCCGCAGATCAGCGCCGCCGGCCTCGACATATCGCGCTACGGGCAGCCGCACGAAACGGTTCGCCAGGGTCAGTCCGCGCCAGCCCATTCGTAACTGTTGGCCCTGGATCGCCGCCCAGCGCGGCGGTCCCTCGACCTTTTCACCCTTCAAACCTTGCAAAAGAAGCCCGCCATGCGTCCAGCCCGCGCCCTGATCGACCTCTCCGCCCTGCGCCACAACTACCGACTGGCACGCCAGATGAGTGGAGCCAAGGCGCTGGCCGTGGTCAAGGCCGATGCCTACGGGCATGGCGCGGTGCGTTGCGCCCAGGCGCTGGAAGGCGAGGCGGACGGGTTTGCCGTGGCCTGCATCGAGGAAGCCCTGCAGCTGCGTGCGGCCGGTATCACCGCGCCAGTGTTGCTGCTCGAAGGATTTTTCGAAGCCAGCGAGCTGCCGCTGATCGTCGAACACGGGCTGTGGTGCGTGGTGCATTCGTTGTGGCAATTGGAAGCCATCGAGCAGGCACGCTTGAGCCAGCCCTTGCAGGTCTGGTTGAAACTCGATTCGGGCATGCACCGTGTGGGCCTGCATCCCAAGGATTACCAGGCCGCCTATCAGCGCCTGCTGGCCAGCGGCAAGGTGGCCAAGATCGTGCTGATGAGCCATTTCGCCCGCGCCGATGAGCTGGACTGCCCCAGCAGTACCGAGCAACTGGCCGTGTTCGATACGGCGCGCCAGGGGCTGAGCGCCGAGATCAGCCTGCGCAACTCTCCGGCGGTGCTCGGCTGGCCGCAGATTCCCAGCGACTGGGTGCGCCCCGGCATCATGCTCTACGGGGCCACACCGTTCGAAACCGCGACCCCTGCCAGTGCCCGATTGCAGCCGGTGATGACGCTACAGTCCAAGGTCATCAGCGTGCGTGAACTGCCTGCCGGGGAGGCCGTGGGCTACGGCGCGCGCTTCGTCACCCAGCGGCCGAGCCGGATCGGCGTGGTGGCCATGGGTTATGCCGATGGTTACCCGCGCCTGGCGCCCAATGGCACGCCGGTGCTGGTCGACGGCGTGCGTACCATGCTGGCGGGACGGGTGTCGATGGACATGCTCAACGTCGACCTGACCGATGTGCCTCGGGCGGGTGTGGGCAGCACGGTCGAGCTGTGGGGCAAGCAGGTGCTGGCCAGTGACGTTGCCCAAGCGGCTGGCACCATTGCCTACCAGATCTTCTGCAACCTGCGCCGTGTGCCCTTGCAGTACGTTTAGCCTGACGTCTAGGCGCGCCATGCGCCCGGGCCGACCCATCGCCCGCCAATGTGTTGTAAATCCCGAACGCTGTTGCCATGATACCGGCCATCATGAACTGCACAGCATTCCAGGAGGCTTTCGCATTGGACGTCGGCGAACGACTGCAAGCCATTCGCAAACTCAAGGGTTTGTCCCAGCGTGAACTCGCCAAACGGGCGGGCGTCACCAACAGCACCATTTCCATGATCGAGAAGAACAGCGTCAGCCCCTCGATCAGCTCGCTGCGCAAGGTGCTGGGCGGGATTCCGATGTCCATGGTGGAGTTCTTTTCCGAAGAGCTGCAGGCCGAGCGGCCGACTCAGGTGGTCTACAAGGCCAACGAGCTGATCGATATCTCCGACGGCGCGGTGACCATGAAACTGGTCGGCAAGGCCCACCCCAGCCGGGCCATCGCCTTTCTCAGCGAGGTCTATCCGCCGGGTGCCGACACCGGTATGGAAATGCTCATGCACGAGGGCGAGGAGACCGGCATCCTGGTGGAAGGGCGCCTGGAACTGGTGGTCGGTCAGGACACCTACGTGCTCGAAGAGGGCGACAGCTACTACTTCGAAAGCAGCAAGCCACACCGCTTCCGCAACCCGTTCGATACGCCCGCCCGCTTGATCAGCGCCGCCACGCCGGCGAATTTCTAAGGAGCCTGCGCATGGTCCACCGATGTTCCATCGAAGCGGCCGTGGACCAGGTGCTGCAGCGTTTGCCGACGCATATCCACATGGGCATGCCGCTGGGCCTGGGCAAGCCCAACCGCTTCGTCAACGCGCTGTATGCCCGAATCAAGAGCCTGCCCGAACGACGTCTGACGATCTACACCGCGCTGGTGCTGGGCCGCCCGCCCTTGGGCGACGGCCTGCAGAAGCGCTTGCTCGAACCCTTCGTCGAGCGCGTGTTCGGCGATTACCCCGAGTTCGACTTTCTCGCCGACCTGCGCCGTGACGAGCTGCCCTCCAACGTCAGCGTGCAACAGTTCTTCATGCAGCCGGGCAGCCTGCTGGGCAGCACGACGGCGCAGCAAAGCTACATCAGCAGCAATTACAGCCACGCCGCGCGCGACATCAATGCCAAGGGGCTGAATCTGGTGGCGCAACTGGTCAGCCAGCACCCCGAAAATGCCGAACGTCTGAGCCTGAGCTGCAATCCGGACATCACCCTGGACCTGCTGCCGATGATCGAAAAGCGTCGCGCTGCGGGCGAGACCATTCTGATTCTGGGCCAGGTCCACGAAACCCTCCCTTTCATGCCCGGCAGCGCCGAAATCGACAGCCAGGCGTTCGACCTGCTGATCGACGGTGCCGAACAGTCGACGCTGTTTTCCACGCCGAACATGCCGGTCGGTGTGCAGGATCATTTCATCGGTCTGCATGCCAGCACACTGGTGCGCGACGGCGGTACGCTGCAGATCGGCATCGGGGCGATGGGCGATGCGCTGAGCGCCGCCCTGCTTGCGCGTCAGGCCGACAATGCCGGCTACCGAGCGTTGCTCGATGAACTCGACCTGTCGCCCTGGCAGGCGTTGATCCAGGCCGAAGGCGGCGTCGAGCCCTTCGCTACCGGCCTGTATGGCTGCAGCGAGATGTTCGTCAATGGCCTGCTGGCCCTCGCCGAAGCGGGGGTGATACGCCGTAAGGTCTACCCGGACGTGGCACGCCAGGCGGCGGCCAACGCCGGTGTGCTGCACGCCGATGAGGACCGGGACGGAGTGGTGGTACACGGCGGTTTCTTTCTCGGGCCGAACAGTTTCTACGAGCGCCTTCGCCAGATGCCGGCGGCAAGCCTGGCCCGCTTCGACATGACCGCGATCAGCTACATCAACGAGCTGTATGGCGACGAGCAACTGAAGCGCCTGCAACGACGCGATGCGCGGTTCATCAATACCGTGTTCACGGCTACGGTGATGGGCGCGGCCGTGTCGGACCAGCTCGAAGACGGGCGGGTCATCAGCGGCGTGGGCGGGCAGTACAATTTCGTCGTCCAGGGGCACGCCCTGGAGGGCGCACGTTCGGTGCTGATTCTGCGCAGCTGGCGTGAGTCGGCAGGCGTCATCAGCTCCAACGTGCTGTGGGACTACGGTCACTGCACGATTCCACGGCACCTGCGCGACATTGTCGTGACCGAGTACGGCATTGCCCAGTTGCGCGGGCGCACCGATGCCGAGGTGATCGAGGCGATGATCAACATCAGCGATTCGCGCTTCCAGCCCAGCCTGATCGACGAGGCCCAGCGCGCCGGCAAGTTGAGCAAGGATTTCGTGCTCGATCCGCGCTTTGCCAACAACACCAGCGAGCGTTTGCAGGGCATTCGCGAACGGCATGCGTCGCTGTTTCCTGAGTATCCACTGGGGTGCGATTTCACCGACGAGGAAAAGGACTTGCTGCGCGCGCTGAACTGGCTCAAGAGCAAGTTCAAGCTCAGCGAGATCCTCGAGCTGGGCAAAGCGGCCATGGAAGCTCCCGAGGCCAGCCGCTACCCCCTGCACCTGCAGCGCATGGGGCTGGACCAGCCGCAGGGGTTGCGCGAGGAACTCTACCAGCGTCTGGTACTGGCCGCCCTGCAGGAGACCGAAAACCCGGAGCGCTAGGCGCTACACCGCGTGGCTTCCTTCGCGGCCGATGACCGCTCCTACGGCGAACATCATCGGTCTGCGTAGGAGCGGTCATCGGCCGCGAATGGCTGGATGCGGTGGGTCAGGTCACTCCACGAAGGTCACGACGCCATTGGCCAGCGACTGTACCCGCGCCAGGGATTCCACGCGATAGCCTTGCGCGTCGAGTTCGGCGCGGCCGCCCTGGAAGGACTTCTCGATGACGATACCCAGTCCGGCCAGTTTGGCGCCGGCCTGGTTGATGATCGAAATCAGCGCCTGCGACGCCTTGCCGTTGGCCAGGAAATCGTCGATCACCAGCACGGTATCGTTGCTGTTCAAATGCCGTGGCGAAATGGCCACTGTGCTTTCCGTCTGCTTGGTGAACGAATAGACCGAGGCCACCAGCAGGTTTTCCGTCAGCGTCAGCGACTGGTGCTTGCGCGCGAAGATCACCGGCACGCCCAGGCGCAGCCCGGCCATTACCGCCGGGGCGATGCCCGAAGCCTCGATGGTGACGATCTTGGTGATCCCGGCATCGGCGAACCGGCGGGCGAATTCGTCGCCGATCTGCTGCATCAAGAGCGGATCGATCTGGTGGTTGAGAAAGGCATCGACCTTCAATACCTGATCGGAAAGCACGATGCCTTCTTCGCGAATCTTTTTGTGCAGAGCTTCCACGGTGGTTCCTCGATGTACCAATGTGCGCAGGCCGGCTGTGGCCCGGGCAGGGTTGAATTCAGCGTTTGAGCATGGCGCGTATATCGGCCAATGCGGTGTTGCCGCGCACGGCTTTGACTTCCGTGGGCGTGTCGTCGTTACCTTCCCAGGCCAGGTCGTCGGGCGGCAGTTCATCGAGAAAGCGGCTGGGTGCGCAATCGATGATCTCGCCGTACTGCTTGCGCTTGGCGGCGAAGGTGAAGGCCAGGGTCTGCCGCGCGCGCGTGATGCCCACGTAGGCCAGGCGGCGTTCTTCCTCGATGGTGTCGGCCTCGATGCTGGAGCGGTGCGGCAGGATTTCCTCTTCCATGCCCATGATGAACACGTAGGGAAATTCCAGGCCCTTGGACGCATGCAGGGTCATCATCTGCACGCCCTCGGCGCCGTCCTCTTCTTCCTGCTGCCGTTCGAGCATGTCACGCAGCACCAGCTTGCCGATCGCTTCCTCGACCGTCATGGCGCCGTCTTCGTCCTTTTCCAGGGTGTTCTTCAAGGCCTCGACCAGAAACCACACGTTGCTCATGCGGTAGTCGGCGGCCTTTTCACTGGAACTGTTGGTGCGCAGCCATTGCTCGTAATCGATGTCCATGACCATGCTGCGCAGCGCCCCGATCGGGTCTTCACCGGCGCACTGCTCGCGGACCTTGTCCATGTAGCGCTTGAAGCGGCTCAGGCGATCGGTGAAGCGCGCGTCCAGATGCTCGCCCAGGCCGATCTCGTCGGTGGCCGCGTACATCGAGATCTTGCGCTCGGTGGCATAGTTGCCGAGCTTTTCCAGGGTCGTGGAGCCGATTTCCCGGCGTGGCACGTTGATCACGCGCAGGAAGGCGTTGTCGTCGTCCGGGTTCACGATGAGGCGGAAGTAGGCCATCAGGTCCTTCACTTCCTGGCGCCCGAAGAAGCTGTTGCCGCCACTGAGCCGATAGGGAATCTGGTGGTGCTGCAACTTCAGCTCGATGAGCTTGGCCTGGTAGTTGCCCCGATAGAGGATGGCGAAATCGCTGTAGGGCCGGTCGGTGCGCAGGTGCAGGCTGAGAATCTCGACGGCCACGCGCTCGGCTTCGGCATCCTCGTTGCGGCAGCGGATCACGCGGATTTCATCGCCGTGCCCCATCTCGCTCCACAGCTGCTTCTCGAAGGCGTGCGGGTTGTTCGAAATGAGTACGTTGGCGCAGCGCAGGATGCGGCTGGTGGAGCGGTAGTTCTGCTCCAGCATGACCACTTTCAGCGACGGGTAGTCGTCCTTGAGCAGCATCAGGTTTTCCGGGCGCGCGCCACGCCAGGCATAGATGGACTGGTCGTCGTCGCCGACCACGGTGAACTGGTTGCGCGTACCGATCAGCAGCTTCACCAGCAGGTACTGGCTGGCGTTGGTGTCCTGGTATTCGTCCACCAGCAGGTAACGGACCTTGTTCTGCCACTTCTCGAGGATGTCCGGATGTTCCTGGAACAGCTTCACCGGCAGCAGGATGAGGTCGTCGAAGTCCACCGCATTGAACGCGCGCAAGGTGCGCTGGTAATGGCTGTAGACGATGGCTGCGGTCTGTTCCTTGGGGTTGCGCGCCTGCTCCAGGGCCTGGGGCGGCAGTATCAGGTCGTTCTTCCAGGCGCCGATCATGTTCTTGATCTCGTCGACGCCGTCCTCGCCCGAGTACTCTTTTTGCATGATGTCGGTCATCAATGCTTTCACGTCGGCTTCGTCGAAGATCGAGAAACCCGGCTTGAAGCCCAGCCGCGTGTGTTCCTTGCGGATGACGTTGAGGCCCAGGTTGTGGAAGGTCGATACGGTCAGGCCCCGCCCTTCACCGCTGCGCAGCAGGGTGCCGACGCGCTCCTTCATTTCGCGCGCAGCCTTGTTGGTGAAGGTCATGGCGACGATGTACTGGGCACGAATGCCGCAGTTCTGGATCAGGTGGGCGATCTTGCGGGTGATCACGCTGGTCTTGCCGGAACCTGCACCGGCGAGCACCAAAAGAGGGCCGCCGACGTAGTTCACGGCTTCTTGCTGCCGGGGATTGAGTCGGGACATGACGGGAGTCACTGACGAAATGGCCGCGCATTTTAGCACCGCTGGTGCAACTGTGCCGCGACCGCAGATCCATTAAAATTTGCCGGTTTGTCGACTTTGCAGCAGGATGTGGTTACACGTTGACACGTACTTTGGATTGGGTCTGGCCCGAGCTGTTGCCGAGGCCGTTTTTAAGCGCTATCGAATGACTGTGAAACTGTCCCAAGGAGCTCGTTTGTCTACGCCTGTCGAACCCGCGCGGCTGTTGCTGCTGGCCCAGGATCGCACCTGGGCCACGTCGTTGCGCGAGTGCCTGGCGGCCCTTGGCGATGTGGCCACGTTGATCGAAGCGTCCTCCTGGGATGCTGTGGCCGGGCAGTTCGACAATCAGCCCGGCACTCTGTTGCTGGCGACCCCCGAGCGGCTGCCGGCACCCGGGCGCTGCGCGCTGCCGGTGGTGCTGCTGCTCACCGAGGAGCCTGCGCAGCCGCCGCCTGGTGCCAGCGACTGGCTGGTGCTGGGCGAGCTCAACAGCGATACGCTGCGCCGCTGCCTGCGCCATGCGCGCGAGCGCGGCGTGCTGCAGGACACCCTGCAACGCTTGGCCGAACAGGATCCCTTGACCGGCATCGCCAACCGTCCCGGTTTCCAGACCCTGCTCACCGCCCGCCTGGCCGAACAGGAAGGCCGTGGCGTCGCCCTGGGCCATCTGGACATGGACAACTTCCGCCATGCCAACGATGCGCTGGGACACCAGGCCGGCGATCGGCTGATCCTGCAGGTGGTGGCACGCCTGAAGAAGCAGCTGGAGGCGGGCGATCAGGTGGCCCGCCTGGGCAGCGACGAGTTCGCCCTGCTGCTCGACACCCGCCGCGACCCGTCACGGGCCGAGCGCCTGGCGGCCAACATCATCGAGGCCATGGCCGAACCCTATTACGTCGATGGCGAGAGCCTGCTGATCGGCTGCAGCCTGGGCATCGCCCATGCCCGCGCGGGCGCCGGTGCCGATCCACTGATGTGGCATGCGCACATTGCCATGCAGCAGGCCAAAAGCACCCAGGGCTGCAGCTACCATCTGTTCAACGAACGCATCAACCGCCATGCGCGCAGCCTGGCCGACCTCGAAAGCGAGCTGCGCCGCGCCCTGCGGCGTGACGAGCTGGAACTGCACTACCAGCCACGGCTGGACCTGAGCGGCAATACCATCGTCGGTCTCGAGGCCCTGGTGCGCTGGCGTCACCGCGAACGTGGCGTGCTCGCACCCGGCGAGTTCGTGCCGCTGGCCGAGCAAAGCGGGTTGATCGTGCCGATGGGCTACTGGGTCATCGCACGGGCCCTGCGCGACATGCAGACCCTGCGCGAAAGCGGCTTCGAACCCTTGCACATGGCGATCAACCTGTCGTTCCGGCAGTTTCAGGACAGCCAGTTGCTCAGCACCCTGGGACGATTGATCGCCGAACGCGGCATCGATGCCGGCTGGCTGGAGTTCGAACTCACCGAAACCGCGGTCATGCGCCGCAACGATCTGGTCAAGCAGACCATGGACGCGCTCGGCCGTCTGGGTGTGCGCTTTTCCCTCGACGATTTCGGCACCGGCTTCTCTTCGTTCGTCCACCTCAGCAGCCTGCCGATCGCCTTGCTCAAGATCGACAAGAGCTTCGTCAGCGGCATGGAGCAACGTCCTGAAAACAGCAAGCTGGTGCACGCCATGATCAACCTGGCGCACAACCTGGACCTGAACGTCGTGGCCGAGGGCGTCGAGACGCCCGAGCAGTTGGCGTTGCTGCGCGATTTCGGCTGCGACCAGGTGCAGGGCTATCTGATCAGTCAGCCCTTGCCTCTGGAGCAGCTGCAGGCATTCCTGCGTTTCGGCCAGGCTCAGGCCGTCAGGTCGCCAGCGCCGTAGGCGTGGCCAGCCGACGCAATCGGCGCATGCGCCACTCGAACGCCAGGGTCAGGGTAACGGCCGAGCACAGCAGACCCAGCGCCAACCCCCACCAGACGCCCACCGCGCCGAGCTGGAAATGGAATGCCAGGCTCCAGGCCGCGGGCGCACCGATCGCCCAGTAGCAGAACAGCCCGACCAGAAAGGTGGTCTTGGCGTCCTTGAGGCCACGAATGGCCCCCATGGCGATGGTCTGGATACCGTCGAACATCTCGAACCAGGCCGCCACGGCCAGCAGACTGATGGCCAGCTCGATGACGCCGTGGAAGGCCGGATCGGAGCGGTCCAGAAACACCCCGACCAAAGGCCCCGGCGCGAGCCAGAACAGCAGGGCGAAGCCCAGCATCACCACGGCGCCGAGGCTGATGCCGACCCGCCCGGCCAGGCGCGCGGCCAGCAGGTGCCCGGCGCCGTAGTGCTGGCCGATGCGCATGGTCACCGCATAGGACATGCCCGCCGGCACCATGAAGGCCACCGAAATGATCTGCAGGGCGATCTGGTGCGCAGCCAGCGGCGTGGTGCCCATGGTGCCGATGCACAGCGCGGCGAAGGCGAACAGGCCGACCTCCACGGCATAGGTGCCGCCGATAGGCAGGCCCAGGCGCCACAACTCGCGCAGGGCGTTCAGGTTTGGCCGGGCCAGCCCCTTGAGCAGCGGGTAGGGCGCATAGGCACGGTGAAAGCGAATGTACAGGGCTAGGGCAATCGCCATCAGGGTGCTGATGATCGCCGTGACCATGCCGATGCCCACCAGACCGAGCTTGGGCAGGCCGAACATGCCTTCGATGAACGCATGGTTGAGCAGGTAGTTGGCCACGGTGGCGATGATGCTGATGACCATCACCGGCGTGGCGCGACCCAGCGCGGCGGTAAAACCGCGCAGCGCCATGAAGCTCAGGTTGCCCGGCAAGGCGAACGGCAGCAGCAGGAGGAACTGGGTAGCGAAGGCGACGTTGGCCGGGGTCTGCCCGAGCATGGACAGCACCGGCCCCAGGTTCCACAGCAGCACGGCCGCCACGGCCGCCATGCCCCAGGCCAGCCACAGCCCGGCCTGGGTCAGGCGAGCCACGCCTTGCTGGTCGTCGGCACCCTTGCGGATCGACACCAGGGTACCGACCGCAGCGATCACGCCGATGCAGAAGATCGACACGAAGGAATAGCTGGCCGCCCCCAGGCCGCCACCGGCCAACGCCTCGGGGCTCAGGCGTGCCATCATCAAGGTATCGGTCAGGACCATCAGCATGTGGGCCAGTTGCGAGGCGATCAGCGGCCCCGCCAGCCGAAGCAGGGCTCGAAGTTCGATACGGATGGAGGCGTGCATGATGAAGCTCGGTCGGCGGGGAGATGGGACGCTGGATTCTCGGCCTTGTGGCAGCGCAACGCAAATGTACGTGTGCCGGCCATGCCGCAGTATCGTGCTCAAGTATTCGTTCGGATCGCCGATGTAGCAGTACCAATAAGATCAAGGATGACAGGTGCTCGACAAGTCTGGACCATCCCTGGCACTGCCGTCCGCACACGATTCTCAGGAGCTTCACATGTCGCAACCTCGCGCTCGTATCGCCACGCAACTGGGCATCGCCCTGGCCGTGATTCTCGCGATCGTCATCACCGGTAGCACGGCCTTTGCCTTGCGCTCACTGGACATCGCCAACCTGGCCATCCGCGAGCAGCACATGGCCAGCGAGGCGAGGTTGCTGGCCGACCAGCTCAGCACGTTTCACAGCACGTTGCGCGACAGTACCCAGCGCTTGAGCGGGCTGTTCGAGAAGCGCTTCTCTGGTGGTCTGAGCGTGGACACAGGCACGCAGGTCACCGTGGGCAACCAGCAGACGCCAAGCCTGCGCCTGGGCAGCCAGACGCTGAACAACGATTTCACGGAAGTCGACGACTTCAAGCAGCTCACCGCCGGCGTTGCCACGGTCTTCGTGCGCAGCGGCAGCGAATTCGTGCGTATCAGCACCTCGCTGACCAAGCAGGACGGCAGCCGCGCCATCGGCACCGTGCTCGACCATGCCCATCCTGCCTACAAGCGCTTGCTCGACGGCCAGAACTACATCGGTCGCGCGGTTCTGTTCGAACGCTCCTACATGACTCAATACACCCCGGTGCGCGATGGCTCGGGCCAGGTGATTGCAGTGCTCTTCGTCGGTTTCGACTACACCGATGCGCAGAATACCCAGTTCGCCAACCTGCAACGCTTCCGCATCGGCGAGACCGGCTCCCTGGCCCTGCTCGACGAGCAGAAACGCTGGCTGGTGCCGCCGGCCAACGTCAACGACCCGGACGCCGCAGCCAAGGCCCTGGCCGATCTGGCGCTCCTGGATGGCAAGGGTCGGCTGTGGAACGACGGCAAGCAGGACATCTTCTCCGAAGCGGTGACGTTCACGGGGGGACCCTGGAGTGTGGTGGCGAGCATGCCCAAGGCAGAAATCAATGCCGTGACCTGGAACGTCGGCACTCAACTGGCGATCGGCAGCCTGCTGGCGATGCTGATCGCGGTGGGTGCAGCGATCTGGCTGTTGCGCAGCAAGCTGCGGCCACTCGGTGAGCTGGTGCGCCAGGCCGAAGCGCTGGGTGCGGGCGATCTGGATGCCCGTCTGAAGGTGTCCAGCCACGACGAGATCGGCCAGCTGGCCAGCAGTTTCAACCACATGGGTGAAGCCCTGTCGAACATGGTGGTGCACATCCGCAACGCCGCCCATGAAGTCAGCGGTCGCGCGCAAACGTTGTCGAGCCTGTCGGCGGGCGCCTATGAAGGCATGGAGCACCAGTCCGGCGAGATTTCCAGCATGGCCGGCGCGGTCGAGGAATTCAGTGCGACGTCCCTGGACATCGCCGACAACATGGGCCACACCCAGCGTCTGGCTCAGGACAACGCCCAGCAGACCCGCATCGGCCGCGCCTCGATGGACGAGGCATCCAATTCGCTGGAACAGATTGCCGGCGCCCTGAACAGCACCGCTGGGGTCATCAACACCCTGGGGCAGCGCTCGCAGGAAATCGGCGGCATCGTCGGGGTGATCACCTCGATTGCCGAGCAGACCAACCTGCTGGCCCTCAACGCTGCCATCGAAGCCGCCCGTGCCGGTGAGCAGGGCCGTGGCTTCGCCGTGGTCGCCGACGAGGTGCGCAGCCTGGCCTCGCGCACGCGCCAGGCCACCGACGAAATCTCCGGCATGATCGGTAGCATCCAGAAGGAAACCGCCAACGCCATCAGCACCATGGACCAGGGCAACGTGCTGATGCGCGAAGGCCTGACCCGCAACGCCAAGGTCGCCCAGGCGCTCGCCCAGATCGATGAGCAGAGTCGGTCGGCGGGGCATCAGTTCGATGCGATCAGCACCGCGACCCAGGAGCAGAGCAGCACGGCCACCATGCTCAGCAGCAACCTGCAGAGCATTGCCATGACCAATGGCGAGCAGCGCGAGGTGGTCTCCAACCTGGCGCAGACCGCTCGCGAGCTCGAAGGGCTGGCGGCGGAGCTGCGTCAGGAAGTCAATCGCTTCCGGGTGGGCGGCGCCCGCTAGCGGCAGGATCAGCCTAGCGAGGGGAGGCCCAGTGCGCGAGCGCAGCCGTCCAGCGACCGCTGCTGGGTCTGGGCGTACAGCGCGAGCTCATCGAGCACCGTGCGCCCCAAGGCCTGATGAAACGCCTCCTGGCTCGACCCCAGACCGTATTCGGCCTGGGCATCGTCGCCCAGGTTGGACTGAAAGATGCCGGCGGCGCTGACCGGCAGGAAGTCTTCGTACACCAACGGCTCGCAGCGGATGGCACCATTGTTCAGCAGCCCCTGCAGTGTGGTTTCGCCCGCACTCGGCTGGCCGCTGGCGAAGTAGCGGAAGAACGCCAGGTCCTGCTCGCGCATCTGCGTCAGGTCATCGGGAAACTCACCGAACTGTTCACCCAGAAGGCGCATGTATTCCGAGGCGTTGGTCTCGCTGGGAAACCCGGCCAGTGCGGTGCGCGAAGCGTTCAGCAGGCGGTCGTACAGTTCGCATCCCTTGGGCGTCAGTGCCGCGCCGCGTTGCTCGATCTCGCCGAAGCGCGCGGTGTGGCTGCCTTCGGCGCCAGCCGTTGGGTCGGTGAACGCGACTTTTTCCTGCAGCGCCTTGAAGCTGGTCTGACGCAGCAGAATGGCATGACGACGTGGTGGCGGCCCTTCGATCACGGCCTTGGGCGTGATCCCGCGAGCGGGCATCAGCGCCTGCACCGTGTCGATGTCCAGCGTGCGCGGCGTCAGGTGATTGATGTGCGGCCCCTTGAAGGCCACCACGTCGGCGATCAGGCGATGGGCGTCGTGCAGGCTTTGATACTGGGCTGCGCTCACCGTGGCGTCGTGGTGCCAGCGGAAGGTTTCCAGGGCCTGCTCGACGAAGGCGTCGGAGCTGGCCTGATCGAGGCCGCCATCGCGCTCGAAGCGCTCGATCAACGCCAGGCACGGCTGGGTGAAGATCTGCCGCTGTTCCAACAGTTGCCGCGCCTGTTCGCGTAGCGCCGCGTCTTCGATCAGTTCCAGGCGCAGCAGCGAGGTGAACACGCGAAAGGGGCTCACTTGCAGTGACTGTTCGTGGACCGCCCGAAAGGCCGTCGAGTGCACCGGTACCCCCGCCGACGTCAGGTCGTAGTAACCCACCGGCTGCATGCCCATGACCGCGAACAGCCGGGCGATGGTCGCCAGTTCCGCAGCGGTGCCGACCCGAATCGCGCCATGGCGCTCGGCATCCAGGCGCTCGATCTCGCCGGTACGGGCCAGGGATCGGGCCAGCTCTGGCTGTTGCTCGAGGCACTGACGATTGACCTCGCCGACCAGGCTCATCAAGTCGCCGTACAACGGCACTTCTTTCTTGTACATCTCGGACATGGCGCGGGAAAACGCGGCACGGGTCTGGTCGGGACTGACGAAGGGCATGGCGGACTCCAGGCGCAAAGGGCTGGGAGTATGAAAGCGGGGAATGACCTGAACGATCAAGCGAAAAAAAGTGCGGGGGTCATTCCTGCAAGTCGGCATCGCCGCCGATCAGCCTGGGTTGTCAGGACGGGACCTGCTCGAGGATCCAGTCGACCAGCGCACGCACTTTCGGGACTTCCGCCGCATGCTCGGCAAACGCCACGAAATGCGCGCCCTGGCTGCTCATGGTGTGCGGCCAGGGCATGACCAGATCGCCGTTGGCCAGGTGGTTCTCCACCAGATAACGCGGCACCAGCGCCACGCCACAGCCGGCAAGTGCTGCGCTCAGGCACATGTAGAAGGTATCGAAACGGGGACCGTGATAACTGTTCTGGGCGCTCAGGCCCTGCTCCAGAAACCACTCGTGCCACGCTTCGGGCCGCGACGTGCATTGCATCAGCACCTGCTCGGCCAGTTGCTCGGCGTTGCTCAGTGGCTGGTCGAGCAGGTCGGGTGCGCAGACCGGTACCACCTGATCGTCGAACAGCTCGATGCAGGTCGCCCCGGGCCAGGTGCCCTGGCCGAAGAAGAAACCCACGTCCGCCTTGGCCTGCAGCAACGCGAACGGCTCCAGCTCGTTGCGGATGTCCAGATGAATATTGGGGTGCGCCTTGCCGAAACCCTTGAGCTTGGGGATCAGCCAACCCACACCGAAGCTGGGCTGGGTGGCCACGGTCAGCACTTCGGTTTCATCGCCATAGGACAGGATGTAGCGGCTGGAAATGTCCACCTGGGTGAGGATCTTGTTCACCTCGGCCAGATACAGCGAGCCCGCCGGGGTCAGTTGCAGGCGTCGGCGAATACGCAGGAACAGGTGATGGCGCAACATGTCTTCGAGCTGTGCGACCTGCTTGCTGACCGCACTCTGGGTCAGGTGCAGTTCTTCCGCCGCGCGGGTGAAGCTCAGGTGGCGGGCGGCGGCTTCGAAACACTGCAAGGCCGTCATCGAAGGAACAAGGCGTTTTGACATGAAGGCATCGGCTCAAGGTCATGAGGTGAGGGAATGATATATGGAATATTGCTCCGTTGTGGTGGTCTGGCCCGCGGATTAATACTGATCTCAATTCGTTCTTATCGTTAAAGCCTTGTGAGGAGAAAACAATGGTCGATGGCCTGCTCGAAAGCCTGGGTGTTGCGGCGAGTGCATTCAAGGATGGCAACCATCCCGTGCATACCCCGATCGATGGCAGCCAGATCGCCTCGGTGAGCCTGGAATCCAAGGCGCAGGTCGTCGACAAGATCGCTCTGGGGCACGAGGCGTTCCTGGCCTGGCGCACCGTGCCGGCACCGCGTCGCGGCGAGCTGGTGCGCCTGTTCGGTGAAGTCCTGCGCGCCCACAAGGCTCAGCTCGGCGAGCTGGTGTCGATCGAAGCCGGCAAGATCACTCAGGAAGGCCTGGGTGAAGTGCAGGAAATGATCGACATCTGCGATTTCGCCGTCGGCCTGTCCCGTCAACTGTACGGTCTGACCATCGCCTCCGAGCGCCCTGGCCACCACATGCGTGAAACCTGGCAGCCACTGGGCGTGGTGGGCGTCATCAGCGCGTTCAACTTCCCGGTGGCGGTGTGGGCGTGGAACACCGCCCTGGCCCTGGTGGCCGGTGACTCGGTGATCTGGAAACCGTCGGAAAAGACCCCGCTGACCGCGCTGGCCTGCCAGGCACTGTTCGACAAGGCCCTGCAACAGTTCGGCGATGCACCCAAAGGCCTGGCCCAACTGATCATCGGTGATCGCGAAGCCGGCGAAGCTCTGGTCGACGACCCACGCGTCGCGCTGGTCAGTGCCACCGGCAGCACCCGCATGGGCCGCGAAGTCGGACCACGGGTCGCCGCGCGCTTCGGCCGCAGCATCCTCGAGCTGGGCGGCAACAACGCAATGATCCTGGCCCCCAGCGCCGACCTTGACCTGGCCGTGCGCGGCATCCTGTTCAGTGCCGTGGGCACCGCAGGCCAGCGCTGCACCACATTGCGCCGGGTGATCGTGCACAGCTCGATCAAGGACGAAGTGCTCGCTCGGGTCAAGGCGGCTTACGCCAAGGTGCGTATCGGCGATCCGCGCAAGGACAACCTGGTCGGCCCGCTGATCGACAAGCCATCCTTCGACGCCATGCAGGGTGCCCTGGCCAAGGCACGTGACGAGGGTGGCGAAGTGTTCGGCGGCGAGCGTCAGTTGGCCGATCAATACCCGAACGCCTACTACGTGGCCCCGGCCATCGTCGAAATGCCGGGGCAATCGGACGTGGTGCGCCACGAAACCTTCGCGCCGATCCTGTATGTCTTGAGCTACGAAGACTTCGACGAGGCCCTGCGCCTGAACAACGAAGTGCCCCAAGGCCTGTCCTCGTGCATCTTCACCACCGACCTGCGCGAGGCCGAGCGTTTCCAGAGCGCGGCCGGCAGCGACTGTGGCATCGCCAACGTCAACATCGGCACCAGTGGTGCGGAAATCGGCGGCGCTTTCGGTGGCGAGAAGGAAACCGGTGGCGGTCGCGAATCCGGCTCCGATGCCTGGAAAGCCTACATGCGCCGCCAGACCAACACCGTCAACTACTCGCGCGAGCTGCCGCTGGCACAGGGCATCGTGTTCGATTGATTGATTGATGGTTGAGTGATGTGGTGGCGGGGCTGGCGCTATCGCGGGTAGAACCCGCTCCCACAGGGATCTTTGCTGCAATGGATATCCCTGTGGGAGCGGGCTCTGCCCGCGATGACGGCGGCGCGGTCCGAACCCGATTTCCCTGGCTTGGAATGAGTCATGAGCGAACTACGGCAACAATGTCTTTGGGAACACATCACTGCCAGGCCCCCTCACACGGCAGCTCTGGCCAGTGCGGTAAAGGCGGATGTCTGCGTGATCGGCGGCGGTATCACCGGGTTGTGCGCGGCCATCGAATTACTGGAGCAGGGCAAGCGCGTGGTGCTGCTCGATGCCAGTGAAATCGGCACCGGCGGCTCGGGGCGCAACGTCGGGCTGGTTAACGCCGGCACCTGGATCCCGCCCGACGAAGTCGAGCAGACCCTGGGCAGTGCCGTGGGCGGCCGCCTCAACACCGTGCTCGGCGGTGCACCGGCCGAAGTCTTCGCGCTGATCAAGCGCTATGGGATCGACTGCCAGGCCCATAACGACGGCACCTTGCACATGGCCCACAACGCCAATGGCGTGGCCGATCTGAAATCGCGCTGCGAGCAATGGCAGCGGCGGGGCGCCGACGTGGAGCTGCTCACCGGAGCGCAATGCGTCGACTACTGCGGCACCGAAAAGATCGAGGCGGCCCTGCTCGACCGCCGCGCCGGCACCATCAATCCCATGGCCTACACCCGTGGCCTGGGCGCGGCGGTTCAGCGTCTGGGCGGGCAGGTGTTCCAGCACTCGCCGGTACTGGGTCTGGAACAACAAGCCGGGGGCTGGCTGGTGAAGACCGCCAAAGGCGAAGTCAACGCCGACAAAGTGCTGATTTCCACCGGTGCCTACACCGAAGGCGACTGGTGCAACCTGCGCGGCCAATTCTTCCGCGGCTACTACTATCAGGTCGCTTCCAAGCCCCTGCATTCGGCAGCCGCCGATGCCGTGCTCAAGCATGGCCAAGGTTCCTGGGATACCCGACTGGTGCTGAGCAGCATCCGCCGCGATGACGACGGCCGTCTGTTGCTCGGCAGCATGGGCCGCGTGGACAACAAACCCGCCTGGTTCATCCGCCGCTGGGCCGACCGCATCCAGACCCATTACTTCCCGCAACTGGGCAAGGTCGACTGGGAAATGCACTGGACCGGCTGCATCGACTTCACCCCCGACCACTTGATGCGCCTGTTCGAACCGGCGCCAGGGCTGGTGTCGGTGACCGGCTACAACGGCCGCGGCAACACCACCGGCACCGTCGTGGGCAAAGCCTTGGCGCAGTTTTTGTTGCATGGCCAGGCCGACAAGCTGCCCCTGCCGTTCTGCGCGGACAAACCGGTGTCGGCAGCTGGTTTGCGTACCGGCGTCTACGAAACCGGCTTCTCCCTCTACCATGCCGGCCAGGTCCTGCGCGTCGTTCTGTAACCCCAAGCCCCGCCGGGCCCGATCGCGTCCCGACAGATACACCGCACCCACCGCCGACGCGGCTCGCGCCGCTGCTACAGGGGTATCCCAATCCTCCACCGGCGTGGTGAGCCACGAAGACCGCATTCATGGCCGACGCGGTAATGCATGAATGCCCGATCCCCTGTAGCAGCGGTGCAAGCCGCGTCGGCGGTATCCCCGATTGGCCTGCTGAAACGCAATCATGCTTCTGGCTCCACTGCACATTTCCCGTCACCGCTCACTGCGCCGAAGGCCGATACTGCAACGCTTCCGCAACATGCGCCCGCTCGATATCTTTCGCCTGCTCGAGATCCGCCAAGGTGCGGGCCACCTTCAACAATCGATGCGCTGCGCGCAGCGACAGCGTCAACCGCTCACACGCGGTTTCCAACCAGCGCTCGTCCTCGGACGACAACCTGCAATGCTTGCGCAACCCCGGCAGATCGAGAAACGCGTTGGCACAACCCTGACGCCGATTCTGCAACTCACGCGCCTCGGCCACCTTGGTGGCGGCACTGGTTGTGTTTTCACCCGCCTGTGGCTCATGACTCAGGGCCGTCGCCTCCCGCGCCACCGTGAGATGCAGATCGATCCGATCCAGCAACGGCCCGGACAGCTTGTTGCGGTACCGCTGGATCTGATCGCTGCCGCACTGGCATTTACCGCTGGGGTCACCCAGATACCCACAGGGGCACGGATTCATCGCCGCCACCAACTGAAACCGCGCAGGAAAACGAATCTTGTCCCGCGCCCGCGCAATAACGATCTCGCCGCTCTCCAAGGGTTCGCGCAAGACCTCCAGCACCTTCCTGTCGAACTCCGGCAATTCATCGAGAAACAGCACGCCATGGTGCGCCAAGGTGATTTCCCCTGGCTGCGGCCGACTACCGCCGCCCACCAGCGCCGCACCCGATGCCGAATGATGGGGATGCCGAAAGGGCCGCTGCGGCCAATTCTTCAGCGGCACATGGTTGGCTACCGACTGAATGGCCGCTACCTCCAGCGCTTCGCGCTCGTCCAGCGGCGGCAGCAATCCGGGCAATCGACTGGCGAGCAAGGTCTTGCCTGTTCCCGGTGGGCCACTGAACAACAGGTTGTGCGCGCCAGCGGCGGCCACCAGCAACGCCCGCTTGGCCGCGACCTGACCCTGTACTTCGCTCAAGTCCGGATAAGGCTTGCTCACCAGCAGCAGCCCATTGGCATTGAAGGGGCTGATCGGGTTGCGCCCGTTGAAGTGACTGACCAACTGCATCAAATCGTCCGCAGCGATCACTGTCAGGTTCGAGGCCAGCGCCGCCTCTTCGGCGTTATCCCTGGGCACGATCAGCGTGCGTCCCGCGTCGCGAGCGGCAAGGGCAGCGGGCAATACCCCCTGCACCGGCCGCACGGCACCCGAAAGCGCCAGCTCGCCCAGGCACTCGACATTGTCCAGCGTGATCGCCGGAATCTGCCCGCTGCCCGCCAGGATACCCAGCGCAATGGCCAGATCGAACCGCCCGCCGTCTTTCGGAAGATCCGCCGGCGCCAGGTTCAACGTGATCCGCCGCGCCGGAAACTCCAGCCCCGAATTGAGGATGGCACTGCGCACCCGATCCTTGCTCTCCTTGACCGATGCCTCCGGCAACCCCACCAGGGTCAGCGCTGGCAGCCCATTGGCCAGATGCGCCTCGACCGTGACCGCAGGCGCACCCACACCCACCTGAGCCCGGCTGTGAACGATAGCGAGAGACATGCGTGCTCCATGCGTTGAAAGATGAACCGCTTCCTGCGGTGGTGGTGTGAGGGTAGTGGATGAGGGCTGGTATGCCAGTGGGGAAATGATTCAGGGTGCTACGGAAGAAAGCAGTCTGTGATCTCTCGCGAGGATCTGGTCACCTGGGCCACATTGGCCATCGCGGGCAACCTGAGCCCGTCGCCATGGATAGCTGATAGCCCATCGGAATGGCGCGGCTGAGATAGGTATGGCTGTGCACAAGGGATCTGCCATCCGCCATTCAACCGCCCTGGTCGCTGGACTATTGGCCGTCGGGCTCGGCGTAGGCTTCTGCAAGAAGGGCCTGAGCATGAACTTCGAGGAAATCAAAAACCTCCTCTTGGATATACCCGTTGTATTGCTTGCGCCGGCCTTTTGATACGACCCCGTTCTGGTCTAAACACTGCATAATCAGTTTACTCAACAGACTGCCGCGCACGTCATAGTTGTCATTAACCACCTTGAACAGCGTGTCGTACCGTTGCAGATACTCGGTTTCTTCCCTCAGCTCGACTTCCAGCGCACGCTTGGCCATTTCCAGCGTAAAGGCCACGCATTCAGTCGCATCCCAGTAGCGGTATAGGCTTGGGTCACCCGTGAAGTTCAGCGCCATGTTGTCGGCATCGATCCAACGAACGTCCCAGAATTGCCTTGCAGGTTTCGAGAAACTTTGGAGCGCTTCAAGATAGCGTTGCTCCTCTCGTTTCATCGCCACGGAGACAGGAAGTAACAAACCGTTCTCCAGCGCGCCGCTGCAGCACAATGCCTGGTGTATCAGGAAGCGTGACAGTCGCCCATTCCCATCCATGAAGGGATGCAAGAACACGAATCCGAATGAAGCAATGCCGGCGGCCACCAGCGGGTCGAGCTCCAAGGGTGCGCGGTTTGCGAACGCCATGAGTTCGAACATCAGTTCCCGGCAAAGGTCTGGAGGAGGGGGGATATAGGTGACCCCCGCCGCCCCTCGAAAGGAGTTGGTCAGGTGGTTTTGTTCGTGGCGGAACGCCACCGCCCATTCGAGCGGTTGGGAAATTGCACTGTTTTGCAGAGAGACCAAGTAGTCTTCGGTGAGCGGCTGGCGGTTATGTGCCTGGCGCAGCAACTGAACAAAACGCTCTGACTTTTGCTCGCTGGGTGCTTCCTTTTCAATCGCAAATGAAGAATCTGTTTCGCTCAGGTACGCCCAGTTTATGGCGCGATCCATCATTTCCTTGGGCAAGGAAGCAATGAACTCTTTCGAACGTCCAAGAATGTCGTATTCAAGCAAAGCCTGGACCTCAGGCGTGCGTTCAACCGTCACGCAATATTGGAGCGTCCCTAGCCCATTGAAGTCCACGCGCCAGCGGCTGTTTCGCACCGACGGCCCCGTGATGTAACGCTCTGGATCAAACAACATGACGCCGGGGCCACGGGGCTTTTCCGTGTAGTCCAATAAACGGTTTGAATAGGCTTCCCAGAGGAAGCAGACTTTGCGCAGATAACCGCTGCTGGGAGATTGGTCTATGGCCTCGACAAGAAGTCGGCCCTCGATGCGAGGTACAGCCTGCGCCAAAATAGACAGGTTGACGCCCTCATGTTTGAGGGCAAAGATGATGTGGGCGAGAAAATCCCCAGCCTCCGGTGCAACCGCCTGTGGCACTGCAAGTGCGCCATTGATCCGCTCAATACGGGTGACAGGTTGAACGAGCGCAGGCTTCCTTACCCCGATAGCCTTCAGGCCCATCGCATCGATCAAATGGGCGTAACCCACCAGATTTCCCATTTTGCCCCCTGTCTTCGGTCAGATTTTCTTAACGCAGCCAAGATTTTTTTAAAATATGCGCCAATCGCTCAGAAAATCTTAACCGGAAATGGCTCGCCTTCACTAAAAAGCAACAAGCCAAACCAACGCATCCCCAATCCCTACACCACCCCACCCCGATCCCCCATGAACGCCTCCAACCGTGACCGCAACCACCGCTCCGCCGGGTCCGTATCGGTGATGCTCAACCACACCATCGACAGATCCAGAGTGGGCGCATCGAACGGCAGCGGTTCGTCGAACAGATTGCCATGGGCGGCCATGGCGGTTGCGGCGTAGTCGGGCAGGCCGGCGAGCAGGTCGGTGCCGGCGAGCAGGGCGGGGAGGGAGCTGAATTGGGGCACCGACAGTACCACCTGGCGTGTGCGACCTATTTCGTGCAGCCACTCATCCGCAATGCCGCTGGTGTGCGCGGTAGGCGACACCAGCACGTGGGGGCGTGAGCAGTATTCGTCCAGGGTCAGCGGTGTGGCGGACTTGTCCGCGCGCAGCACGCGCGGGCGCATGCGGCGCAGCAGTTTGCGCTTGGCGTTGGCCGGCAGGCCGCGGGTCTGGCTGATGCCCACGGTGATGTCGCCGGACGCGAGCAGGTCGGGGATGCGCCAGTAATCCACATGCTGCACCACGATCACCACCTTTGGCGCCTCGGTGCGCAAGGCGCGCAGCACTTGCGGCAGCAGGCCGAACTCGACGTCGTCGGAGAGCCCGATGCGGAAGGTCATGGTGCTTACGGTCGGGTCGAAATCGTGGGTCAGGCTCAGCGCGACGGACATGGCGTCCAGCGCGGGCGAGAGGTGCCGGATGATTTCCTCGGCGCGCGCGGTGGGCTCCATGCGATGGCCGATGCGGATGAACAAAGGGTCGTTGAACAGGGCGCGCAGCCGGTTCAGCGCCGAGCTGACGGTGGGCTGGCCGAGGAACAGCTTTTCCGCGACGCGGGTGACGTTGCGCTCGAGCATGAGCGCCTCGAACACGACCATCAGGTTGATATCGGCCTTGCGCAGCTCGTTGCGGTTCATCGAAGCACGTCCCTGCCGTTCAATAACATGTTCAATGGCAATGCCTGGGAGTGACGCAAAGCGGTGCAGTCGCCCCAGCGACGTGCTGCACCCCTGATGTCAGTCGGCCTTGGGTGCAGCTTTGGCTTCCATCTCGGCGACTTTGGCTTCCAGGCTCTCCAATCGCGCACGGGTACGCGCCAGGACGACCATCTGGCTGTCGAATTCTTCGCGGCTGACCAGGTCAAGCTTGCTGAAACCGGACTGTAGCAAGGCCTTGAACTGGCTTTCGAGTTCGGCGCGCGGCTGCGCGGTGTCGCCGCTGAACAGGCGGGATGCGTGGTCGCTCAGGGCGTCGAGAAAAGCTTTGGGCGCGAGCATGGAAATTATCCTGAGGCAGAGTGGTTTGCAGTGTATCACGCAGCCCCATGCTGGAAAGCAGGCCGGCCGCGCACGGTTTTCGAGCACGAGCGTGCCCATGGCTGCACCCTTGTTGTGCACCTGCTGGCGCGACCTGCTCGCGCAGTCGCACAAAAGCCGGGCAGGGCGACGAAATCACGCGGTTTGCGCGACATGGCAAGCTTTCTGCTTAGAGCCAAGTGACCCAGGCACTGATGGACTCGCCGTGACGAGAGCAGTGCTGAGCTTCGCAGGATGTGTTTCGTCAGGAGCAGTTTATCTGGTGTCGGTCCGGGGCTGCGGGGTCGACGATGCGTTACAAAGCCAGGCACTGCGCTTAGACTTGATCCGGGTTTGTTTTCCTGGGGCAAGTCCACCAATTCGGGAGAGAGTTTCATGAAGCTAGTCACTGCCATCATCAAGCCATTCAAGCTGGACGACGTCCGCGAGTCGTTGTCGGAAATCGGCGTGCAGGGCATCACCGTAACCGAAGTCAAGGGTTTCGGTCGGCAGAAAGGCCACACCGAGCTGTATCGCGGCGCGGAGTACGTGGTCGACTTCCTGCCCAAGGTCAAGATCGACGTTGCCATCGACGACAAGGATCTGGATCGCGTCATCGAAGCCATCACCAAGGCCGCCAACACCGGCAAGATCGGCGACGGCAAGATTTTCGTGGTCAATCTGGAACAGGCGATTCGCATCCGTACCGGCGAAACCGATACCGACGCAATCTAAAAAAAAGCCGACACAACCCAACGCCCCAGGAGTAAACAATATGACTCTGCGTCAATTCGCAGGGCTAGGAGCCCTGTTGTCCCTCGCAATGCCTGGCCTTGCCTTGGCGGACGAGGCGGCAGCCCCCGTTCTCAACTCCGGCGATACCGCCTGGATGTTGACCTCGACCGCCCTCGTGCTGTTCATGACCATTCCTGGCCTGGCGTTGTTCTACGGCGGCATGGTGCGCTCCAAGAACGTGCTCTCGGTGATGATGCAGTGTTTTGCCATCACCGGCCTGATCAGCATTCTGTGGATGGTCTACGGCTACAGCCTGGCCTTCGACACGACCGGTATGGAACAAGGCGTCGTCAACTTCAATTCCTTCGTCGGCGGCCTGTCCAAGGCGTTCCTCAGCGGCGTCACCCCAAGCAGCATCACCGGCCCTGCGGCGCTGTTCCCCGAAGCGGTGTTCATCACCTTCCAGATGACCTTCGCCATCATCACCCCGGCGCTGATCGTCGGTGCCTTCGCCGAGCGCATGAAGTTCTCCGCGATGCTGATCTTCATGGCCATCTGGTTCACTCTGGTCTATGCACCGATCGCGCACATGGTCTGGTCCGGCAACGGCGGCCTGATGTGGGATTGGGGCGTGCTGGACTTCGCCGGCGGCACCGTGGTGCACATCAACGCCGGTGTGGCGGGTCTGGTTGCCTGCATCGTGCTGGGCAAGCGCAAGGGCTACCCAACCACGCCGATGGCGCCGCATAACCTGGGCTACACCCTGATCGGCGCAGCCATGCTGTGGGTCGGCTGGTTCGGCTTCAACGCCGGTTCCGCCGCTGCCGCCAACGGCACCGCCGGCATGGCGATGCTGGTGACCCAGATCGCAACCGCCGCCGCTGCACTGGGCTGGATGTTCGCCGAGTGGCTGACCCACGGCAAGCCAAGCGCGCTGGGCATCGCCTCGGGCGTGGTCGCTGGCCTGGTTGCCGTCACCCCGGCTGCCGGCACCGTCGGCCCGATGGGCGCCCTGGTGATCGGTCTGGCGGCAGGTGTCATCTGCTTCGTCTGCGCCACCACGCTCAAGCGCAAGATGGGCTACGACGACTCCCTGGACGCCTTCGGTGTACACGGTATCGGTGGCATCGTCGGCGCCATCCTGACCGGCGTGTTCGCCGCTCCCGCACTGGGTGGTTTCGGCACCGTCGAAGACATCGGCGCGCAGGTCTGGATCCAGCTCAAGGGTGTCGGTTTCACCGTGGTCTACACCGCGATCGTGACCTACGTCATCCTCAAGGTTCTGGATGCGGTGATGGGTCTGCGAGTCAACGAGGAAGAAGAGGCCGTCGGCCTTGACCTCGCGCAACACAACGAGCGCGGCTACAACTTGTAACCGTTCGGAAAAAAATGCCCGGCTTGCCGGGCATTTTTTTGCCTGCGATTTGTCATCTGCTTCAGTCCCTGCGGGTTTACCGCCGGGGCGGCCCTTTGCCGTAGCAATCGAGGACGGCGGCTCACTGCAAAACAGTCACGAACAGGCTCTTTGCTTTTTCCCAGAGCGCGCTAGAATGCGCCCCGAACGGACGAGAACGGTATGTGGCAGCAGACCCTCATCACCTTGCGAGCCAGGCCTCGCGGGTTTCATCTGGTGACTGACGAGTTGCTTGCACAACTGCCGCGCCTGCGCGAATGCCGCACGGGCCTGCTGCACTTGTGGCTGCAACACACCTCGGCATCGTTGACCGTCAACGAAAACGCCGATCCGGCCGTTCGCCGGGACTTCGAGCGCTTCTTCAACCGTCTGGTGCCACAGGGCTCGGACGGTTTCGAACACAACGACGAAGGCCCCGATGACCTGCCTGCGCACTTCAAGGCCAGCTTGCTGGGCTGCCAGGTGACCGTTCCGGTTACCTCGGGAAGGCTGGCGACAGGTACCTGGCAAGGTATTTATTTGGGCGAGCATCGCGATCATGGCGGCGCGCGTCGGGTCCTTGCCACGCTGTATGGCGAGGACGCTTGACCGCTGGTTATCAGTGGATGTGAATTTTTTCCGGCAGCCGTCGACATAAGGTAAAGCTGGGCTATAAATAATCTGCTTTCGCAAGTCATGAGGTAGAACATGAGCGACGATGATCTGGAAAACGACGACCTCGAAGTAGGCGAAGAAGACGATACCGAGGAAACCCTCGAAGCCGCTGCCGAAGACGTGGCGGACGACGAAGGTGGCGACACGCCCGCACCTGCAGCCAAAGGCAAGGCGAAGGCCGCGGTGTCGGTGGATGAACTGCCGAGTATCGAAGCCAAGAACAAAGAGCGCGACGCACTGGCGCGGGCGATGGAAGAATTTCTTTCGCGCGGCGGCAAGGTGCAGGAAGTCGAGCCCAACGTGGTGGCCGATCCACCCAAGAAGCCCGACAACAAGTACGGCAGCCGTCCTATCTGACGGTCTGCTGCGCTTGGCGCGCTGACGAAAAAGCCCGCGGTCGCTGCGGGCTTTTTTGTGGGTGTGAGGTGGGCAGTTCGGGCCTCTTCGCGGGCAGAGGGCTCGCCGCCCGCCCCGCTCCCACAGCGCTGACTAGGCTAGCTGGGTTAGCAACGCGGGCAGTTCGGCCAGGCTGGCCACTTCGGCGTCGGGTTTGCCTTCGGCGGCCCAGGGCTTGCCCTGGGGGTTGTACCAGATGGCTTTCATGCCTGCCTTCTGCGCGCCAGCGATGTCATCGCCCGGATGATCGCCGATGTGCACCGATTCATGAGCGCTTGCGCCGCCCAGGCGCATGGCCTCCAGAAACGGCCGTGAATCCGGCTTGCCCACACCCAGGTCTTCGGCGCACAGCGCGAAGGTGAAGAAGTCGGCCAGGCCCAGCCGGCGCACATCGGCGTTGCCGTTGGTGACCACGCCCAGGGTGTAGCGCTGACAGAGGATTTCCAGGGTCGGCTGGGCCTCCGGGAAGATCTCCACCTGATGCCGGGCATGCAGGAATGCCTCGAAGGCCTTGTCGGCCAACGGTCCGGCTTCGTCTTCCGGGTAGCCGGCCTCCTGCATGGCGTGCAGCAGTACGCGGCGGCGCAGCGCACTGATGCGATGCTTGAGCGAAGGATCGGCGTCGACCAGGCGTTGGCGGATCTTGAACAGATGTTCCACCGGCACCGGTCCCAGCTTCGGCGCCTGATCGGCGAGCCAGTCACGCAGGATGGCCTCGGCGCTGACGATCACCGGGGCCGTGTCCCACAGGGTGTCGTCGAGGTCGAAGGTGATCAGCTTGATGCTCATGAGTCGCCGCCTTTGCGTTTGGCCCGTGGATGGGCACTGTCGTAGACACTGGCCAGGTGCTGAAAGTCCAGGTGGGTATAGATCTGCGTGGTGGCGATGTCGGCGTGGCCGAGCATTTCCTGCACGGCGCGCAGGTCTTGGGATGACTCCAGCAAGTGGCTGGCGAACGAGTGGCGCAACATGTGCGGGTGCAGGTTCTGCCCCAGTTCGCGCTCGCCGGCGGCCTTGACACGGACCTGGATGGCGCGCGGCCCGAGGCGTCGGCCCTGCTGGCTGACGAACACCGCGTCGTCGATCGGATTGCTCATCGGGCGCATGGACAACCACTGCTCCAGGGCTGCGCGCGCTTTGCGCCCTACAGGCAGCACGCGGGTCTTGCTGCCCTTGCCATGCACCTGCACCAGCCCATCGGCGAGGTCGAGCTGGCCCAGGTCGAGGCTGGTCAGCTCCGACAACCGCAGGCCCGAGGAATAGAGCAGTTCAAGAATGGCCTGATCGCGGTGAGCCAGGAAATCATCTTCCACCGCTCCTTCGAGCAGCTGCAGGGCCCGATCGGTGTCCAGCGTCTTGGGTAGGCGCCGTTCGCCTTTGGGCGGGGCCAGGCCATTGGCCGGGTCGTGGCTGCAGAGGCCTTCGCGGTTCAGATAGCGGTACAGACCGCGTACCGCCGAAAGCAGGCGCGCCAGACTGCGTGACGACTGTCCCTGCTGATGCTGGCGCGCGATCAGGCGCCGCAACTGCTGGATGTCCAATGCCTGCCAACTGGTTAGGCCTTCCTTCTCGCAGAACTCGACGACTTTCGTCAGGTCACGCCGATAGGCATCCAGGGTATGCACCGACACCTGGCGCTCACTGCGCAGGTGCGTGCAGTAGGCGTCCAGCTGTTCACGCACTTCAGCGCACCGAGCGCAAGGCGCCGGTGTAACGCGGCAATACCCGGCTGAGCACTTCGCCGATGTGGCTGAGGAACAGCGTGCCCACCGAGCTTTTGTAATGCGCAGGGTCGCGGCTGCCAATGGCCAGCACGCCGTGCAGCCCTTGGTGCAGCAACGGCACCAGCGCGGTCGAGCCGACCTGCGAGGCCTGATCGCTGCCGAACAGGAACGCCAGTTCGTGTTCGCGCAAGGCGCCACTGAGCGACTTGCCCTCCGACAACAGGCCGCCGATGGCTTGCTGGGCTTCGCCGCTGGTCACGCTGCGACCCACCGGGGCAGGGATGTCGTTGAACAGGATGAGGCTGACGAACGGCACCTGGAAGTCTTCGCGCAGGCTGTCCTCGACGCTGATCACCAACTCATCCAGGGACGTGGCATCGAGCATGGCCAGAATCAGTCGTCGAGTCTTCTCGAACAGGCGGTCATTGTCGCGGGCGACTTCCATCAGGTGCGAAAGGCGCTGGCGCATCTCGCCGTTGCGCTCGCGCAGCAGAGTCATCTGCCGCTCCACCAGCGACACCGTGTCACCGCGTTGGTGGGGCAGGCGCAGTTGGGTCAGCAGTTCTTCATGCTGCTCGAAGAAGGCCGGGTTGGCAGCAAGAAACTCGGCCACGGCCGAAGCCTCCAGGAGCTCCGCAGGCGCGGGTACTTGAGGCTGATCGGTCATTGGCTGTACTCGCTCATAAACGCACTTGTCCTTCGAAGACCCGCACCGCAGGGCCGGTCATGATCACCGAATGGCCTGGCCCGGCCCATTCGATGGACAGGCGGCCGCCCGGCAGATCGAGCAGCAGCGGGGAGTCCATCCAGCCCTGGCTGATGGCCGCGACTGCAGCGGCGCACGCGCCGGTTCCACAGGCCTGGGTTTCACCGGCGCCACGCTCCCAGACACGGAGCTGGGCGCGGGTACGATCGACGACGTGCAGAAAGCCCACGTTCACCCGTGCCGGAAAGCGCGGATGATGTTCGATCTTCGGCCCCAGCGTGTGCACCGGTGCGTTGTTGATGTCGTCCACGCGCAGAACTGCATGGGGGTTGCCCATAGACAGTGCCGCGATCTCGACGCTCTGGCCATCGACCGACAGCGCATAACTGTGCGCCTGGACATCAGCCTGGAACGGGATATCGGCCGGCAGCATGCGCGGCGGGCCCATGTCGACACTGATCTGGCCATCGCTGCGAACGTCCAGGGTGATGATGCCGCCCTTGGTTTCCACGCGAATGGTCTTCTTGGCCGTCAGGCGCTTGTCCAGCACGAAGCGGGCGAAGCAGCGCGCGCCGTTGCCGCACTGTTCCACTTCGGAGCCGTCGGAATTGAAGATGCGGTAGCGGAAGTCGACGTCCGGATTGCTCGGCGCTTCGACCAGCAGCAGTTGATCGAAGCCGATGCCGGTATGGCGATCGCCCCATTGCTTGGCATGCTTGGGCAGGATGTGGGCATGCTGGCTGACCAGGTCCAGCACCATGAAGTCGTTGCCCAGGCCATGCATCTTGGTAAAACGCAGTAGCATGGGATTACTCCGGCAACAGGCTTTCGCCGGCGAAAAGCTCAGCCACGGTTTCGCGGCGGCGGACTTCGAACGCCTGGTCGCCATCGACCAGCACCTCGGCACAACGGCCGCGCGTGTTGTAGTTCGAGCTCATGACGAAACCGTACGCGCCGGCCGAATGCACCGCCAGCAGGTCGCCTTCGGCCAGCACCAGCTCGCGATCCTTGGCCAGGAAGTCACCGGTTTCGCAGATCGGGCCGACGATGTCGTAGGCTCGCGCCTGACCTTCACGCGGCTTGACCGGAGTGACGTTCATCCACGCCTGGTACAGGGCCGGACGGATCAGGTCGTTCATGGCCGCATCGACGATGGCGAAATCCTTGTGCTCGGTGTGCTTGAGGTATTCGATCTGGGTCAACAGCACCCCGGCATTGGCCACGATGAAACGTCCCGGCTCGAACACCAGCGTCAGCTCGCGGCCGTCCAGGCGCTCGCGCACGGCCTTGATGTAGTCGGCCACCAGCGGCGGCTGTTCTTCGCTGTAGCGCACGCCCAGGCCACCGCCCAGGTCGATATGGCGCAGGTAGATGCCGCAATCGCCCAGACGATCGACCAGATCGAGCAGACGGTCCAGCGCGTCGAGAAACGGCGCCAGGGTGGTCAGCTGCGAGCCGATGTGGCAGTCCACGCCCACCACGTCGAGGTTGGGCAGTTGCGCGGCACGCACATAGACGTCTTCGGCAGCCGCGATGTCGATGCCGAACTTGTTCTCTTTCAGACCGGTGGAAATGTACGGGTGGGTGCCCGCGTCGACATCCGGATTGACCCGCAGCGACACCGGAGCCCGCACGCCCAGTTCGGCGGCCACTTCCTGCAGGCGCTCCAGTTCGTCGGTGGATTCGACGTTGAAGCAGTGCACGCCCACTTCCAGGGCGCGGCGCATGTCGGCGCGGGTCTTGCCGACGCCGGAAAACACCACGCGATCGGCGCGCCCGCCAGCGGCGAGCACGCGCTCAAGCTCTCCGCCCGAGACGATGTCGAAACCGGCGCCCAGACGCGCCAGGACATTGAGTACGGCCAGGTTCGAGTTGGCCTTTACGGCGAAGCAGACCAGCGAGGAGGTGCCCTGCAGGGCATCGGCGTAGGCGTTGTACTGCGCCTCGATGTGAGCGCGCGAGTAGACGTACGTCGGCGTGCCGAAGCGCTGGGCCACGGCAGACAGCGCTACGCCTTCGGCGAACAGTTCACCGTCGCGGCGTTGAAAAGCGTCCATGGTGTTCCCTTAGTAATGCTTGTGCGGTTGCGACGACTTGGCTTGGTCTTCGGGGGATTTGCTGTCATCGGGCAAGTACAGCGGGCCCTTTTGACCGCAGGCGGACACCAGGCAGGCAACGGCGACGAGCGCGGCCAGGGAAGAGATCAGGCGCTTCATGGCGAAATCCTTTGTATAAGCAGTAATTGCGCCCGAGTATACCCAGCGCCCGGCATGGTGGCTATGCAGGTGGGCTGCCGGTAGTGCCATCGATCCAGACGGGTGCATTATGCTTTGCATAAACCGCTGGCTGCTCGTATCTTGCCGCCCGTAGCGCGCACAGACACTTTCCGAGGTTCCTGCAATGAGTTTGACCGAAGCCCGTTTCCACGACCTGGTCGATGCCACCCAGCAGGCGCTGGAGGAGTTGCTCGAAGACCACGCCGACGACATCGAGATTTCCGCCGGCATGATGACCATCAAGTTCGACAACGGCAGCCAGCTGATCATCAGCCGCCAGGAGCCGCTGCGTCAGCTGTGGCTCGCCGCACGCTCCGGTGGCTATCACTTCGACTACGACGAAGAGTCGGGCAAGTGGAGCTGCGAGAAATCCGAAGAGTTGCTGGGCGAAGTGTTGGCTCGGGCCACCAAGGAACAGGCCGGCGTCGAGCTGGACTTCGAAGAGATCTGATGATTGTGAGCCAGCCTGCACGCGCCCCCAAGCCTCTCTACAGCAATGTCAGCCCCTCGGTACAGTCGCCCTGCGTGAGCTTGTGCCGACTGGACGAAGAGCGGGTCTGTCAAGGTTGTTTCCGCCACGTCGAAGACATCAGGGCCTGGCGCTCGGCCGATGACGACACTCGGCGCGAAATCATCGCGGCTGCCGAGCAGCGCCGGTTGCAGGCGCTGTCGGCGCCTGCGGACGATCGATAAAGCCTCTGCCGCTCAGGCAGGTTCGGCCACCGTCAGGATGGTCAGCAACGACTGCGCGTGCTCGGCCGCTTCATGGCCCAGGCTGGTCAGGTAGCCGCCGTCAGGCTTGGTGATCAGTTCCTTGTCATGCAGGCGAGTGGCGGCAGCAATGGCCGCGGGCGACGCGGTGTGGTGGATTTTCAGACCTTCCATGGTGTTGCCGAGGTTGAACAGGGCAAGGATTTCCAGCTCGGCAACCAGTTCCGGGGTGTAGGACGACATAGGCGCTCCCGACTTTCTTATGGAATGAACGACAGCGCCGAATGGCGCTGTGCGCTGTACCCCTGATGCGGTGGCAGCGGGGTTTTTCCAGTGTAGTCAGCCCTGGGCGAACGCGCCTGTGCGGCGTCAGACTTTTTCCGGTGGCAGCTCGGGCAGGGCGCGCAGGGCGGCTTCGTACCAGGCGGTGTCGAAGGGCCGGTCCTGCTCCAGGATGGCGTCGATCTCGATCGCCAACACATGAGCCATCATGTTGAGGATGTCCTCGCGCTCGTAACCGACCAGCGTCAGCTTGTTGAACGTGGCCTTGGCAGCCGGCGGGTTGTCGCTTTCGATCTGGTTCTCGATGGCCTGGGTGAGGGTGGCCTCGGCGAACGCTTCGTCTTCGTCTATCAGGTTGTCGCTCATGGCATGTTCTCGATCTGGGTCAATGTCGGGTTCTGTGGGGCGCCCTTCGCGGGCAGAGGGCTCGCCGCCCGCCCCGCTCCCACAAGTAGGTGTTGAATATCCTGTGGGAGCGGGTCTCTGCCCGCGAAGAGGCCGGACCTGCCAGGCGCGCCTAGCGAGCCGCCAGCAATTCCCGGCCACGAGCCACGGCTGCACGTACCTGAGCCGGCGCGGTGCCGCCGATGTGATCGCGGGCGTTGACCGAGCCTTCCAGGGTCAATACCTCGAACACATCCGCTTCGATCTGGTCGCTGAACTGGCGCAACTCTTCCAGGCTCATTTCCGCGAGGTCCTTGCCGGTGTCCACACCGTGCTTCACCGCATGCCCGACGATCTCGTGGCAATCGCGGAACGGCAGGCCACGGCGCACCAGGTAATCGGCCAGATCGGTGGCCGTGGAGAAGCCACGCAGCGCGGCTTCGCGCATCATGGCGTGCTTGGGCTTGATTGCCGGGATCATGTCGGCGAAGGCCCGCAGCGAGTCGCGCAATGTATCGGCGGCGTCGAACAAGGGTTCCTTGTCTTCCTGATTGTCCTTGTTGTAGGCCAGCGGTTGGCCCTTCATCAGGGTCAGCAGGCCCATCAACGAACCGAACACCCGGCCACTCTTGCCACGCACCAGTTCCGGTACGTCGGGGTTCTTCTTCTGCGGCATGATCGAGCTGCCGGTGCAGAAACGGTCGGGCAGGTCGATGAACTGGAACTGCGCGCTGGTCCACAGCACCAGCTCTTCGGAAAACCGCGACAGGTGCATCATCGCGATGCTGGCCGCAGCGCAGAATTCGATGGCGAAATCACGGTCCGAAACGCCGTCCAGCGAGTTGCCACCGACCGCTTCGAAGCCCAGCAACTGACAGGTCAGCTCGCGGTCGATGGGGTAGGTGGTGCCGGCCAGCGCGGCGCTGCCCAGGGGCATGCGGTTGGTGCGCTTGCGGCAGTCGACCAGGCGTTCATGGTCGCGGCTGAGCATTTCGAACCAGGCCAGCAGGTGATGCCCGAAGGTCACCGGCTGGGCCGTCTGCAGGTGGGTGAAGCCCGGCATGATGGTGTCGGCTTCGCGCTCGGCCTGCTCCAGCAGGCCTTGCTGCAGGCGGGTGATTTCGCCCAGGATCAGGTCGATTTCGTCACGCAGCCACAGGCGAATGTCGGTGGCGACCTGGTCGTTGCGGCTGCGCCCGGTGTGCAGTTTCTTGCCGGTCACGCCGATGCGATCGGTCAGGCGCGCCTCGATGTTCATGTGCACGTCTTCGAGGTCCACGCGCCAGTCGAACTGGCCGGCCTCGATTTCCTGCTCGATGGTGCGCAGGCCGTCGACGATGGTGTCGCGCTCCACGTCAGTGAGCACGCCGACCTTGGCCAGCATGGTGGCGTGGGCGATCGAGCCCATGATGTCATGGCGGTAGAGGCGCTGGTCGAAGTCGACCGATGCGGTGAAGCGGGCGACGAAGGCGTCGACGGGTTCACTGAAGCGGCCGCCCCAGGACTGGTTGGTCTTGTCAGTGCTCATGAATAGGCTCGTGCAAGGCGTGAACGGGAAATTGCCGCGATAATAACAAATGCGGCCTGGGTCTGTTGGCGGCATAGTGCAGATGTCTATTGTCTGCATTCACCCCTTCGCGGGCAGCCCTCGCTCCCACAAGTGATCACGTTGACCTGTGGGAGCGGGGCGGGCGGCGAGCCCTCTGCCCGCGAAGAGGCCCGCAACACACCACAGCAGTCAGGAACCGTACATGTTCAGCAAGCCGTCGAACCCTCCCGAGCCGGACTTTTTCCTGCCCGAGCTCTGCCTGCCCCAGGCCCTGCTGATGCTGATCGTGCTGGCGCAGTTGCTGGTGTTCGTATTGGTGCTGGCCGAACCCATGAATCCGGGCTTCAATTGGGTGCGCCTGGCACTGACGTCGCTGTTCGTGCAGTGGATCGTCCTGCTCTCGGCGGGCCTGCTCTGTACCCTGCGCCCCTGGCTGGCGCGGCTGCGCCCGGGCATGGCGGGTGGCCTGTGCTGCGCGTTGGTGGTGGGGCTGACCCTGACAGGCACAGCGGTGATCGACTACTTTCAATTGGGCGGGCTCGACACGCCGACCGTGGAGGTCAACCGATACCTGCGTCATGCCCTCATCGGGCTGATCATGTCGGCACTGCTGCTGCGTTACTTCTACTTGCAGAGCCAGTGGCGGCGCCAGCAGCAGGCTGAACTGCAATCGCGCATCCAGGCCTTGCAGGCGCGCATTCGTCCGCACTTCCTGTTCAACAGCCTGAACAGCATCGCCAGCCTGGTGGTCAGCGATCCGGTGAAGGCCGAACAGGCGGTGCTCAACCTGTCCGACCTGTTCCGCGCCAGTCTCGCCCAGCCCAACAGCCTGGTCATGTGGCGGGACGAAGTGGAATTGGCCAAACGTTATTTATCGATTGAGCAATATCGCCTCGGCGAGCGTCTACAGTTGCACTGGAGGATCGAAACAATCCCGGATGATCTGCCGATCCCTCAACTAACCTTGCAACCATTGTTGGAAAATGCGCTGGTGCATGGCATCGCCCCATTGATCTCGGGCGGGGTGGTCAGCGTGGAGGCCGACTATAAAGGGGGAGAGTTCATATTGACCATCAGCAATCCCTACCAGGAGGCCACCGCAGGGCACGCGTCAGGCGGAACCCAGCAGGCACTGGCAAACATTGGCGCTCGACTTGCGGCACTTTTCGGTCCGCGCGCAAGTCTTAGCGTGAATCGCCGTGACGGTCGTCACTTCACTTGTCTACGTTATCCATGTGCGAGACTCACGCAGGAATCCAGCGCTATATGAATGTCCTGATCGTTGATGACGAACCCCTTGCCCGCGAGCGCCTGAGCCGATTGGTTGGCGAGCTCGAGGGCTATCATGTGCTCGAACCCGGTGCCAGCAATGGTGAAGAAGCCCTGAGCATGATCGAGGCGCAGAAGCCCGATGTGGTCTTGCTCGACATTCGCATGCCTGGCCTGGATGGGCTGCAAGTCGCCGCCAAGCTGTGCGAGCGCGACACGCCTCCAGCGGTGGTGTTCTGCACCGCCCATGACGAGTTCGCCCTGGACGCATTCCAGGTCAGCGCCGTGGGTTATCTGGTCAAGCCGGTGCGCTCCGAACATCTGCTCGAAGCGCTGAAAAAGGCCGAAAAGCCCAACCGTGTGCAGCTGGCTGCACTGACTCGTCCTGCTGCCGAGGCCGGTACCGGTCCGCGCAGCCACATCAGTGCGCGAACCCGTAAAGGCATCGAGCTGATTCCGCTGGACCAGGTGATCTACTTCATCGCCGACCACAAGTACGTGACCCTACGCCACGAGGGCGGCGAAGTGCTGCTCGATGAGCCGCTCAAGGCGTTGGAAGACGAGTTTGGCGATCGTTTCGTGCGCATTCACCGCAATGCTTTGGTGGCCCGCGAGCGCATCGAGCGCCTGCAACGCACACCGTTGGGCCACTTTCAGCTCTACCTGAAAGGCCTCAACGGCGATGCGCTGATCGTCAGCCGCCGCCATGTCGCCGGCGTGCGCAAGATGATGCAGCACCTCTAGGGCTCCAGTGGCCGGCCCAGTCTGGCTGACTGGGCGCGGCCTGCCGCACAGCTGGTATCATCGTCCGCTAATCTTCATACGGATCGATTCATGCCCATTCGCGAAATCCGCATCGCCACCCGTAAAAGTGCCCTTGCCCTGTGGCAGGCCGAGTACGTCAAGGCTCGACTGGAGCAGGCCCATCCCGGTCTTCAGGTCAACCTGGTCCCGATGGTCAGTCGCGGCGACAAGCTGCTCGATTCGCCCTTGTCCAAGATCGGCGGCAAGGGGCTGTTCGTCAAGGAACTGGAAACCGCCTTGCTCGAAGGCACGGCAGACATCGCCGTGCATTCGATGAAAGACGTGCCGATGGACTTTCCCGAAGGGCTGGGTCTGTACTGCATCTGCGAACGCGAAGACCCTCGCGATGCCTTCGTTTCCAATGCCTGGGACAGCCTGGAAGCGTTGCCACCCGGCAGTATCGTCGGCACCTCCAGCCTGCGTCGTCAGACCCAACTGCTGGCGCGCCGCCCGGACTTGCAGATCCGCTTCCTGCGGGGCAACGTCAACACCCGGTTGGCCAAACTCGATGCCGGTGAATACGATGCCATCATCCTTGCCGCAGCCGGCCTGATCCGTCTGGGCTTCGAAGACCGCATCACCACCAGCATCAGCGTCGAGGACAGTCTGCCCGCGGGCGGTCAGGGCGCGGTCGGTATCGAATGCAGGACGGGCGACAGCGAGATCCACGCGCTGCTGGGGCCGTTGCATCATCGCGATACCGAGTTCCGCGTCAGCGCCGAACGCGCCCTGAACAAGCACCTCAATGGTGGCTGCCAGGTGCCCATCGCCTGCTATGCGGTGCTCGAAGGCGAACAGATCTGGCTTCGCGGCCTGGTGGGTGATCCGGCCGGGCAGCGCTTGCTACATGCTCAGGCACGGGCACCACTGGCCGATGCGCAACAACTGGGCGTACAGGTGGCCGAGGCGTTGCTGGAGCAGGGCGCCGACGACATCCTGCGTGCGGTGTACGGCGAGGCAGGTCATCCTTGAGCCATTGGCGAGTGTTGCTGACACGGCCCACCGACGAGTGCGCGCAGCAAACTCAGGCGCTGCGCGAGGAGGGTGTGTTCGCAGCAAGCTTGCCGCTCCTGGCAATCGAGCCTCTGCCATCGAGCGATAGCCAGCGGCAAATTCTGGCCAGCCTCGATCAATACGACGCGGTGATCGTCGTCAGCAAGCCCGCCGCCCGCCTGGCGCTGGAACGAGCGCCCACCAGCCTCGGCCAGACTGTCTGGTTCAGCGTCGGCGCTGGCACGGCGGCCATTCTCGAGGAGCGCGGGCTGCACGTGACGTATCCTGAAACAGGAGACGATAGCGAAGCCCTGCTGAATCTGGCCCAATTGCGCACCGCTTTGAGCGGTCCCCATCCACGGGTGCTGATCATTCGTGGCGAGGGTGGACGCGAGGCGCTGGCCGAACACTTGCGCGACCAAGGCGCAGCGGTGGAGTATCTGGAACTGTATCGACGCAGCATTCCGGTCTACCCGCCGGGTACGCTGGCGACCCGTATCGCATCGGAACGCTTGAACGCCGTGGTGGTCAGCAGTGGGCAGGGTTTTCAACACTTGCACCAGTTGGCAGGTGAGCAGTGGCTGGCGATCCGCGCCCTGCCACTGTTTGTGCCCAGCCCGCGAGTGGCGGCGCTGGCGCGTGACGCTGGCGCTTTGAATGTTGTGGATTGCCGAGGTGCCAGCACTTCGGCGTTGCTGGCGGCGCTGCACACGCAGACCGCACCCAGATCGTAAGGCGCGACCGCCAGCCAGGCGAGCGCGCCCCTATGCAAAGGATGGACACGTGAGCGAAACAGCCTTGCCCAAAGACGAGACGCAGAGCGCCCCGAAGGCGCCTTTCGAACAGCCAGCCGCCGTGCCGCCTCAGCGCTCGGCCAATGGCAATGGCTTGGCGATCATCGCGCTGCTGCTGGCCGCCGCTGGCCTCGCTGCCGCAGGGTGGGGCGTGTGGCAGGTGCGCACGCTCACGGCCGGTCATCAGCAGCAGTCGCGAGTGATCGAAGGGCTCGCCACGCAGACGCTGACCCTGGAGCACAACGAACGGCAACTCAGCGCCGACCTGGCGCAGCTGCCCGATGCCAACGAACTGGAAGATCGCCGCCGTCTGGTCGCGCAGCTGCAGGGCGATCAGCAGCGCTTGAGCCAGCGCCTGGAAACCGTGCTGGGTGCCAGCCGCAAGGATTGGCGCCTGGCCGAGGCCGAGCATCTGCTGCGCCTGGCCAGCCTGCGTCTGTCTGCGCTGCAGGATGTCACCAGCGCCAAGGCCCTGGTGCAGGGCGCCGACGAAATCCTGCGCGAGCAGGACGACCCGCAAGCCTTCGCCGCCCGCGAACAGTTGACCCGCAGCCTGGCCTCGCTGCAAGGCACAACCCAGCCAGACCGCACCGGCTTGTTCCTGCAGTTGAGCGCACTGCGCGAGCAGGCAACGCAGTTGACGGCCCTGGCCCCGGAATTCCAGGCCGCCGCCGACGCCGCGCAAGGCACTTCGCCTGAAGGCGAGACCCGCTGGCGTCAGTGGTGGAACAAGATTTCTGGGTTCTTCCGCGTCGACTTCAACCCCGATGACAGCATCCGTCCGTTGCTGGCCGGGCAAAGCCTGAACCAGGTTCGCCTGGCTCTGAGCCTTGCACTGGAACAGGCGCAATGGGCCGCGCTCAACGGTCAGGGCAAGGTCTATACGCAAGCGCTGGATGACGCACGCAGCATCCTGATCGCAGGGTTCAACCGCGAAAACGGCCACACCCAAGCCATGATCGAACAGCTGACCGCACTCAAGAGCCAGCCGGTGTCGGTCACCACACCTGATCTGGATGCCAGCCTCAATGCCATCCAGGCCTACCTGCAGCGCCGTCACACACCGGTCGAAGGCCTGCAGAAATCGACCGAAGCCACGCCAGGCGCTACGGAGAGCCAGCCATGAAACGGTTCTACGTGATCCTGTTTCTGGTGATCGCCGCCATGGTCGGGCTCGGCCTGGCCGTGGCCAAGCACCCAGGCTATGTGCTGATCGACTACCCTCATGTGATGCGCTACGAATCCGGCCTATGGACCACGTTGCTGGCCTTGCTGGTTCTGGCGTTGCTGGTATTCATCGTCTATCTGCTGATCAGCGTGGTGGTTACCTCCGGCCGCGTGGTCAATCCATGGTCGGGCCGTAACCGCAATCGCCGTGTGCAGGCTGCCATCGAAAAGGGCCAGCTGGACTTGGCCGAAGGACGCTGGGCCAGCGCTCAGAAGCACCTGCAGCACGCCGCCGAGCATGAACGCCAGCCCCTGCTGTATTACCTGGGCGCAGCCCGCGCAGCCAACGAACTGGGCCGCTACGAAGACAGCGACAGCCTGCTCGAACAAGCCCTGGCACGTCAGCCACAAGCCGAATTGGCGATTGCCTTGAGCCATGCCCAACTGCAGAGCGATCGCGGTGACAGCGACGGCTCATTGCAAACCCTGCAGGCCATGCACGAGCGTCATCCGCGCAACGTTCAGGTCTTGCGTCAATTGCAACGCGTGCATCAGCAGCGTGGAGACTGGGCAGCTGTCGTCAAGCTGCTGCCACAGTTGCGCAAGGACAAGGCGTTGCCAGCGGCCGAACTGGCCGAACTGGAGCGACGTGCCTGGGGCGAGAACCTCAGTGTGGCCGCGCACGTATCGGCGCCGGATCAGGGTCAGGGCGAAGCGGGCCTGGCTGCACTCGAGCGCGCATGGCAGGCACTGAGTTCGGCACAGCGTCAGGAGCCTGCCTTGGTCCTCGCCTATGCAGAGCAGCTGCGGCAGGTAGGCGCGCAGACCCAGGCCGAAGAAGTCCTGCGTACGGCGCAGAAGCGTCAGTACGACACGCACCTGGCTCGCCTTTACGGCCTGGTCATCGGCCACGATCCGGCGCGCCAGTTGCAGACCGCCGAAGGTTGGCTCAAGCAACACACCGATGACGCCGGGCTGTTGCTGACACTCGGCCGCCTCTGCCTGCAGAACCGCCTGTGGGGCAAGGCACGCGATTACCTGGAAAGCAGCCTGCGCCTGCAGCGCAGCCCGGAAACCTGTGCGGAGCTGGCGCGCCTGCTGGCCCAGCTCGGCGATACCGAGCGCAGCAACCTGCTGTTCCAGGAAGGTCTCGGGCTGCTCGACGAGCGCCTGTTGGCCGCGCCGCTGCCGACCACGGTTCGCCCGCTCTAAAGCACTTTCAGGCCTAAGTGCTCAGGGTGATGCGCCCCTGTTCCGCGACATGTTCGTGGAACGGGGGCGAGGCCCGCAAATCCGGCATTCGTTCCGGTATTGCCACGATTAAACACTTGTATGAACTTTATCCGATGCGTACCTTGATGCCACTGGCGCACGGGCATAATCTCCCCCTGCACGTACATCGACATTCGCCGTCACAGACCGCGAATCGGTCCGAGCCCTGCTTCCTGTGATACAGGAGTGCAACGCCGGGCATGACCCACAAGGGAAGCACTCATCATGTTGGAAAGCTGCAAGAATGCCCAGGAACGCTGGGGCGGAGTTCACCTGCTGATCGATCGCTGGCTGCAGGAACGCAACGAGCTGATCAAGGCTTTCGACGCACTGGGCGACACACCTCAGGCGCTGGTCGAGGATCGCAAAAGGCTTCAGGATTTCTGCGGTTTGCTGGTCGACTACACCTCCGCAGGCCATTTCGAGATCTATGAGCAACTGACCGACGAAGCCAAGGCATTCAACGACAAGCGTGGTCTGGAGCTGGCCGATACGATCTGGCCACGCATCGACGAGATCACCCAGAAAGCCCTCGACTTCAACGACTACTGCGACAAGGGCGACTGCTCCGATGCCGCCGTCATCCTGGAAAAGCTCAAGGAGCTGGGCGGCTTGCTGCACGAGCGCTTCGAGCTCGAGGATTGCCTGATCGAGGTGCTGCACAACGCCCACAAGGAGGAATCCGTCGCTCAGGCGTGATTCGTCCCAGGTACGGCCCTATGGGGCCGTGGCCAACAGTTGGATATCAAAGGTGAGTGGCGTATAGGGGGGGATCAGATCTCCTGCGCCTTCCGCACCATAGGCGTGGGCCGAGGCAATCACCACGCGCCATTTCGCACCCGTAGGCATCTGTTGCAGTGCCGTACGCCAGCCTTCGATGACGCTGTTCAAGCGAAACCACTGCGGCTGGTTGCTTTGGTCGAACACGCTGCCGTCAGGCAACCTCCCCACGTATTGAACCTGCACACGCCCATCGGCTGTGGCAGCGCTGCCTGCCCCAGGTTCGAGTACGGTTGCCAGCACCCCGTCCGAGATCTCCCGCACACCAGCCTTGGCCCGCTCGCCGGCCATGAAGCGACGCTCGGCCGCCTGGGCCTTTTCCGTATCCGCGCCCGTGCCGGTTTCGGCCTTGTCCGCCTGCGCCTGGTATCGATCCAGCAGCTGACCCATGCGCTCATCGCTCAAGGCCAGCGGCTCCTGTCGGTAGGCTTGCTGCAAGCCCTTGACCAAGGCGTCCAGTTGAAGGCCGGGGGCGTCCTGGCGCAGGCGTTCGCCCAAGCTGGCACCCACACTGTAGGCCAGATCGTGGCCATCATCCGGTGTACCCTGCGCAGCCTGCGCGTGCGACCACACCAGCGACAACGGCACCAAGGACAACGACAGCAGCAGGCGAGACAGCATTGGGTTCTCCAGAACAAGACAGACCGAGCATCGAGCGATTATGCCACCGAGTGCGCAACGGGCGCTGGCAGGCATGGTCAACATGTTCTGGCGGCTCTACGGTCTCAGGTCTAGTATGAGCCTCAACCCATCGGCCCGGAGGTAACCCATGTCGGCTAACAAGAAGCCTGTAAACACCCCGCTGCATTTGCTGCAACAGCTGTCCGGCAGTTTGCTCGAGCACCTTGAAAGTGCGTGTTCCCAAGCCTTGGCCGATGCTGAAAAACTGCTCGCTAAGCTGGAGAAGCAACGCGGCAAGGCTCAGGAAAAACTGCACAAGTCGCGCACCAAAGTGCAGGACGCCGCGGCCGCTGGCAAGAAAAAGAAACAGGCCAAGGCGCATGATTCGGTAAGCGAACTCGAGGAGCTGCTCGACGATCTCAAGGAGCGCCAGGCCGAAACCCGCGCCTACATCGTCGAGCTCAAGCGCGATGCCCAGGAGAGCCTGAAGCTCGCAGCCGGCGTGGGCCGTGTCCGCGAAGCGGCCAGCAAGGCCATCGAAACCCGTTCGACCAAGCCCAAGGTGACCACGGCATCCGTCACTCAGCCTGCCAGCTCGGCCGCCAAGCCTGCTGCTCGTACCCCAGCCAAAACCAGCCCGACAGCTTCGACCGCGCGTGCCGCAGCCAAGCCGGCAGCGAGCAAGACCACCCGAGCCGCTGCCGCCGCCACTGCAAGCAAACCGGCTGTTTCGCGCAGCACCACGCGCAAGGCTCTTGCCGCGCCAGGCGCAGCGGTCAAGCCGGAGGCGAAGGCACCTGCCAAGCCTGCCGCTCGGCCTGCAAGGAAGCCTGCCGCTGCCAAGTCGCTGGCGGCAGCCGTTCATACGAGCGCAACCGAGTCGGATACCCAAGCCGTGGCCGGTCAGCCAGACAAAGGTGGCGCGTCGTCCAGCGAGGCCTGAGTCTCGCGGGCTGCCACGCTCAGTGTCCGCAATGCGTCGCTGACGCCTGCAGCCGGCGCCGGTAGCAGGGCGGGCGGCCAGGTCATGTTGGACTGTTCCGTGGCAAGGAGCCACGGAGCGGCTTGGCGGTGCAGGCGCTGCAGCAACTGGCGCTCGGCATTGAGTTCCAGCGCCTTGACCGATTCACGCAGCGGCATCAGTTCCGGATCACGCATGGCCTTTGCGCGCCACTGCTGGCGAAGGTCGCGCAGAGGCCGCACGACCTCATCGTGCCAGGGCGTGGCGATCGCCTGCAGCAGCATGACGCGTTCATGCGAACAGGCCACGCCTCTGGCACCCAGCCAGGCGCCGCACAGCAGCAGGCACACATTGGCGCCTTCTGCCTGCAACTGCAGGCAGGCGGCCTCGATGCCCGGTCGGGCATAGAGCTTCAAGGCAAACTCCCACAATTCATCGTGCATCGTGCTACTCGCGCCAGTGGGCAAGGAAGCTGGTAGACTTCGCCGCCATTATGATCCGACTTCAGAACCTCACTTTACAGCGTGGCCCGCAACGTCTGCTAGAAGACGCCGAGCTGACTCTGCACGCCGGTCAGAAAGCCGGTCTCATCGGTGCCAACGGCGCCGGCAAATCCAGCCTGTTCGCCCTGTTGCGCGGCGAGCTTGCGCCCGACTCGGGCGATTGCTACCTGCCTGCCGACTGGCGCATCGCCCATATGCGCCAGGAAGTCGATACCCTCGAACGCATTGCGGTCGACTATGTGCTGGACGGCGATGTACGTCTGCGCGAAGTGCAGCATGCCCTGGCCGACGCCGAAGCCCGGCAGGATGGCGCCGCCCAGGCCCGTCTGCATGCCGAACTCGACAGCGCCGATGGCTATACCGCCGACGCTCGCGCCCGCAAGTTGCTGGCCGGGCTGGGCTTCAGCAACGAGCAGATGGATCGTCAGGTCGGGGATTTTTCCGGCGGCTGGCGGATGCGTCTGAGCCTGGCGCAGGCCTTGATGTGTCCCTCCGACCTGCTGCTGCTCGATGAGCCGACCAACCACCTGGACCTCGACGCCATCCTGTGGCTCGAAGACTGGCTGAAAGGCTACCCCGGCACCTTGCTGTTGATCTCCCACGACCGCGACTTCCTCGACGAGGTGGTCGATCATGTAGCGCACGTCGAACAACAGAAGCTGACCCTGTATCGCGGCGGCTACAGCGCCTTCGAACGCGCTCGCGCCGAACGCCTGGCGCAGCAGCAGCAAGCCTACGAGAAGCAGCAGGCGCAGCGGGCGCACATGGAGAAGTACATCGCCCGCTTCAAGGCCCAAGCGACCAAGGCGCGCCAGGCTCAGAGCCGGATCAAGGCCCTGGAGCGCATGGAGGAGCTGTCGGCGGCGCACGTCGACTCGCCCTTCGATTTCGTCTTCCGCGAGTCGGTGAAGATTTCCAGCCCGTTGCTCGACCTCTCCGAGGGTCGCCTCGGCTACGGCGACAAGGCTGTGCTGGAGAAGGTCAAGCTGCAGTTGGCGCCCGGTGCGCGCATTGGTTTGCTGGGCCCCAACGGCGCCGGCAAGTCGACCCTGATCAAGAACCTCGCCGGTGAGCTGACGCCCATCGGCGGGCGTCTGGTGCGTGGCGAGAATCTGGTCGTGGGCTATTTCGCCCAGCACCAACTGGACTCTCTGGACAGCAAGGCCAGCCCGCTGCTGCATCTGCAACGCCTGGCGCCTACCGAGCGGGAGCAGGTGCTGCGCGATTTCCTCGGTGGTTTCGATTTCCGCGGTGCGCGCATCGACGAGCCGGTGCTGAATTTCTCCGGCGGTGAAAAAGCTCGCCTGGCGCTGGCTTTGATCGCCTGGGAGCGGCCCAACCTGTTGCTGCTCGACGAACCGACCAACCACCTGGACCTGGAGATGCGCCTGGCCCTGACCATGGCCCTGCAGGAATTCAGTGGCGCGGTGCTGGTGGTGTCCCACGATAGGCATCTGCTCAAGAGCACCACGGACGACTTCCTGCTGGTGGCCGACGGCAAGGTCGAGCCCTTCGATGGCGATCTGGACGACTACGCGCGCTGGCTGGTGGATTATCGTCAACGCCATGCCCCGGTCAGCAACACCCCGGTCAATCCCGACAAGACCGACAAGAAAGCCCAGCGCCAGGCTGCCGCTGCCTTGCGTCAGCAGTTGGCCCCGCACAAGCGCCAGGCCGACAAGCTGGAGCGCGATCTGGGTGAGGTGCACGAGAAGCTGGCGAAGATAGAAGCCGCCTTGTCTGACAGCGCCCTCTACGAGGCCGCGCGCAAGGATGAATTGCGCGACCAGCTTGCCCAGCAGGCCAGACTCAAGGTCCGCGAGGGTGAGCTGGAGGAGCAGTGGATGGAAGCGCTGGAGCTGCTCGAAGACATGCAGGCACAACTCGAAGCACTGGGCTGACACTGCGGCGCGATGCCGGGCCGCCGTCACAGGCCCATAGCCAAATTCGCTGCGCCGCTTTACCTTAGGCTGTCCCTATTCGAGCGTCGAGGTCCGTATGTTGCTGGAAACCTGGTTGGCCTTTTTTGCTGCGTGCTGGATCATCAGCCTTTCACCGGGTGCCGGGGCCATCGCGTCCATGTCCAGCGGCCTGCAGCACGGTTTCCTGCGCGGCTACTGGAATGCGATTGGCCTGCAGCTGGGGCTGCTCCTGCAGATCGCGATCATCGCCGCGGGCGTCGGGGCCGTGCTGGCGGCGTCCGCCACGGCGTTCCAGGCCATCAAATGGTTTGGCGTGCTCTATCTGCTCTACCTGGCCGTCAAGCAGTGGCGCGCATTGCCTGCCGACATGAGCGAAGAGACCGAGCAAAAGCCGACAGGCAAAGCGTCCAGTCTGGTTCTGCGAGGCTTTCTGGTGAACGTCGGCAATCCCAAGGCGCTGGTGTTCATGCTCGCCGTGCTGCCACAGTTCATCAATCCGCACGCGCCGCTGCTGGTTCAATACCTGACCATTGCAGCGACCATGATCACCGTGGACCTGATCGTCATGGCCGGCTACACCGGGCTTGCGGCAAAGGTGCTGCGTCTGCTGCGCACACCGCGTCAGCAGCGACGCCTGAACCGTACCTTTGCCGGCTTGTTCGTGGCCGCTGCCACGTTGCTCGCGACCCTGCGCCGAGTGCCGGCTTGAGGGAGGCTGTCAGGCCTGAGTGAGCTCGATCACCCGATCTACCAGCTTGTTGATCCCGGCAGCGGCCTCACTGATGGTCTTGGCGCTCATGTAGGCAGGCGTGCTGACCAGTTTGCGCGCGGTGTCCTCGACGATCTCGGTCACTTCGCACTCCTGGTGAGTTCCGCCCATCTTCTCGATGGCCTGCGCCGTGTCGGCATCGGTGCCGATGGTGCAGGTCACGCCGGGTCCGTAGATCTTGGCGGCCAGTGCCGGCGAGATACAGATCAGGCCGACCGGCTTGCGTGCTTCGGCGAAGGCCTCGGCCAGTGCCTGCACCTGCAGGTTCACCGAGCAGGCGGCGCCGTCGCTGGCGAAGGAAGACAGGTTCTTTGCCGCGCCGAAACCGCCGGGGACGATCAAGGCATCGAAGTCGTCAGCATTGGCCAGGGCGATGTCCTTCACCTCGCCACGGGCGATCCGCGCCGATTCCACCAGCACGTTGCGTGATTCGGGCATTTCCTCGCCACTGAGGTGGTTGATCACGTGCTTCTGGGCAACGTCGGGAGCGAAGCACTGCACTTCGCAGCCACGCTGGTCCAAACGCAGCAGGGTGATCACGCTTTCCTGAATTTCGCTGCCGTCATAGACGCCACAGCCGGAAAGGATCACCGCGATTTTCTTGGTCATGTCGAACTCCGATTCTGTCCGCTGTTTCAGTAGCATGGATCCCGATCGGCGTCGCGTGTTCAGTTCGAGTCGGCGATCAGGGCTGTTCGTCGCTGGGCGCAGGCGTGACCGCAGGGGGTTGCAGGCGAGCCTGGCGGGCGATGCGGGCCGCTTTGATGCGGCGGCGTATCCACAGCAAGGCGCCGATCAGTACCAGCGCACCCAGCACCCACAGCTCGTATTTCTTCACGTTGCCCAGCATGTGTTCCAGGAACGAGCCGAAATGATAGGCCGCCAATCCCAGTGCGGTGGCCCACACCGCCGCGCCAATGCCGTTGAGCAGCAAATAGCGTCGCGGGGGATAGCCCGACAGGCCGATGGCCACCGGCATGACGGTGCGCAGGCCATAGACGAAGCGAAAGCTGAGGACCCAGATGTCCGGATGCCGGCGGATATGCTCCAGCGCACGGTCGCCTAGCAGCTGCCAGCGGGGTTTGCGCGCCAACAGCTTGCGGCCATGCTTGCGGCCCATGAAATACCAGAGCTGGTCGCCTGCGTAGCTGCCGAAGAAGGCCACCACCACAACCATGTTGATATCCATGTAGCCACGGAACGCCAGGAATCCGGCCAGGACCAGAATGGTCTCGCCTTCGAAGAACGTGCCGAGGAACAGGGCGAAATAGCCAAAATCGTTCAGGAATTGTTGGAGCATTTTATCGATGCTGGCGAAGTGAATGCGCAGCCTAACCCTTCAGGGACATACATGAAAGTGTCCAAATGTGTCTTGTCGTGAACAATGCTTGTCAACCTGAGATCGTAGACACCATGTGTATGCGGCGGGGCTCGTCACGCAAACGTCATAATCGATGCTTATAACTGTCGCGCCCCCCTTCCAAGCGTGCAGGCGCCAATGGCATCCTGACGCATTACGCGATCCGTGCCGCTCAATTGCAGAGGGCAGTTACGCCCCCGGGAACGCCAGATGAACAACGAAGCCCAGACGCAAGTCGCTCTCACTCAAGACCAGCCGGTGGTCGAAACCCCGGTAGAAGCGCCGTTGGTCATAGAAGCCATCGTCGAACCCGCGCACCCGAGCGAGGCCCTTGCGCCGGCGCCGCACATCGTCGTGCCGGGGTTGGACGACAGCAGTCTGTATATACATCGCGAGCTGTCGCAGTTGCAGTTCAACATCCGCGTACTGGAGCAGGCACTGGATGAATCCTATCCGCTGCTCGAGCGGCTCAAGTTTCTGCTGATCTTCTCCAGCAACCTCGACGAGTTCTTCGAGATCCGCGTGGCGGGCCTGAAGAAGCAGATCACCTTCGCCCGTGAACAGGCCGGGGCCGATGGTCTGCAGCCTCATCAGGCGCTGGCGCGAATCAGCGAACTGGTGCATGGGCACGTCGATCGCCAGTACGCGATCCTCAACGACATCCTGTTGCCGGAGCTGGAGAAGCACCAGGTTCGCTTCATTCGCCGCCGGCACTGGACGACCAAGCTCAAGACCTGGGTGCGTCGTTATTTCCGAGACGAAATCGCTCCGATCATCACGCCGATCGGGCTGGATCCCACACACCCGTTCCCGCTGTTGGTGAACAAGAGTCTGAACTTCATCGTCGAGCTCGAAGGCATCGACGCCTTCGGCCGTGACTCGGGCCTGGCGATCATACCGGCGCCGCGCTTGTTGCCACGGGTGATCAAGGTGCCCGAGGACGTCGGTGGGCCAGGCGACAATTTCGTCTTTCTGTCCTCGATGATCCATGCCCACGCCGATGACCTGTTCCAGGGCATGAAGGTGAAGGGCTGCTACCAGTTCCGCCTGACCCGCAACGCCGACCTGTCCGTGGACACCGAAGACGTCGAAGACCTGGCGCGTGCCTTGCGCGGCGAGCTGTTCTCGCGGCGCTACGGTGATGCGGTGCGCCTGGAAGTGGCCGACACCTGCCCCAAGCATCTGTCGGACTACCTGCTCAAGCAGTTCAACCTGTCCGAGACCGAGCTCTATCAGGTCAACGGCCCGGTCAACCTGACGCGTCTGTTCAGCATCACCGGTCTGGACAGCCACCCAGAACTGCAATACCTGCCGTTCACGCCGCAGATCCCAAAACTGCTGCAGAACAGCGAGAACATCTTCAGTGTGGTCAGCAAGCAGGACATCCTCCTGTTGCACCCGTTCGAGTCGTTCACGCCGGTGGTCGATCTGCTGCGCCAGGCCGCCAAGGATCCCCATGTGTTGGCCGTGCGGCAGACGCTGTACCGCAGCGGTGCCAACTCCGAGATCGTCGATGCGCTGGTGGATGCCGCGCGCAACGGCAAGGAGGTGACCGCAGTCGTCGAATTGCGCGCGCGCTTCGATGAAGAATCCAACCTGCAGCTGGCCAGCCGCCTGCAGGCCGCTGGCGCGGTGGTCATCTATGGCGTGGTGGGGTTCAAGACCCACGCCAAGATGATGCTCATCCTGCGTCGCGAGGGCGGTGAGATCGTGCGCTATGCGCATCTGGGTACCGGTAACTACCACGCCGGCAACGCCAAGCTGTACACCGACTACAGCCTGCTGACCTCGGACGATGCACTGTGCGAAGACGTCGGCAAACTGTTCAGCCAGTTGATCGGCATGGGCAAGACGCTGCGCATGAAGAAGCTGCTGCATGCACCCTTCACGCTGAAGAAGGGCATGCTCGACATGATCGCGCGCGAAACTCAGTACGCGCTTGATGGCAAGCCGGCGCACATCATCGCCAAGTTCAACTCGCTGACCGATCCGAAGATCATCCGCGCCCTGTACAAGGCCAGCCAGTCCGGCGTGCGCATCGATCTGGTGGTGCGCGGCATGTGCTGCCTGCGGCCGGGCATTCCCGGGGTGTCGCACAATATCCATGTGCGCTCGATCATCGGGCGCTTCCTGGAGCACACGCGGGTGTTCTACTTCCTCAACGGTGGCGAGGAGCAGATGTTCCTGTCTAGCGCCGACTGGATGGAGCGCAACCTCGACAAGCGTGTGGAGACCTGTTTCCCGGTCGAAGGCAAGAAGCTGATCATGCGGGTCAAGAAGGAGCTGGAGAGCTACCTGACCGACAACACCCATTCCTGGATCCTGCAGGCCGACGGGCGCTACGTGCGCAACACGCCGACCGGAAACCAGAATGCCCGCAGTGCACAGGACACCCTGCTGGAACGGCTGAGCAACCCGATCCTGCCGGTGCGCTAGCAGACATCACGATCGGCGGCGCCCCCTTCGCGGGCAGAGCCCGCTCCCACGGTTCAAGGCGATCCCTGTGGGAGCGGGTCTCTGCCCGCGAAAGGGCCTGCGCGGTCTTCAGCGAACGGTCAGGGTAAAACCCACCTCCCACAGGGATCGCATTCCAATGTGGGAGCGGGTCTCTGCCCGCGAAAGGGCCTGCGCGGTCTTCAGCGAACCGTCAGGGTAAAGCCCACCTCCCACAGGGATCGCATGCCAATGTGGGAGCGGGTCTCTGCCCGCGAAAGGGCCTGCGCGGTCTTCAGCGAACGGTCAGGGTAAAACCCACCTCCCACAGGGATCGCATTCCAATGTGGGAGCGGGTCTCTGCCCGCGAAAGGGCCTGTGCGGTCTTCAGCGAACGGTCAGGGTAAAGCCCACGCGGGTCAGCCATTCGGCTTCCTGGGCGAAATCGGCCTGGGTCAGTTGGTTGTTTTCCAGCCAGCCATCGGGGAACACCACGTCCAGGCTCTTGGCCTTGGCATGCAGGGAAACCGCCGGCATCGTCTGCGTGCCGCGAATGTGGTGGAACAGGATGGCGAAGCGCAGCAGCACGCACAGGCGGATCAACTGCTCCCCGTCATCACCGAACTCGGCGAACTTGTCCTTGGGGATGTTGCGTCGGTGGCCACGCACCAGCAGCGCGAGCATCTGCTGGTCTTCACGCGAGAAGCCGGCCAGATCCGAGTGTTCGATCAGGTAGGCGCCGTGCTTGTGGTAATGGTAGTGGGCGATGTCCAGGCCAATCTCGTGGACCTTCGCCGCCCAGCCCAGCAGTTCGCGCCAGACCCCATCTTCCAGCCCCCAGTCCGCTGCCACCTGGTCGAAGGCATGCAGGGCCTTGCGCTCCACGCGCTCGGCCTGCTCGACGTCGACGTGATAGCGGGTCATCAGCGAACTCAGGGTGCGCTCGCGCACGTCCTCGTGGTGGTGACGACCCAGCAGGTCGTACAGCACGCCTTCACGCAGGGCGCCATCGCAGTGGTCCATGCGCTGCAGGGCGAGCGCATCGAAGATCGCCTCGAGAATCGCCAGCCCCGCCGGGAAGATGGTCCGTCGATCCGGCTTGATGCCGTCGAAATCGATCTTGTCGACATCGCCCAGCTTGAACAGCTTGCGCTTGAGCCAGGCCAGCCCGTCGGCGTTGACCTCGCCGCTGCCCTGACCGCCGGCCTTCAGTGCCAGGCCGATGGCGCGGATGGTGCCGGACGAGCCGATGGCCTCGTCCCAACTGAGCCGATGCAGAGCGTTTTCGATGCTCATGATCTCCAGGCGCGCCGCCGTGTAGGCCTGGGCATAGCGGGCGGGGGTGATCTTGCCGTCGCGGAAGTAACGCTGGGTGTAGCTCACGCAGCCCATCTGCAGGCTTTCGCGCAGCAATGGCTCGAACCGCTGGCCGATGATGAACTCGGTGCTGCCGCCGCCGATGTCGGCAACCAGGCGCTTGCCCGGAGTGTCGGCCAGGGTGTGGGAAACGCCCAGATAGATGAGGCGAGCTTCTTCGCGGCCGGAGATGACTTCCACCGGATGGCCCAGGATCTGCTCGGCGCGGACGATGAATTCATTGCGGTTGCGGGCTTCGCGCAGGGCGTTGGTGCCCACGATGCGCACGGCGCCCAGGGGCAGGCCGTTGATCAGCTGGGCGAAGCGCTTGAGGCAGTCCAGGCCGCGTTGCATCGACTCTTCGCTGAGCTTGCGCTCCTCGTCGATGCCGGCGGCAAGCTGGACCTTTTCCCCCTGACGTTCGAGGATGCGGATTTCATTGACGTGGGCCTTGGCCACCACCATATGAAAGCTGTTCGAGCCCAGGTCGATGGCGGCGATCAGGGACAGGTTCTTGGCTTTGGTCTGCGGCATGGTCAAAGGATCTCGGTCGTTAACCCCCGCATCGTGCCACGATCAGGCGACGGCGCCAACGCGCCATCCCGATCTTTGCTCCCAGGCCCGAGCTCTGGCGAGCCCCAATGGCCTTCAGGCCGGCTGCATGCCAATGAACTGCGCCAGCTCGGGTGTACGCGGATTGGCGAACAAGTCCTTGGGGTCGCCCACTTCGTGCACCTTGCCGTGGTGCATGAACACCAGCTTGTCACCGACTTCGCGGGCGAAGCGCATTTCATGGGTGACCATGATCAGCGTCATGCCATCCTCGGCCAGCTTGCGCACCACGCTGAGCACTTCGTTGACCAGTTCCGGATCCAGCGCCGAGGTGATTTCGTCGCACAGCAGCACCTTGGGCGACATGGCCAGGGCCCGGGCGATCGCCACCCGTTGCTGCTGGCCACCCGACAGCCGATCGGGGAACGCATCGAACTTCTCGCCCAGACCTACGCGTTCGAGCATCTCGCGGGCCAGTTCCCGGGCGCGGGCCTTGGGCACCTTCTGCACCACCTGCGGGGCGAGCATGACGTTCTCGCCCACGCTCAGGTGCGGGAACAGGTTGAACTGCTGGAACACCATGCCGACCTTCTGGCGCAGGCTGCGCAAATCGGCGCGCGCGGCGTCCAGGTATTCGCCATCGACTTCGATGACGCCGTCGTTGATCGATTCCAGGCCGTTCAGGGTGCGCAGCAAGGTGCTCTTGCCCGAGCCACTGCGGCCGATGATCGCGACCACCTGACCTTCGTCCACACTCAGGTCGATGCCCTTGAGCACATGATGATCGCCGTAGTACTTGTGCAGGGCGGAAATCCTAAGCAGCGGCATGCAGCCTCCTTTCCAGATAACGGGCACTGAGCGACAGCGGGTAGCACAGGGCGAAGTAGCCCAGGGCGACGAAGCCGTAGACCATGAAGGGTTCGAAGGTGGCGTTGGCCAGCATGCTGCCGGTCTTGGTCAGCTCGGTGAAGCCGATGATCGAGGTCACCGCAGTGCCCTTGACCACCTGCACCGAGAAGCCCACGGTCGGCGCCACGGCGATGCGCAAGGCCTGGGGCAGGATGACGTAGCGCAGTTGCTCGGTCCGGGTCAGCGCCAGGCTGGCCGAGGCTTCCCACTGGCCGTTGCCAATGGACTCCACGCAACCGCGCCAGATCTCGGCCAGATAGGCACTGGTGAACAGTGTCAGGGCCAGGGCTGCGGCCACCCAGGGCGAGATGTCCACGCCCATCAGCGCCACGCCGAAGAACACCAGGAACAGCTGCATCAGCAGGGGCGTGCCCTGGAACACTTCGATGTAGCAGCGCGCTACGGTGCGCAGCGGATGCATGGGGGAGATGCGCAGGGTCATCACCAGCAAGCCGATCAGCCCGCCGCCGATGAACGCCACCAGGCTCAGGGCCAGGGTCCATTGCAGGCCGGTGAGCAGATTGCGCACGATGTCCCACAGGGTGAAATCCATCAACTGTTCCTCATGATGAAACGCCGACCCAACCAGTTCAGCAGCATGCGGATCAGGATCGACATGACCAGGTACACCAGGGTGGTCAGCAGATACGTCTCGAAGGCGCGGAAATTACGTGACTGGATGAAGTTGGCGTAGAAGCTCAGCTCCTGCGTGGCGATCTGCGAACACACCGCCGAACCCAGCATGACGATGATGATCTGGCTGCTCAGCGCCGGCCAGACCTTGGCCAGCGCGGGCTGCAGGACTACGTAGCGGAAGGCTTCGAACCGGCTCATGGCCAGGGCCGCCGACGCTTCGAGCTGGCCCTTGGGTATGGCCTGGATACCGGCACGGATGATCTCGGTGGAGTAGGCCCCCAGGTTGACCACCATGGCCAGCACCGCGGCCTGCCACTCGCTGATCTGCACACCCAGACTGGGCAGGCCGAAGAAGATGAAGAACAGCTGCACCAGGAAGGGCGTGTTGCGGATCAACTCCACGTAGACCCCGAACAGGCCGGCGAACGGCTTGATCTGCCAGGCCCGCACGGCGCCGCCGACGATGCCCACGGCCACCCCGAGCAGCGCGCCGATGGCGGTCAGCTCAAGGGTGAACAGTGCACCCTTGAGCAGCAGGTCGGCCTGGGCGAGCACCGGGGCGAAAGCGAACTGATAGGCCATTGCGTACGCTCGACAATCAGAGATCGGCGGGCAGCGGCTGCTTCAGCCAGGTCTGCGCATTCTTTTCCAGGCTGCCGTCTTTCTTGCCTGCGGCGATGATCTCGTTGACCTTGGCCAGGAGCTCCGGCTGTTGCTTGTTGATGCCCACGTACACGGGCGAGTCCTTGAGCTTGATCTTCAGGGCCGGAATGCGCTTGGGGTTCTTTTCCGAGATGGCCACCATCACCACGTTGCCACTGGCGATCAGGTCGGTCTGGCCGGCGAGGTAGGCGGCGATGGTCGAGTTGTTGTCCTCGAAGCGCTTGATGGTGAGGCCTTCGGGGGCGACCTTGCTCAGCTCGATGTCTTCGATGGCGCCACGGGTCACGCTGATGGTCTTGCCCTTGAGGTCATCCAGAGTGGCCACCGGTGCTTCCGGCGGGCCGAACACGGCCAGGTAGAAGGGCGCGTAGGCACTGGAGAAGTCGATGACCTGTTCACGCTCGGCGTTCTTGCCCAGGCTCGAGATCACCAGGTCGACCTTGCCGGTGGTGAGGTAGGGAATGCGGTTGGTGGAGTTCACCGGGGTCAGCTGCAGCTTCACCTTCAGTTGATCGGCGATCAGCTTGGCGGTGTCGATGTCCAGGCCACGCGGTTGCATGTCGGGGCCGACCGAGCCGAACGGTGGGAAGTCCTGCGGCACGGCGACACGCAAGGTGCCGCGTTCGGTGATGTCGCTCAGGCCGTCGGCGTGAACGGCCTGAGCGAGCATGAAGCTGGCGGCCAGGGCAGTGAACAGCAGTCTGCAGCGCGAAATCATGGCAGTACTCCGATTGCGATCGAGTCGAGGTTGCCAGGGGTGGTAGCACAGCGCGTGCCAGAATGGGGCAGGGCGCGGATTGCGCTGGCTTGCCATGGGTATTGGCGTGTGGAGGCTGCCCATCCGGGGGCACGGCGCGCACCGTTGCGGAGCGCCCTGCACCGCACCTGCGGTCGTTCCTGGTGCGTCGAGCGTCGTTCCATTGGCTGTATCACCGATGTTCATAGTGATGATCAATGATCATCGGCTTCCTGTGGCGGCGCTGTGCCGCTATGATGGGCCACGTTTTTCTTTCCGAATATGACCACGGAGACACTCCATGAGCAGCGACCTTATCAAGCACGTCAGCGACGCCAGCTTCGAAGCAGATGTACTGAAGGCTGACGGTGCTGTACTCGTCGACTACTGGGCCGAGTGGTGTGGCCCGTGCAAGATGATCGCCCCGGTACTCGACGAGATCGCCGAAACCTACAAGGGCAAGCTGACCGTCGCCAAGCTCAACATCGACGAGAATCAGGAAACCCCAGCCAAGCACGGCGTGCGTGGCATCCCGACACTGATGCTGTTCAAGAACGGCAACGTCGAGGCGACCAAGGTCGGCGCACTGTCCAAGTCGCAGCTGGCAGCCTTCCTGGACGCCAACATCTGACACCCGAAAGGCCCCGCATTCGTCGGGGCCTTTTTCTGGCCGTGATACTGGACGCCTGCAAATCCAGGTGTTACATTCGGCCTCGCATTGGTTTCTCCTCTGCCCCCTGCAAGCCGTCGCCGACGCACTCCTACTCGAATCAGTACGCGATCCTGTCGCCTTCTCTGCGGCGCGGCCTCATTAAGCCCAAAGCTTAATTTCTCCCCTCCATACACGATTACGTCATTCCCTTATGAACCTGACTGAACTCAAGCAAAAGCCGATCACCGATCTGCTCGAAATGGCCGAACAGATGGGCATAGAAAATATGGCCCGTTCGCGCAAGCAGGACGTGATTTTCTCCCTGTTGAAGAAGCACGCCAAAAGCGGTGAGGAAATCTCCGGTGATGGCGTGCTGGAGATTCTCCAGGACGGCTTCGGCTTCCTGCGTTCGGCTGACGCCTCGTACCTGGCCGGCCCAGACGACATCTATGTGTCGCCTAGCCAGATCCGCCGCTTCAACCTGCGTACCGGCGACACCATCGTCGGCAAGATCCGCCCGCCGAAGGAAGGCGAGCGTTATTTCGCCCTGTTGAAAGTCGATACCATCAACTTCGACCGTCCGGAAAACGCGAAAAACAAGATTCTCTTCGAAAACCTCACGCCGCTGTTCCCCACGGTGCGCATGAAGATGGAAGCCGGCAACGGTTCCACCGAAGACCTCACCGGTCGTGTCATCGACCTGTGCGCCCCGATCGGCAAGGGCCAGCGCGGCCTGATCGTCGCTCCGCCGAAAGCGGGCAAGACCATCATGTTGCAGAACATCGCGTCGAACATCACGCGCAACAACCCCGAATGCCACCTGATCGTCCTGCTGATCGACGAGCGTCCGGAAGAAGTGACCGAGATGCAGCGCACCGTGCGCGGCGAAGTGGTCGCCTCGACCTTCGACGAGCCGCCAACCCGCCACGTGCAAGTGGCCGAGATGGTGATCGAGAAGGCCAAGCGCCTGGTCGAGCACAAGAAGGACGTGGTCATCCTGCTCGACTCGATCACCCGTCTGGCGCGTGCCTACAACACCGTAATCCCGAGCTCCGGCAAGGTCCTGACCGGTGGTGTCGACGCCCACGCCCTGGAGAAGCCGAAGCGTTTCTTCGGTGCTGCGCGTAACATCGAGGAAGGCGGTTCGCTGACCATCATCGCCACCGCGCTGGTCGAAACCGGCTCGAAGATGGATGAAGTGATCTACGAAGAGTTCAAGGGTACCGGCAACATGGAACTGCCCCTGGACCGCAAGATCGCCGAAAAGCGCGTCTTCCCGGCCATCAACATCAACCGTTCCGGTACCCGTCGCGAAGAGCTGCTGACCGCCGACGACGAACTGCAGCGCATGTGGATCCTGCGCAAGCTGCTGCACCCGATGGACGAAGTGGCAGCCATCGAGTTCCTGATCGACAAGCTCAAGCAGACCAAGACCAACGACGAGTTTTTCCTGTCGATGAAACGCAAGTAACGTCTGCTGTTCGAGAAGAGCGCCCGCGAGGGCGCTTTTTTTTTGTCCCGCATTGTTTGCATCTGGATTGAAGTTTGCGCGGCTGATAACTTCGCGCCTCCAAGGAACTCTGTCTCGAGACCAGGTAAGGTTTTTTCATGCACACGTTTGGCAATCGCCGTGATATCGACGGACTACGGGCGCTGGCGGTTATCCCCGTCGTGCTGTTTCATTTTGGATTCGATGCATTCAGCGGCGGTTTCGTCGGCGTGGATGTGTTCTTCGTCATCTCGGGGTTTCTGATCACCTCGATTCTGTTCCGCGAAATCAGCGCCGGGCGCTTCAGTTTCGTCGACTTCTGGGCACGCCGCGCGCGCCGCATCATTCCAGCCTTGAGCGTGGTCATTCTGGCGACCCTGGCGATGGGTTGGCTGTTGCTGACGGCGAAGGATTTTTCCGAGCTTGGCCGAACCGTGCGGTATCAGTCGCTGTTCATCTCCAACATCCTGTTCATGCGCGAGCACGGCTACTTCGAGCCCGCCTCGGATCTCAAGCCACTGCTGCATACCTGGTCACTGGCGGTCGAAGAGCAGTACTACATCTTCTTTCCGCTGATCATGGTGGTGATGATCCGCTTTTTCAGGCAATGGCGCTGGATCTTGCTGGGCTTGTTGCTGGTTTCATTCGGCCTGAACATCGCCTTCATCGAGCACAAGCCGGCATTCACCTTCTTCTCGCTGCCCACCCGTGCCTGGGAGCTGCTCTGTGGCGCCATGCTCGCGGTAATGCCTGTGCCCAAGCGGGCTGTGCGGCCTTGGGTCTACCAGCTGGTCGGGCTCGCCGGGATGGTGGCGGTCCTGCTTGCCGTGTTCACGTTTGATCGGTCTACGGTGTTTCCCGGTTGGGCGGCCCTGCTGCCGGTTCTGGGTACCACTGCCCTGATCTGGTCCGGGGCGCAGGGTCCGGGCCCGGCGGCACGGCTGCTGAGCCTGCGGCCGCTGGTCTGGGTGGGGTTGCTCTCCTATTCGCTGTATCTGTGGCACTGGCCGGTCTATGTGTATGCCAATGCCATTTCCATCGACGGGATCCAGCCGTTCGAGGCACTGGGCTGGATGGCCCTGGCACTGGGTCTGGCCTGGCTGAGCCTGCGGTATGTCGAATTACCGTTTCGAGAAAAACGTCTGCTGGCAGGGCGCACATCCATATTGGCAGGCGGCTTGGCGGCCATCGTCGTACTGGTGACGATCGGTTCGGCGATTCGCTCCGCCGATGGCGTGCCGGAGCGTCTGAGCGGCAAGGCCCTGGAGTACGCGCAGACCCGCGAATGGCGAGCCGGGCAGATGAAATGCATGGTGGTGACGCAGGACAAGTCGATAGACAAGGCGTGCCTGGTTGGCGGAGAGCAAGCCAAGCCGCCGACCCAGGCGTTTTGGGGTGACAGCCACGCCGCCGCATTGATGCCGGCCATCGAGCGCAATGCGCGTACTGAAGGGCGGTCGGTGTGGCTGTTCAGCATGAGCGCCTGCCCACCGATTCTGAGTGACGAGCCGCGTCAGCGCTGCAAGGACTTCAACCAGCAAACCATGGACAAGGTGCTCAGCCTCGGTATCAAGGACGTCGTGCTGGCGTCCAACTGGAGCCTGTACGTCTACGGGCGCGAGGACGGCGACAAAAAGGTTCTGCTCAATGCCCACGACGATACCGCCCAGGCCGAGCAACGCATGGTCGCCGCCATCAAGGCACGTGTGGCTGCCTTGCGAGAGGCAGGGGTGCAGGTCTGGTTGTTCAAGGAAGTGCCGCTGCAGCGCAAGGGCATCATCGATCGGCTGACCAGTCTGGCGCGAATAGGGCGTTCGGCCGATGGCCTGGGGCGTCCGCTCCAGGAGCATCTGGCGCGGCAGCGCTTCCTCGGCGACTTGTTCGCGTCCCTGAGCAAGGCCGATCCGGGTGTCCACGTCATTGATCCTACGCCGATGATGTGTACCGATGGTGTCTGCAGCATAGAGGTCAACGGAGCTTCGCAGTACAAGGACGAAGATCACTTGTCCGACGCAGGCGGCGCGCGGCTCAGCCCACTGTTTGCGCCCGTGTTGCTGGGCACGAGCCACAACTGAGCGATGCCAGGCACTGACGGGCTGCTGTTTGCCCGTCAGAGCAGGTAGGATGTACGCTTATTTTCTAACTGGCATGGTCGATGAAATTCAAGGATCTTCGGGATTTCGTGCAGCAGCTTGAGCAGCGCGGAGAGTTGAAACGCATTCAGGTGCCCATCTCGCCGGTGCTCGAAATGACCGAGGTGTGCGACCGCACCCTGCGCGCAAAAGGGCCGGCGTTGCTTTTCGAAAAGCCCACCGGCTTCGATATCCCGGTGCTGGGCAACCTGTTCGGCACGCCCGAGCGGGTGGCCATGGGCATGGGCGCCGAATCGGTGAGCGAGCTGCGCGAGATCGGCAAGCTGCTGGCGTTCCTCAAGGAGCCCGAGCCGCCCAAGGGTCTGCGCGATGCCTGGTCCAAGCTGCCGATCTTCAAGAAGATCATCGCCATGGCGCCCAAGGTGATCAAGGACGCGCCCTGCCAGGAGATCGTTCTGGAAGGTGACGACGTCGACCTTGGCATGCTGCCCGTGCAGCATTGCTGGCCCGGAGACGTCGCGCCGTTGATCACCTGGGGCCTGACGGTCACCAGGGGGCCGAACAAGGAGCGTCAGAACCTGGGTATCTATCGTCAGCAGGTGATCGGCCGCAACAAGGTCATCATGCGCTGGCTGAGCCATCGCGGCGGCGCTCTGGATTACCGTGAGTGGTGCGACAAGCATCCGGGTCAACCTTTCCCCGTGGCCGTGGCCCTGGGCGCCGACCCTGCGACCATCCTCGGTGCGGTGACGCCGGTCCCCGACAGCCTGTCCGAATACGCCTTCGCCGGACTGCTGCGCGGTAACCGCACCGAGTTGGTGAAGTGCCGCGGCAACGACCTGCAGGTGCCGGCCACCGCCGAGATCATCCTGGAAGGGGTGATTCATCCGGGCGAAATGGCCGATGAAGGACCGTACGGCGATCACACCGGCTACTACAACGAAGTCGACAAGTTTCCGGTCTTCACGGTGCAGCGCATCACCCATCGGATCAAGCCGATCTACCACAGCACCTACACCGGCCGACCACCGGACGAGCCCGCTATCCTGGGCGTGGCGCTGAACGAAGTGTTCGTGCCGATCCTGCAGAAGCAGTTCCCGGAAATCACCGACTTCTACCTGCCGCCCGAAGGCTGCTCGTACCGCATGGCGGTGGTGACCATGAAGAAGCAGTATCCGGGGCACGCCAAGCGGGTCATGCTCGGGGTGTGGTCGTTCCTGCGCCAGTTCATGTACACCAAGTTCGTCATCGTCACCGACGACGACATCAATGCCCGGGACTGGAACGACGTGATCTGGGCCATCACCACGCGCATGGACCCCAAGCGCGACACCGTGATGATCGACAACACCCCGATCGACTACCTGGACTTCGCATCGCCGGTGTCGGGTCTGGGCTCGAAGATGGGCCTGGATGCCACGCATAAATGGCCAGGCGAGACGACGCGCGAATGGGGGCGGGTCATCGTCAAGGACGAGGCCGTGACCCGACGCATCGATGAACTCTGGAATCAGTTGGGAATAGATTGATGCGTGTGACCTTGCAACCTTCGGGCGTGGTGCTGGAAACCCTGCCTGGCGAGCGGATCCTGGCTGCCGCGCAGCGCCTGGGCTACGAATGCCCGCAGAGCTGCCGCAACGGCAATTGCCATGTGTGCAGCGCGGTGCTGGTGGAAGGCAGCGTTCGTGAGGAAGGCGTCGTGATCGATCACGGCGAGTTTCACACCTGCATCGCAGAGCCTTTGCAAGATTGCGTGATTCTCTGGGACGGTGTGCTGGCCAAGGGCGAGCTGCCGGTGCGCAGCCTCGCCTGCCAACTGGTCGATTGCGTCGATATCGGCGGCGACGTCTGGCGTGTGCGCTTGCGCGCGCCGGCTGGCAAGCCGCCGCGCTACCACGCCGGGCAATACCTGATGATCGAGCGCGACAACGGCGAAAAGTCAGCCTTTTCCCTGGCGTCTGCACCCCATAGCGGGCGCGATCTGGAGTTGCACGTACTGGTGCGCGAGGCCAGCGCACAGAGCCTGATCGAGCAGTTGCAGCGCAATGGCATGGCCCGTGTGCACATGCCCTACGGCGATACGCACCTGTCCGAGTTGCCCGACGGGCCGTTGGTGCTGATTGCCGCGGGGACTGGCATGGCGCAAATGAACAGCCTGATCGAGCACTGCCGTTCCCAGGGCTTCAAGCATCCGGTGCATCTGTACTGGGGTGTGCGTCGCCCCGAGGATTTCTACGCGCTGGAACATTGGGAGCAATGGAAGCAGTTGCCCAACCTGTTCCTGAACAAGGTGGTGAGCGACCTGTGCGGTTGGGAAGGGCGCTGCGGCATGCTGCACGAAGCGGTCTGCGAAGACATCGCCGACCTCGGCGGGGTGCATGTCTATGGCAGCGGCTCACCGGCGATGATCTATGCCACGCTCGATGCCCTGGTCGAAGCCGGCATGGATGCGCACCAGATGCGTGCGGATGTCTTCGCCTACGCGCCGCGCCCACTCTAGTTTCTTCGCCACTGCTTCATTTCGTGGCTTGAACTTCTTCACTGCATGGCCGGCGTCGAATACGACGCCGTGTAATCGTGCACGGAGTTTTATGCCTGTACCGCTTTGGTGCTTATAACCAATCTATTTGAAGTTGATTATAAGCGCTTGTATTTATTGACCAATCTGCCATACGGTAGGGGCGCGACAGTTGCAATGCGTTAGAGTAAGGGTTCATTGCAATCTTACGGGGATAACAGGCGACTGCTTATGTCGGTACTCGAAACTGCGCACTTGAATGTGGTCTATCCACCGTCGCTCGATCTCGGGCCGCAACTGACCCACGAGCAACTTCTTCACTCACTGAATACGACGATGCGACGTCATCGTGGCGGTCCGGTCTGGCTGTTCGCCTACGGCTCGCTCATCTGGCGGCCTGAGTGCAGCGCTGCAGAGCGGCGCCGCGCTCGAGTCCATGGCTATCACCGGGGTCTGTACCTGTGGTCCCACGAGCACCGAGGCACGCCCGAGCGGCCGGGCCTGGTGTTCGGTCTGGACCGTGGTGGCTCCTGCGCCGGGTTTGCCTACCGCCTGCCGCAGGAAAATCTCGAAGACTCGCTTTTGGCGCTTTGGCAGCGTGAAATGCCCTATCCCTCCTACCGCCCGCACTGGCTCAACTGCCGTCTGGAAGACGGCACCAAGGTGCAGGCGTTGGGTTTCGTGCTGGAGCGGCATTTGCCCAGCTATGCCGGCAACCTGCCCGACAACCTGCTGACTCAGATTCTGGACAGTGCCAGTGGGCGCTTCGGCAGCACTCGTGATTACGTCGAGCAGACCGTCAGTGCCCTGCGCAATCACGCAATGCCGGACAAGAACCTGGAAGCCAGGCTCAAGCGTTGCCATCAGGGCAGCTGCACTCAGGCTTCGCAGCAATTCCTGCCCTGACGGCGTAGCCTGGGTCAATCAGGCATGGCGCTCGGCGCTGGCCACCTGCTTGTGCCAGAGCGTGGGGATCAGGAAGACGATTGCCAGCAGGCAGGCGCCGATCAGCAGGACGAAACCACCGTCCCAGCCGAAGTGGTCCACGGTGTAGCCCATCGCGGCGCTGGCGGCGACCGAGCCACCCAGGTAGCCGAACAGGCCGGTGAAGCCGGCGGCGGTACCTGCCGCTTTCTTCGGTGCCAATTCCAGGGCCTGCAGGCCGATCAGCATCACCGGGCCGTAGATCAGGAAGCCGATCGAGAACAGCGCAATCATGTCCACGGTCGGGTTGCCTGGTGGGTTGAGCCAGTACACCAGAGTGGCAACGGTCACCAAGGCCATGAACACCACGCCGGTCAGCCCGCGATTGCCGCGGAAGATCTTGTCCGACATCCAGCCGCACAGCAACGTGCCAGGAATGCCAGCCCACTCATAGAAGAAGTACGCCCATGAGGTGGTGTCTACGGTGAAGTGCTTGGCTTCCTTGAGGTAGGTTGGCGCCCAGTCCAGTACGCCATAGCGCAGCAGGTAGACGAACACGTTGGCCAGGGCGATGTACCACAGCATCTTGTTGCGCAGCACGTACTTGACGAAGATTTCCTTGGCGGTGAATTCTTCTTCGTGGCTGGCATCGTAGCCTTCCGGGTAATCGTTCTTGTACTGCTCGATCGGCGGCAGGCCCACCGATTGCGGCGTGTCGCGCATGGTCGCGAAGGCGAACAGGGCCACCAGCAACGCCACCGCGGCAGGCACGTAGAATGCCGCATGCCAATCGTTGAACAGGCCCATGCCGAGCAGGAACAGCGGGCCGATCAGGCCACCGCCGACGTTGTGCGCCACGTTCCACACCGACACCACGCCGCCACGCTCCTTCTGCGACCACCAGTGCACCATGGTTCGGCCACTGGGCGGCCAGCCCATGCCCTGGGCCCAACCGTTGATGAACAGCAATATGAACATCATGGTGACGCTGGACGTTGCCCAGGGTGCGAAGCCGAATACGAACATCACGCCGGCCGAGATCAGCAGACCGAACGGCAGGAAGTAGCGCGGGTTGGAGCGGTCGGAGACGATCCCCATGAGGAACTTCGACAGGCCGTAGGAAATGGCGATGGCGGACATCGCCAGACCCAGCTGGCCACGGGTATAGCCTTGCTCTTCGATCAAATAGGGCATGGCCAGCGAGAAGTTCTTGCGCAGCAGGTAATAACCGGCATAACCGATGAATATCCCGGCGAATATCTGCCAGCGAAGGCGGCGGTAGGTGCTGTCTATCTTTTCATCGGGCAGGGCGGCGCGATGAGGGGCGGGGCGGAAGAAGGCGAACATGCACAAGCTCCATTTATTGTTATTTGCTGCGGATTCGAATGTTACAGTTTCATTACCGAAAACAAAATCGATTACCGCCCAATGGAGTGCGCGAAAATGTTGCAATGCGAACTCAAACGGTTCAGTTCTGCTCGTCATGTGGTTTCGTTTGTTGGAAGAACCGTTTCAGCTCTTCGGATTCGTATGAGCTATTGAATTGTCCATGTTGGCCGATACAGGCAGGTAACAGCGCTGACCGGCACGACAGCCCGGCCAGGACACGACCTTGCGGAGAAATCAAAGATGAAAGCCTGGGTATCCATAGTGCTGGCGTTGGTCCTGCCAACCGCCGTGATGGCCAATGAGGCGGCCAAAGAAGGTGAGAATGCCGTGCCCAAGGTGGCCTATATCGGCATGACCCCGCCGTTCGTGGGCAACTATGCCCTTGATGGCGGCCCCAAGCTGCACGTGTACAAGGCAGACATCGCCTTGAAGGTGACCGGGGCGGAGGCGGAGGCTGCGGTGAAGCGCCAGGATCCGCTCTTGCGCAATCAACTGGTGGCCTTGTTCGCGCAACAGACTTCCGACTCGATGAGCAATGTCGAGGGCAAGGAAAAGCTGCGCCAGGAAGCCCTCAAACAATTGCAGCAAGTGATGAACGACGAAGAGGGCAAGCCCATCGTGGAAGACTTGCTGTTCAATAACTTGATTGTGCAGTAACAGCGCAGACGGTCAGTCGGCACTTAAGCGACATCAATTTCAGAGTAGGCCACGGCCTATTCGAATGTTCAGCGCAACTGCATTACCTGCGCCCACTGCTCTGCCGTCACCGGCATCACCGAAAGGCGACTGCCTTTTTGCACCAGGGGCATTTCGGCCAGACCTGCTTGCTGCTTCAGATAACCAAGCCCGAGCACTTTGCCAAAGGTCTCGACGTGCGCGACGTCGACCGAGGTCCAAGGGTTCTTCTCGGCGCTGGCCTTGGCGTCGAAGTAGGGGCTGTCCGGGTCCAGAGCGGTGGGGTCTGGATAGTCGGCGGCCACGATTTTGCCTACACCGGCTATGCCAGGTTCGGGGCAGCTGGAGTGATAGAAGAAGAACTCATCGCCCACCGCCATGGTGCGCAGAAAATTGCGCGCCTGGTAGTTGCGCACACCGTCCCAGCGCGTCTGGCCAAGCGTGGCCAAGTCCTGGATGCACAGTTCGTCAGGTTCGGATTTCATCAGCCAGTAGGCCATGACAGGGGTTCCTCAGTGATACGAAATGGCCAGCTTTTTGGGGGTTGAAAAGTAGCCGACAATTGGTTGCGCACAAAGTTTGCTTGTCGTTGAAGCTTGCCCCAGAATGCGCGCAAATTTAAGCCAGGCGCTGCTGTTCGGCAGGCCAGAATACCGTTCCGTTGATTCTTGAATTGCCTTGTAGGGGGGCAGCGTCGATGCGCCGTAAGCCGGATTTGTTGTGGACATTGGTGATCTTGTTTGGTCTGGGTGTGGTCACCACCGGATACGCGCAGAGTCTGTGGGCGAGCAAGGCGGATACGGGTGTTGAGCTGACCGTGGTGCAGACTTCGGTAGTGAGCTCGCGGTAACGGCGGCGCGGCTTTCGCGGCCACTGACCGCTCCAACAGGTTTCAAGTCAGATACCAAGCCCTGTCCGTGACCGTGCCCTGCAACGGTACATCCCAGCTGGCTTGCGCCAGCCGCTCGACCTTCTGGCACTCATGGGCCAGCCCTACCAGCACCGGTGCATGCCAGGCCGTGCGGCGTGTGCGATACGCCAGGCTGCGGTCGTAGAAGCCGCCGCCCATGCCCAGGCGTCCCCCTTCGTCATCGAACCCCACCAGCGGCAGCAGGATCAGATCCAGCGCCCAGATGGTGCGCTGGCGGGCGCGCTGGATACGTGGCTCGGGGATGCCAAAGCGGTTGGGACGAAGCTTTTCGCCTCGGCGTACCTGCTGAAACACCATTTTGGTGCGCGGCCAATCGCTGAGCACCGGCAGGTAGGTCCGCTTGCCGCGCCGCTGGGCCTCGCGCAGCAAGGGCCGCGGGTCGATCTCGCCGTCGTTGGGCAGGTACAGCGCAATGTGCCGGGCACGCCGAAACAACGGGTGCTGAGCCAGTTGCCGATAGAGGCCATGGGCAGCCTGACGCTGTTGTGCGGGGGTAAGGGCGCGACGCGCGGCACGCAACTGGCGGCGCAATTGCTGACGAGATGGTTGTTGACGAGGCAGCAGCGCGGAAGCGGTCATGGGCGCGGTCGATCCTGATCACGGACGCCACCGGGGCTGTGCTGCCCAGCGACAAATGAAAAGCCCACGCCGAGTCGAGCTGGCATGGGCTGGAAATTCAGGTACTCCCCGACGAACCGCTGTCGGTGTAGCCCTTGAACCCGAAAGTTCAAGGTGGAGATCACAGGAGGTTTTAAGGCTTTCCGTCGAGCGGACATGCACACCAACCCCACGTGCAACCCCCGTGGTTGTGCGTATCGGCTCAGGGACATGACCGACTGGCAAGCACTCCAGGGAGTGGCGCCAGTATACAGAAAAGCTTTGCGGATTTCAGCCCTTGGGCGTTTCCGGATCGGTGGCAAGCACCAGATCCACGCGTTCGAGCAGATCGCGGACCTGTTCGCGGGTGTTGTCATTGACCGGGAGCGCCGGTGTGTCCTGGCGGTGCAGCAGGTCGTGAGTGATGTTCAGCGCGGCCATGACAGCAATGCGGTCGGCACCGATCACCTTGCCGCTGCTGCGGATCTCGCGCATCTTGCCATCCAGGTAACGGGCGGCGTTGACCAGATTGCTGCGCTCCTGCGGCGGGCAGATGATCGAGTATTCCTTGTCCAGGATCTGAACGGTGACGCTATTGCTTGAACTCATGAGTCTTGCTCCAGGGCCTTGAGGCGCGAAATCATGGACTCGACCTTACGCCGGGCGATTTCATTCTTTTCGATGAGACTTGCGCGTTCCTCGCGCCAGGTCTTTTCCTGCGCTAATAGGAGTCCGTTTTGTCGTTTAAGTTGCTCGACTCGTCCGATCAATGATTCGAGTCGGCTCATCAGCGCTTGCAGGTCGTTGTGTTCCATGGAGTCCCGGTAGGTACGGTTGGAAAAAGTCGCCTGCCGCTGAACTGGCAGGTCCGGTGAAGATGAACACGTAGTTGGCCGCGTCGATAGTCTGGCGCGGTTGCCGGTGCTAGGATACAAGGCCTTCATTCTAGTCATTGCGCCGTCTGGCGCCTAGTTGCCCATGCCTATTCAGAATTCCCCCTATCACGCCTTCGCCACCCTGCTCAACAGCAGCGGCCACACCGTTTCGCCTGCCGAACTGCACGGCCTGTTGCTGGGGCGCAGTTGCGCCGGGGCCGGCTTCGAGGTCGAGCCATGGCTGGTCGATGCCGCCGACCTGCTCGGCGCACCGGCCGAAGACAATGTTCGCCAGGCCTTGATCGGCCTGCAGGAAATGGTCAAGGGCGAGCTCACCAGCGACGACATGACCGTGGTACTGCTGGTCCCCAGCGACGAGTCGCCGCTGCCCGAGCGGGCTGCCGCCCTGGGCGAATGGTGCCAGGGTTTCCTGGCTGGTTTCGGTCTGACCGCACGCGACACGGCGTTGAGCACCGAAGCCATGGAAGTGCTGCAGGATCTGGCGGCCATCGCCCAGGTGCAGGACGCGCTGGAAGAGTCAGAAGACGGCGAGACCGACTACATGGAAGTCATGGAATACCTGCGGGTCGCGCCGCTGCTGCTCTACACCGAGTCGGCCAAGCACCCGACCGCGGCCAGCGCCAAGCCGTCGCTGCACTGACCTGACCCCGGAGCCTGCGCCTGCCCATGAGCCACATCCCGAAATCGGAATATGCCCGCCGCCGCAAGGCACTGATGGCGCAGATGGTGCCCAACAGCATCGCCATTCTGCCCGCGGCCGCGGTGGCCGTCCGCAATCGCGACGTGGAGCACGTCTACCGCCAGGACAGCGATTTCCAGTACCTGAGCGGCTTTCCCGAGCCCGAAGCGGTGATCGCCTTGATTCCGGGGCGCGAGCATGGCGAGTACGTGCTGTTCTGCCGCGAGCGCAATCCGGAGCGCGAGCTGTGGGATGGGTTGCGGGCCGGGCAGGAGGGGGCGGTGCGCGATTTCGGCGCCGATGACGCCTTTCCCATCAGCGATATCGACGACATCCTGCCCGGCCTGATCGAGGGACGCGACCGCGTCTACTCCTCGATCGGCAGCCACCCGGAGTTCGATCGGCACCTGATGGACTGGATCAACAGCATCCGCTCCAAGGCGCGCCTGGGTGCCCAGCCGCCCAATGAATTCGAAGCGCTGGACCACCTGCTGCACGACATGCGTCTGTACAAGTCGGCGGCCGAGATCAAGGTCATGCGCCGGGCCGCCGATATTTCTGCGCGTGCCCATGTCCGCGCCATGCAGGCCTGCCGCGCCGGGCTGCACGAGTACAGCCTGGAAGCCGAGCTGGACTACGAGTTTCGCAAGGGCGGGGCGAAGATGCCGGCCTATGGCTCGATCGTGGCTGCGGGTCGCAACGCCTGCATCCTGCATTACCAGCAGAACGATGCGGTGCTGCGCGACGGCGACCTGGTGTTGATCGACGCCGGTTGCGAAATCGAATGCTATGCCAGCGACATCACCCGTACCTTCCCGGTGAGCGGTCGCTTTTCGCCCGAGCAGAAAGCCATCTACGAGCTGGTGCTCGAGGCGCAGCAGGCCGCCTTCGCCGCGATCGGTCCCGACAAGCACTGGAACCAGGCCCATGAAGCCACGGTCCAGGTCATAACCCAGGGGCTGGTGCGGCTGGGTCTGCTCAAGGGCGAGGTCGACGAGCTGATCGCCCGCGACGCGCACCGCGCGTTCTACATGCACCGCGCCGGCCACTGGCTGGGCCTGGATGTGCATGATGTCGGCGAGTACAAGGTCGGTGGCGAGTGGCGGGTGCTCGAACCCGGCATGACCCTGACCGTCGAGCCCGGCATCTACATCGCGCCCGACAACCTCAGCGTTGCGAAGAAGTGGCGGGGCATTGGCGTACGAATCGAGGACGATGTAGTGGTGACCAAGAAAGGCTGCGAGATTCTTACCGGGGCGGTGCCCAAGTCGGTCGCCGATATCGAGGCGCTGATGGCGACCGCGCGGGCCGAGGCATGAGCCGCTTCAATCTGGCCATCATCGGTGGCGGGCTGGTCGGCGCGAGCCTGGCCCTGGCCTTGCAGGCCGGTGCCAAGGCTCGCGGTTGGAACATCGTCCTGATCGAGCGCTTCGCCCCCGGCGACGCCTACCAGCCCAGCTATGATGCGCGCTCTTCAGCGTTGTCCTACGGCACCCGGCAGATCTATGAGCGCCTGGGCTTGTGGCCGGCGATCAGCCAGCGTGCCGAAGCGATTCGTCAGATCCATGTGTCCGACCGCGGTCGCTTCGGCACCGCGCGGCTTCGCGCCGAGGACGAAGGCGTCCCGGCCTTGGGCTATGTGGTGGAGAACGCCTGGCTCGGCCAGTGCCTGTGGCAGGCGCTTGACCGAGAGGTGGTGAGCTGGCGCTGTCCGGCGGAAGTCACCGGCACCCAGGCCTTGGCCGACGGTTACGCATTGACCTTGAACGACGGCACTCAGGTGCAGTGCGACCTGGCCGTGCTGGCCGACGGTGGTCGTTCCGAGCTGCGCGAACAGTTGGGCATTGCCGTGCAGCACACGCGCTACGATCAAGACGCCCTGATCGCCAACATCACCCCCGGCAATCCGCATCAGGGACAGGCGTTCGAGCGCTTCACCGATGATGGGCCGATGGCCTTGCTGCCGTTGCCCGACAACCGCTGCGCACTCATCTGGACCCGTACGCCCGCCGATATCCGCCGCCTGCAGGGGTTGTCCGATGATGCGTTTCTGCAGGAACTGCAGGGCGTGTTCGGCTACCGCTTGGGCACCTTGCAGCGCGTGGGCGCCCGACATGTCTATCCGTTGTCGCTGGTACGGGCCGAGGAGCAGGTGCGTTCCAATCTGGTGGTCCTGGGCAACGCGGCGCATGCCTTGCACCCCATTGCCGGACAGGGCTTCAACCTGTCGATGCGCGACGTGCAGGCACTGGCCGATGCCTTGCTCGCCAGCACCGGCCATGTGGGCGAACTGTCGCTGCTGCGTGGCTATGAGCAACGCCAGCGCCTGGATCAGAACCTGACCGTGGGCTTTTCGGACCAGCTGACGCGTTTGTTCGCGACACCCGATCCATGGGTCGCGGTGGGCCGCAATCTGGGCCTGCTGGGGCTCGATCTGCTGCCGCCGGCCAAGCGCTGGTTCGCACGCCAGGCCATGGGCCTGGGCACTCGTTCGGACATCAAAGGGCAATGAATACAGTGACCCACACCAACGAATTGCGCGCCGACCTGGTCATCGTCGGCGCTGGCATGGTCGGCAGCGCCTTGGCGCTCGCCCTGCGCGACAGCGGCCTGGACATCCTGCTGATCGACGGCGGGCCGCTGACCGGCAAACCTTTCGACGCACTGGCACCCTTCGAAGCGCGGGTCAGTGCGCTGTCCATGGCCAGCCAGCGCATCCTTCAGCGCCTGGGCGCCTGGGACGGTATCCAGGCGCGGCGTGCCAACCCCTATCGACACATGAGCGTGTGGGACGGCAGCGGCACCGGGCAGATCAACTTTTCCGCCGCCAGCGTGCATGCCGACACCCTGGGGCATATCGTCGAGAACCGCGTGGTTCAGGACGCCTTGCTCGAACGCCTGCAGGGCAGCGGGATCCGGCTGCTGGCCAATGCGCGACTGGAGCAGTTGCGCCATTCGGGTGACGATCGTCTGTTGACCCTCGCCGGCGGTCAGACCGTACGCACCCCGCTGGTGATCGCCGCAGACGGCGCGCACTCGGCGGTGCGTCGACTGGCTGGCTGCGAGACACGCGAATGGGACTACCTGCACCACGCCATCGTCACCAGCGTGCAGTGCAGCGAGGGCCATCGCGATACGGCCTGGCAACGCTTCACCGACGAGGGCCCGCTGGCCTTTCTGCCTTTGCAGCGCGGTGACGGCAAGCATTGGTGCTCGATCGTCTGGTCGACCACGCCGGAGCAGTCCGAACGCCTGATGGCGCTGGACGACGCGGCCTTCTGCCGAGCCTTGGGCCAAGCCTTCGAGGGGCGTCTGGGCGAGGTCATCGCTGCCGATCCTCGCTTGTGCGTCCCGTTGCGTCAGCGACATGCCAAGCGCTACGTGGAAACCGGTCTGGCACTGATCGGCGATGCCGCGCACACCATCCATCCGCTGGCCGGGCAGGGGGTCAACCTGGGCCTGCTCGACGCGGCGGTGCTGGCCGAAGAACTGATCCATGCCCGGCAGCGAGGCGAGCGGTTGGCGGGCCTGCCGGTGCTGACGCGCTACGAGCGCCGACGCATGCCACACAACCTGGCACTGATGGCGGCCATGGAAGGCTTCGAGCGCCTGTTCCAGGCCGATCCGCTGCCGCTGCGCTGGTTGCGCAACACCGGCTTGAAGTGGGTGGAGCGAGTGCCGGAAGCCAAGGCGTTGTTCGTCCGCCAGGCGCTGGGCCTGACCGGCGATCTACCTGATCTGGCGCGCCTCTGAGACATCCATATGCCTGCGCTTGCCTGCAACATTTGGTAACGGCTGGCCCCCGAGTTCGGTTGAGAAGGTAAATGTGATTCACTACCATTTCGGCCTCACTCCAACGGCAAGGTTTCCCTCATGATGGTGCGCAAACGTCTTCTCGCTGCACTGGCGCTCTGCCTGCTGGGTGGTAACGCCCACGCTGCCGATGAAGTGGTCGTCTATTCGTCGCGCATCGACGAGCTGATCAAGCCGGTTTTCGACGCCTACACCGCGAAAACCGGGGTCAAGGTCAAGTTCATCACCGACAAGGAAGCGCCGTTGATGCAGCGCATCAAGGCCGAAGGGCAGAACGCCACGGCCGACCTGCTGCTCACCGTCGATGCCGGCAACCTGTGGCAAGCCGAGCAGATGGGCATCCTGCAGCCCATCCATTCCACCGTCATCGACGGCAACATTCCCCCGCAATACCGTGCCGCGTCCCACCAGTGGACCGGCCTGAGCCTGCGCGCGCGGACCATCGCCTACGCCAGCGAGCGCGTCAAACCGCAGGAGCTGAGCACCTACGAGGCGCTGGCCGACAAGCAATGGGAAGGACGCCTGTGCCTGCGGACGGCGAAGAAGGTGTACAACCAGTCCCTGACCGCCACCTTGATCGAGACCCACGGCGCCGAGAAGACCGAGCAGATTCTCAAGGGCTGGGTGAACAACCTGTCCACCGACGTGTTCTCCGATGACATCGCGGTGCTGCAGGCCATCGATGCCGGGCAGTGCGATGTGGGTATCGTCAACAGTTACTACTATGGCCGCCTGCACAAGCAGCAGCCGGACCTGGGTGTGAAGCTGTTCTGGCCGAACCAGGGCGATCGTGGTGTGCACGTGAACCTCTCGGGCATTGGCCTGAACAAGTATGCGCCGCACCCTCAGGCGGCCATCGCTCTGGTCGAGTGGATGACCGGGCCGCAGGCGCAGGAAATCTTCGCCGGGGTGAACCAGGAGTTTCCGGCCAATCCGGCGGTCGCGCCCTCTGCGGAAGTCGCCAGTTGGGGCAAGTTCAAGGCCGACACACTGCCCGTGGAAGTGGCAGGCAAGCGTCAGGCCGAGGCGATCCGGTTGATGGACCGTGCCGGGTGGAACTGAGCTGATATCGGTGGTGCCGCCTTCGCGGGCAGAGACCCGCTCCCACACGGAAAGCACAAAAGCACCTGTTCTTCTGTGGGAGCGGGTCTCTGCCCGCGAACGGCGCACCACCGTACATGCTGACACAGCGCAGTAAGCTCTCCACAGGAGTGGCTGTCGTTGAGAAAGCCCGCAATCTGAAAACCACGAGTGAGCCCATTGTCCTCTTACGTCCAACGCCGTTGGTATCCGCTGGTCTTGGCCGTGGTCGGGCTCGTGCTCTTGCCGCTGAGTGTGCTGGCGCTGTCCTGGCAAAGCATCGACCTGCAGATCTGGTCCCATTTGTGGGACACGCAGATGCCGCGGCTGCTGGGCAACACACTGACTCTTGTGGTGGGCGTAGGTACGGGTGTGACGGTGATCGGCGTCAGCCTGGCGTGGCTCACCAGCCTGTGTGAATTCCCCGGGCGGCGCTGGCTCGACTGGGCGCTGATGCTGCCGTTTGCCATCCCTGCCTATGTGCTTGCCTTCGTGTTCGTAGGGCTGCTGGATTTTGCCGGCCCCGTGCAGAGCCTGCTGCGCGAGTGGTTCGGCAACGGCCTGCGCCTGCCGCGGGTGCGCTCCACGGGCGGGGTCATCATCGTGCTGGTGCTGGTGTTCTACCCCTACGTCTATCTGCTGGCACGGACCGCGTTCCTGGCCCAGGGCAAGGGTTTGATGGAGGCGGCGCGCATGCTTGGCCAATCACCCTGGCAGGCCTTCTGGCGGGTCGCCCTGCCGGTGGCCCGGCCCGCCATCGCTGCCGGTGTGGCCTTGGCATTGATGGAAACCCTGGCGGATTTCGGCGCCGTGGCAGTGTTCAATTTCGATACGTTCACCACCGCCATCTACAAGACCTGGTACGGCTTCTTCAGCCTTTCCAGCGCGGCGCAGTTGGCCAGCCTGTTGTTGCTGGCCGTGATGCTGGTGCTCTATGGCGAGCGTCGCGCCCGCGGCCAGGATCACGCGGCCAGCGAGCGCCCGCGCGGGCAGGCGCTGTATCGGCTGAGCGGATTCAAGGCATGGCTGGCCAGTGGCTGGTGCGCGCTGGTGTTCGCCTGCGCCTTTGTCGTGCCCATGGTGCAGTTGGTGGCATGGTGTTGGCAGCGCGGACGCTTCGACCTCGACGAACGCTATCGTGAGCTGATCCTGCATACCCTGTACCTGGGCGCCATGGCCGCGCTGATCACCGTCGCGGTGGCGTTGTTGCTGGCGTTTGCGCGGCGTCAGGCGCCCACGCCGGGCATTCGCGCCGGTGTGGCGATCGCGAACCTGGGCTATGCCCTGCCGGGATCGGTGCTGGCGGTGTCGCTGATGCTGGCTTTCAGTTTTCTTGACCGCGAACTGGTGGTGCCAGTGTCCAGCTGGTTGGGCGGCGCCGGTCGGCCGTTGCTGCTGGGCAGTGTGGCGGCGCTGCTGGTCGCCTACCTGGTCCGCTTCATCGCGGTGGCCTACGGGCCCCTGGAAAGCAGCCTGGCGCGGATTCGCCCGTCCTTGCCTGAAGCATCGCGCAGCCTGGGTGTGGGCGGTGCGCGGCTGTTCTTCAAGGTCTACCTGCCACTGTTGCTGCCTGGCACGCTCAGCGCAGCGCTGCTGGTGTTCGTCGACACGTTGAAGGAGATGCCGGCCACTTTGCTGATGCGTCCATTCGGCTGGGATACGCTGGCGGTGCGCGTCTTCGAAATGACCAGCGAAGGCGAGTGGGCTCGTGCTTCGCTGCCGGCCCTGACCCTGGTGCTGGTCGGCTTGCTGCCGGTCATCGGGCTGATTCGACGTTCGGCGCGCCAGCTGGGTCGAACTCACTGATCCAAGCTTCAGGTATAACCACCGCGACCTTGTCGCTACAGATATCACCACTGCGACCTTGTCGCGTTGGATGTCATCACGCGACCTTGTCGCTACAATGCGCCGCATCCGGCGCAGGCACCAAGGACAATCCGCCTGCGCTTTCGCCACGCCCGGAAGGAGAAACCCATGGGACAGCGTACGCCTCTGTATGACCTGCATCTTGCCCTCGGCGCAAAGCTGGTCGATTTTGGCGGTTGGGACATGCCCCTGCATTATGGCTCGCAAGTCGAAGAGCATCATCAGGTACGTCGCGATTGCGGCGTCTTCGACGTGTCGCATGTGACCGTGATCGATATCCACGGGCCGGATGCCCGGGCGTTCCTGCAACACCTGCTGAGCAACGATGTGGGCAACCTGACCGCAATCGGCCAGGCCTTGTACAGCGCCATGCTCAATGAGCAGGGCGGAGTGGTCGATGATCTGATCGCCTACCTCACCGAGGATGGCTATCGCCTGGTGGTCAATGCCGCCACCCGCGACAAGGACCTGGCCTGGCTGAGCACTCACTCCGATGGGTTCGATGTGCAGTGGCGCGAGCGTCCCGAGTTGGCGCTGCTGGCGGTGCAAGGGCCCGAGGCGCGGCGCAAGGTCGCCGATCTGTTGGGCAGCCAGCGCCGCGAATTGCTGCTGCGCTTAGAGCCGTTCGAAGGGCGCCACCAGGGCGACTGGTTCATTGCTCGCACCGGCTATACGGGTGAAGACGGCATCGAAATCGTCTTGCCTGCGGCCCAGGCCGCCGACTTCTTCAACGAATTGATCGGCGCCGGCATTTCGCCCATCGGTCTGGGTGCGCGCGATACGCTGCGTCTGGAAGCAGGCATGAATCTGTATGGCCAGGACATGGACGAGGCGAACTCGCCATTGGCGTCGAACATGGCCGGCAGCGTGGCGTGGCAACCGATCTCGCGGGCCTTCATCGGGCGTGAGGCGCTGGAGCGCGAGCGGTCAGTCGGGCCGGCGATGAAACTGGTCGGCTTGGTGCTCGAGGAGCGCGGCGTGCTGCGCGCGCATCAGGTGGTGCGGATTGCCGGAGTTGGCGAAGGGGAGATCACCAGTGGTAGTTTCTCACCTACGCTGAGCAAGTCGATTGCACTGGCGCGTGTACCCATGGCGACCGCTGACCGTGCGGAAGTCGAGATACGCGGCAAATGGTACCCGGTACGGGTGGTCAAGCCGACCTTCGTCCGGCATGGTAGCACCCTGATCTGAATCGTATGGCGGGCTGGCCGCTGACCCTTGTTGAGGACAATGATATGAGCGATATCCCTGCTGAACTCCGTTTTGCCGAAAGCCACGAGTGGGCGCGCCTGGAAGCTGATGGCACGGTGACTGTAGGCATCAGCGACCACGCCCAGGAAGCCTTGGGTGACGTGGTGTTCATCGAGCTGCCGGAAGTCGGCAAGGTGTTCGCCGCTGGTGATCAAGCCGGTGTGGTGGAGTCGGTGAAAGCGGCGTCCGATATCTACTCGCCGGTAGGCGGTGAAGTGATCGCCATCAACGAGGCACTCGCCGACGCTCCCGAGAGCGTCAACGGCGAACCCTACGGCGCCTGGTTCTTCAAGCTCAAGCCCAGCGCTGCCGGTGAATTGGACAAGTTGCTCGATGCCGCAGGCTACAAGGCCGCCATCGGCGAATGATGGTCAGCGGGGGCGGCCATCGCCACCCCCGCCCGTTCAGAACGGTCGATCCCCCAATATCGTCGCTCGATGCATCACGCGTCGCTGCGGTCGATAGTCGTCGATCGCGTAATGCTGGGTCACGCGGTTGTCCCAGAATGCCCCATCCCCTTGACGCCATTGCCAGCGCACACAGAACTCGGGTCGCGTGCCGTGGGCGAACAGCAAGTCGAGCAGCGCCCGACTTTCCGCCGCCGACAGCTCGTTGATGCGGGTGGTGAAGCCGTCATTGACGAACAAGGCCTTGCGCCCGCTGACCGGATGGGTCCGCACCACCGGGTGCGACAGCGGCGGATGCTGCTGCCGGGTCTGTTCCCAGCGTGCCAGGGCCTGGGCATCGTTGCCGAAGCGTTCGAGCGGGAACGACTTGGCGAAATCGTGGGTGGCGGTCAGGCCGTCGAGCAGGATCTGCAAGGGCGCGGACAAGGCCTCGAACGCGGCGATACCGTTGGCCCAGCAGGTGTCGCCGCCAAAGGGCGGGACCTGTTGGGCCGTCAGTATCGCGCCCATTGCCGGTTCCGCGAGAAAGGTGACATCGGTGTGCCATATGGCATTGTCGCGCACATCGGTCACGGTGGTGTCGAGCACCAGTACTTCGGGTTGCCCCGGCACGCTGGGGTAGATCGGATGGATGTGCAGGTCACCGAACTGGTGCGCCAGCCGGGCCTGCTGGGCCGGCGTCAGTGGCTGGTCGCGCCAGAACAAGACCTGGTGGGCAAGCAGCGCGGCGTCGATCTCGCGTTGCTGCGCCGGGGTCAGTTCCCGGCTCAGGTCGACGCCTTCGATGACCGCGCCGATGGTGGGGCTCAAGGGGGTGATGTGCAGAGTCATGTTGGTCAGCTCTGTTGGTGAAATCGGTGATTCAGTGGCTCTGGCCGTGCCAGGGCACCAGCCGTCGTTGCAGGGCGCGCAAGCCCATTTCCAGGCCAAAGGCGATCAGCGCGATCACCAGGATGCCCAGTACCACCACATCGGTGACCAGAAACTGCGCGGCCGACTGCACCATGAAACCCAGGCCGCTGGTGGCGGCAATCAACTCGGCGGCGACCAAGGTCGACCAGCCGACGCCCAGGCCGATGCGGATACCGGTGAGGATCTCCGGCAGGGCGCTGGGCACGATCACATGACGAATCAGCTGCGCCCGTGTGGCGCCCAGCGACTGCGCGGCGCGCAGCCGGGCTGGATCGACATTGCGCACGCCGGTGGCCGTGGCAATGGCGATCGGAGCGAAGATCGCCAGGTAAATCAGCAGCACCTTCGAGGTCTCGCCGATGCCGCACCAGATCACGATGAGCGGCAGGTAGGCCAGCGGTGGAATGGGTCTATAGAACTCGATCAGCGGATCGAGGATGCCTTGGGCAATGCGGTTGTGGCCGATGGCGATGCCCACCGGGATGGCGAACAAAACGGCAAAGATCAGGGCCAGGCCGATGCGCCCCAGGCTGGCACCCAGGTGCTGCCACAAGGTTGCGTCCATGTAGCCCTGGGTTGCCAGCAGCCAGGCTTTGTCCAGCACCGCGCCCGGCGAGGGCAGAAACAGCGGTTCGATCAATTCGGTGGCGGTGACCGCCCACCAGAGCAGCAGCACGCCGGCCAGGGTCAGTGTGCTGATGGCTCGCGTACTCAGACGCCAGGGTCGGCGCGCAGCGGGCTTGCGCGTGCGGTCGATGGCTTCGGTCGGATAGTGGCTCATGCCAGTGCCTCGCGCGCGGTGGCGCCCTGTGGAGAAACACGCTGGGCAAACTCTCGTTGTGCAAATACCTGAGACAGCACGTGCTCGCGGGTCTCGATGAATCGGGGGTCGGACTTGATCGCCCGAGCGCTCTCGCCGGCGGCGTGGCGCAGGCCGAAGTCCAGGCTCAGACGCTCCTCGACATGCCCCGGATTGGGTGCGAGCAGAATCAGGTCGGTGGCCAGAAACACCGCTTCTTCGATGTCATGGGTGATCAGAAATACTGGCTTGGCGGTCCGTTGCCAGACCTGCAGCAGCAGTTCCTGCATCTGCTCCCGCGTGAACGCATCCAATGCGCCAAAGGGTTCGTCCATCAACAGCACCTGCGGATCGGCCGCCAGCGCTCGGGCCAGACCCACGCGTTGCCGCTGACCACCGGAGAGCTGCCACACCTGCCGCTCGGCGAAACCGGCCAGATCGACCAGCGCGAGCATTTCACGCGCCCGCGCTTCACGCTGCGGCCGGGCGATGCCCGCCAGTTGCAGACCGAAGGCGACGTTGGCCAGCACGTCCTGCCAAGGCAGCAGGGCGTCATCCTGAAACACCACGCCACGGTCCGCCCCCGGACCTTTTACCGCGACCCCGTCCAGGGTGATGCGGCCACTGCTGGGCGGCACGAAACCGGCGATCAGGTTCAACAACGAGGTCTTGCCGCTGCCCGAGGGGCCCAGCGCCACGCACAGTTGCTGTGGGCCCAGGCTCAGGGAGATGTCCTGCAACACCGGCTGCGCAGCGCCCGGGTAGTGGGCGCCGATACGGTCGAGAATCAATTGGGCCACGGTCGTACTCCGTTGGGCGTGCGCGGGATCACTGAACGAACTTGGCGCTGACATAAGGCGTGTAATCGGGCAGCACGGCTTCCAGCTTGCCCTGTTCCTTGAGGAACTCGGCCGTCTTGGCCACCGCCTTGGCAGTACCGCCACCCAGCAGCGCGTCCGAAGCCTGGGCCTCGGCGTCGGGGTAGGTGGAGCCGGCGAGCAGGTCGGGGACATCCGCGGTATTGGCGCCCGTGAGCTTGGCGATCTTGCGCACCGGCTCGGAGTCGGCGGTCCACTGCGCCTGGTTCCTCGCGTAGTCGGCGAAGGAATCCAGGGTGACCTTGGCGAATTTGGCGATCACTTCAGGATGCTTCTCGGCGTAATCCTTGCGCGCCACCCAGACCTCGAAGGTCGGTGCGCCCCATTGGCCGACCTGCGCGGCATCGGTCAAGGTCTTGCCACTCTTGCGGATCTCGCCCAATGCCGGTGACCAGACGAAAGCACCATCGATGTCGCCGCGCTTCCAGGCGGCGGCGATTTCGGCCGGCTGCAGATTGACCACCTTGACCCTGCCCTCCAGTCCCCAGTGCTTCAGCGCGCCGAGCAGGCTGTAGTGAGACGTGGAAACGAAGGGCGTGGCAATGGTTCTGCCCACTAGTTGCTGGGGATTGTCGATACCGCTGCCGTTGCGCACCACCAGGGCTTCAGCGGAATTGATCTGCGCCGAAACGATGAAGGCGACGATGGGCAGTTTGCGTGAAGTGGCGGCTGCCAGCGGACTCGACCCCAGGTTGCCGATCTGCACATCACCCGAGGCGATGGCCGTGACCACTTCCGGACCGCTGTTGAAGCGGCGCCAGTCGATCTTCTCGCCAATGGCCTTTTCATAGACGCCATCGGCCTGGGGCACCTTGCTGGGGTCGATGCCGGTCTGGTAGCCGACGGTCAACGGGGCGGCCTGAATGCCCATGGCCAGGCCCGTCAGGGCCAGAGTGGTGAACAGTTTTCGTACGAAGCGCTGCTTGGCCATGGTGGTTGCCTTTGCAAGAGTCAGGGGGGCGGTGAGCGTCCAGCACACGCTTCTGGCGCGTGAAGTGAGGTGCCGGATCGGCTAACGAGAAGAATCTAAACGATATAAGAAACGGCTTTGAAATACCGTTTGGGAATTAGCTTATGTTTGACAATCGGATTGAACTTTTTTGTTTGGATGGTTGCGGTTGTTATGCAATTAAATTCTAAAAAAACTTGAAACAATTCTTTTTGGTTTTGTGAAAATTTCGTTAATCTCGGCACCCAGAGTTTGGCTTAGACCAAGGTCTCGAATCGGCTTGTAAACATTGACTAACTGGTCACGCTTTAGCGCTAATCGCGCATCGGCGGACAAGGGGCATCAGACCCCGACCAAAGACACCACAAAAATTAGAAACCAGAGGAGCATCACATGTACAAGCAGTCGCTCGCCGTAGCCATCGCGCTCGCCAGCATCTCCACCAGTGTTTACGCCGCCGATCCGGCACCCTCGGGTTTCCTCGAAGCCAGCAAAGCAACGCTGAGCTCGCGGACCATGTACTTCCGCAACGATACCCGTGAAGGCACAGCGAACGACCAGGAAGAATCGGCCCAAGGCTTCCTCTTCAACTTCATTTCTGGCTACACCCCCGGCACCGTCGGCTTCGGTCTGGACGTACAGGCCATGAGCGGTATTCACCTGGACGGCGGCCGCGGTCACCACCCGAACAACAACAGCTTCTTCCCGAGCGATACCGATGGCTCGGCCGAGAAGACCTGGTCGCGTCTGGGCGCGAACGGCAAGGTCAAGTTCGCCAAGTCCGAACTCAAGGTGGGTAGCGCACTGCAGCCCAACCTGCCGATCCTGGTGTCCAACGATGGTCGCCTGCTGCCTGCTACCTACCAGGGCGGTATCCTGACTTCCAAGGACCTGGACAACTTCACCTTCACCGTTGGTCGACTGAACAAGTCCGCGGGTCGTGCTACCAGTAACTACTCGGGTCTGGGCGTCGGCGGTGCCACTCAAGACACCAACAACTTCCAGTTCGCCGGTGTGGACTGGAAAGCAACCAAGGACCTGACTCTGCAGGTCTACCACGCGCAACTGGAAGACTTCTACAAGCAGACCTTCCTGGGCGCCGTGCACGTGTTGCCACTGGGTGAAGATCAGTCGTTCAAGACCGACCTGCGCTACTTCGACAGCCGCTCCGACGGCAAGAACGGTGACGTTGGCTACCGCTTCAACAACAACAGCGGCTACGCCAGGACCCCAGGTGAAATCGACAACAAGACCTGGAGTGCCATCTTTACCTACAGCATCGCTGGTCACGCGTTCCTCGCCGGCTACCAGCAAGTGGGCGATGACGGCGGCATGCCGTTCATCAACAACGGCAGCGTGGTCGATGGCAACGGTCGCAACGAGGGCAACGGCGGTTCCAGCGTCTACCTGTTCACCGACAGCATGATCAACTCGTTCACCCGTGCTGGCGAGAACACCACGTTCGCCCAGTACTCCTACGACTTCAGCCGCGTTGGCGTACCTGGCCTGAAGGCTTCGATCGCCTACCTGCATGCCGATGACATCAAGGCAGCCGGTACCGGTGATTCGGATAACTCCGAGTGGGAACGCGACATGCGCGTCGACTACGTGATCCAGAGCGGTCTGCTGAAGAACTTCGGCGCCACCCTGCGTAACGGTACCTACCGCAGCGACGTGGGCACCAACACCGATCAGACCCGTCTGATCTTCAACTACACGTACGCTTTCAAGTAATACGTGCCGTTGGAAAAAGCCCGCCTCGTGCGGGCTTTTTCGTTTGTGGCGCAGCGTTATTCCAGATTCGCCTAGCACCAGCACCATCCATTCTTTTTGTTTCCCGGCCGCTCGGTGCACAGTCATGCGCACAACAGTCCAGGAGCAACACCATGACCATTCGACTCGGCGACATCGCCCCCGACTTCCAGCAGGAATCCAGCCAGGGCAGCATCAGTTTTCACCAGTGGCTGGGTGATCAATGGGGCGTGCTGTTTTCGCACCCGGCCGACTTCACACCTGTCTGCACCACCGAGCTGGGCTTCACCGCGAAGCTGGCCGACGAGTTCGCCAAGCGTAACGTCAAGGCCATTGCCTTATCGGTGGATCCGGTCGAGTCCCACCAGCGCTGGATCGGCGACATCGACGAGACTCAAGGTACTACGGTGAATTTTCCGATCCTGGCCGATGCCGACCGCAAGGTGTCCGAGCTTTACGATCTGATTCATCCGAACGCCAACGACACCCTGACCGTGCGCTCGCTGTTCGTCATCGATCCGAACAAGAAGGTCCGGTTGACCATCACCTATCCAGCCAGTACCGGGCGCAATTTCCACGAGATCCTGCGGGTGATCGATTCGCTGCAACTCACGGACAACCACAAGGTGGCGACTCCGGCCAACTGGCAGGATGGTGACGATGTGGTGATCGTGCCTTCGCTCAAGGACGAAGAAGAGATCAAGCAGCGCTTTCCGAAGGGCTACAAGGCGGTGAAGCCATACCTGCGCCTGACCCCACAGCCCAACCGCTGAGTACATACCCTGTAGCAGCGGTGCAAGCCGCGTCCGGCATTTTGCGGTGCGTCTGATATACCGCGTTTACAGCCGACGCGGCTTGCGCCGCTGCTACAGGGGGCGGGGTGACGTGGTTATGTTTTTATCGAATAACCAAATGAATAAATATGATTTAAAGATATAAATCCTGCCTGTTACTGTTCCCTTCATTCCGGCGACTTCTCCAGAAGCGCTCCGACTTCGCTATTCAAGGATTTGCCCCATGCTGGTCGTATCTCTGGGCGGCAGCCCAAGCGTGCGCTCGCGCTCCGGTGTACTGCTGGAACGCGGCAAGCAGTGGCTGCAGCGTAAAGGCGTCGAAGTGGTGACGTTCCAGGTACGGGACTTCCCGGCCGAAGACTTGCTGCACGCCCGTTTCGACAGCCCGCACGTACTGCATTTCATCGAGTTGGTCGGCAAGGCCGACGGCCTCATCGTGGCAACGCCGGTGTACAAGGCCTCGTTCTCCGGTGCGCTGAAGACGCTGCTGGACCTGCTCCCCGAGCGCGCCCTGAGCAACAAGGTGGTGCTGCCCGTCGCCACCGGCGGCAGCATCGCCCACATGCTGGCGGTGGACTACGCGCTCAAACCGGTGCTGGCCTCGCTCAAGGCGCAGGAAATGCTTCAGGGCATCTTCGCCGACGACAGTCAGATCGCCTACGGCGAAGGCAGTGTCGCGGCCCAATTGGCACCGGCCCTCGAGCAGCGGCTGGAAAGCGCCCTGGAGGAATTCCACGCCTTCCTGCTGCGTCGACCCCAGACCCATGACCCGGCCTTGCTCACGCAAAGCCTGCGCAGTGCCCGCTGGAGCATCTGAACCGAACTGCCGTATCCACCTTACTCGCCCGCCAACGGGCAAGCAGGTGCAACCCAATTCCCTCTGCAAAAGGAGAGTGCCATGCGCACCCTGTTCTTGCGTCGTGGTGTGGTCGCACTGTTTGCTGCGGCTGTGTCGTTCGGCGCCATTACCCAGGCCCAGGCTGAAACCCTGCGCATCGGTTATCAGAAATACGGCACGCTGGTGCTGCTCAAGGCCAAGGGCACGCTGGAGAAGCGTCTCGCGGCACAGGGCGTGGACGTCAAGTGGACCGAGTTTCCCGGCGGGCCGCAGCTGCTCGAAGGCCTCAACGTCGGCTCGATCGATTTCGGCGTGACCGGAGAAACCCCGCCGGTGTTCGCCCAGGCCGCCGGTGCCGATCTGCTGTATGTGGCCTACGAGCCGCCAGCCCCGACCAGCGAAGCCATCCTGGTGCCCAAGGATTCGACCATCCGCTCGGTCAGTGAGCTCAAAGGCAAGAAGGTCGCGCTGAACAAGGGCTCCAACGTGCATTACCTGCTGGTGCGCGCGCTGGAGGAGGCGGGGCTCAAGTATTCCGACATCCAGACCGTCTACCTGCCGCCTTCCGACGCGCGCGCCGCCTTCGAGCGCGGCAGCGTCGATGCGTGGGTCATCTGGGACCCCTACCAGGCCGCTGCGGAGCAGCAGTTGCAGGCCCGCACCCTGCGTGACGGTCAAGGCATCGTCGACAACCTGCAGTTCTACCTCGCGACCAAGCCCTATGCCCAGAAGCACCCGGAGGTGATCACCGCCCTGGTCGAAGAAGTCCGCGCGGTGGGTGAATGGTCCAAGGCCCACCCCGAAGAAGTGACCGCCCAGGTCGCGCCGCTGCTGGGCCTGCCGGCCGACATCACCCTGACCTCGGTGAAGCGCCAGGGTTACGGTGCGCAGTTTCTCAACCCGCAGACCGTTGCCGCGCAGCAGAAGATCGCCGACAGCTTTCACCAGCTCAAGCTGATCCCCAAGCCGCTGCGCATTCAGGATGTGATCTGGACACCGCCGGCCAGTGTAGCCAAGGCGCCCTAAATCGCCCCGTTTCAACCACCGCACAATTGCACCGGTGCCACGGCACCGGTTTCGAGCCACGTCAGGAGACAACTCCATGAGCCTCAACATTTTCTGGTTTCTTCCCACCCACGGCGACGGCCATTACCTGGGCACCGCCGAAGGCGCGCGGGCGGTCGACCATGGGTATCTGCAACAGATCGCCCAGGCCGCCGATCGCCTGGGTTACGGTGGCGTACTGATTCCGACCGGGCGTTCGTGCGAAGACTCCTGGCTGGTGGCGGCCTCATTGATTCCGGTCACCCAGCGCCTGAAGTTTCTGGTGGCCCTGCGTCCGGGCATCATTTCGCCCACCGTGGCGGCGCGTCAGGCCGCGACCCTGGACCGGCTGTCCAATGGCCGCGCACTGTTCAACCTGGTCACCGGCGGCGACCCGGACGAGCTGTCCGGCGACGGGCTGTTCCTCACCCATGAGGAACGCTATGAAGCATCGGTGGAATTCACCCGCATCTGGCGTCGTGTGCTGGAAGGCGAAACCGTCGACTACGATGGCAAGCACCTCACCGTCAAAGGCGCCAAGCTGCTTTATCCCCCGGTGCAGCAGCCACGTCCGCCGCTGTACTTCGGCGGCTCTTCCGACGCCGCCCAAGACCTTGCCGCCGAACAGGTGGAGATGTACCTGACCTGGGGCGAACCGCCGGCGGCCGTGGCCGAGAAGATCGCCCAGGTGCGCGAGAAGGCGGCCAAGCTCGGCCGCACCGTACGGTTCGGGATTCGCCTGCACGTGATCGTGCGGGAAACCAACGAAGAAGCCTGGCACGCCGCCGAACGACTGATCGCCCATGTCGACGACGACACCATTGCCCGTGCCCAGGCCTCGCTGGCGCGCTTCGACTCGGTAGGCCAACAGCGCATGGCTGCGTTGCACGGCGGCAGCAAGGACAAGCTGGAGGTGAGCCCCAACCTGTGGGCCGGTGTCGGCCTGGTTCGTGGTGGCGCCGGTACCGCACTGGTCGGTGACGGTCCGACCGTGGCCGAGCGGGTCAAGGAGTATGCCGCGCTGGGCATCGACACCTTTATCTTCTCCGGCTACCCGCATCTGGAAGAGTCGTACCGCGTGGCCGAGTTGCTGTTCCCGCACCTGGACGTGCAGCGCCCCGAGACACCGACCGGCGCCAATTACGTCAGCCCCTTCGGTGAGATGGTGGCCAATGACATCTTGCCCAAGGCCGCGGCCAAGCGCTGAGAATCTGTCATGAGTACATCAAGCAAAATCATCCACCGGCTGGCGCCCTGGGCGCTGCCAGTGGGCCTGCTGTTGATCTGGCAGGTGGCGGTCAGCGTCGGCTGGCTGTCGACACGTATCCTGCCGGCGCCCAGCGCGGTGTTCGAGGCGGGTGTGGCGTTGTTCAAGTCCGGGGAGATCTGGACGCATCTGGCCATCAGTGGCTGGCGCGCCGGCATCGGCTTTGCCATCGGTGGCGGCATCGGCCTGGTATTGGGGCTGATCAGCGGCCTGTCGCGCTGGGGCGAGCGCCTGCTCGATACCTCGGTGCAGATGATCCGTAACGTGCCGCACCTGGCGCTCATTCCGCTGGTGATCCTGTGGTTCGGTATCGACGAGTCGGCGAAGATCTTTCTGGTGGCCTTGGGCACGTTGTTCCCGATCTACCTGAACACCTACCACGGCATCAAGAACGCCGACCCCGCATTGGTGGAAATGGCACGCAGCTATGGCCTGTCCGGGTTTCGCCTGTTCTGGCAGGTGATTCTGCCCGGAGCCCTGCCTTCCATTCTGGTCGGCGTGCGTTTCGCTCTTGGTCTGATGTGGCTGACGCTGATCGTGGCGGAAACCATTTCCGCCAGCTCGGGCATCGGCTACCTGGCCATGAACGCGCGTGAATTCCTGCAGACCGACGTCGTGGTCCTGGCCATCGTGTTGTATGCGATTCTCGGCAAACTGGCCGATCTGGCGGCGCGCGGGCTGGAACGGGTGTGGTTGCGCTGGCATCCGGCCTATCAAACCAAGGGAGGTGCGGCATGACCGTGTTCAAGGAACAACCGCAGAACCTGCGGCGCGGGATTCCCCTGGCGGTCCGTCAGTTGCGCAAGACCTTTGGCGAGCGCGAGGTGCTGCGCGACATCGACCTGAACATTCCGGCCGGGCAGTTCGTGGCCATCGTCGGTCGCAGCGGTTGCGGCAAGAGCACCTTGCTGCGTCTGCTGGCGGCCCTCGACCAGCCCACCAGCGGCCAGCTGCTGGCCGGCTCGGGTCCGCTCAGCGAGGCGCGCAACGATACTCGGCTGATGTTTCAGGAAGCTCGCTTGTTGCCGTGGAAACGGGTCATCGACAACGTTGGCCTGGGGCTTTCCGGCAATTGGCGCGAGCAGGCCCTGCAGGCGCTCGAAGCGGTGGGGCTGGCCGAACGTGCCAATGAATGGCCGGCGGCGCTGTCGGGGGGGCAGAAGCAGCGTGTGGCCTTGGCGCGGGCGCTGATCCACAAGCCGCGGCTGTTGCTGCTGGACGAACCCTTGGGTGCTCTGGATGCCCTGACGCGGATCGAGATGCAGCAGTTGATCGAGAACCTGTGGCGCAAGCACGGCTTCACCGTGTTGCTGGTGACCCATGATGTGTCCGAAGCCGTGGCGATTGCCGACCGGGTGATTCTGATCGAGGAGGGGCGTATCGGTCTGGATCTGGCCGTCGAGCTGCCGCGGCCGCGGGCTCGCGGTTCTCATCGCCTGGCGGCGTTGGAAACCGAAGTGCTCAATCGGGTATTGGCGTTGCCGGGCAATCCACCGGAGCCGGAGCCCCCATCGCCATTGCCGACCCAGTTGCGCTGGGCGCGTTGAACCGGACGCGGTACGTCAGGTAGTCCGCACGTACCGCCGACGCGGCTCGCGCCGCTGCTACAGGGACTGCATATCCAGAAGATACGATGATCCCCTGTAGCAGCGGCGCAAGCCGCGTCCGGGGACGACGCGGAAATGCGTTCGTGAACACCGCGGCATGCCAGGCATACCGCGGCACCCGGCCGTTACACCGTGTGCAGGTACCAGTTGTATTCCAAATCCGAGATGGAGTGTTCGAACTCTTCCAGCTCGCTTTCCTTGCAGGCCACGAAGATATCGATGTATTTCGGATCGATGTACTTGGCCAGCACCTCGCTGTCGTCCAGCAGGCGCAGGGCATCGCGCAGGTTGGTCGGCAGGCTCTGCTCGTTCTGCTCGTAGGAGTTGCCCGTCACCGGCTCGTTGGGCTCGACTTGGTTGGTCAGGCCATGGTGCACGCCGGCCAGAACCGCAGCCATCAGCAGGTACGGGTTGGCATCGGCACCGGCGACGCGGTGTTCCAGGCGCACGGCATCCGGCGTCCCGGTGGGCACGCGCAGCGCCACGGTACGATTGTCCAGGCCCCAGCACGGGGAGTTGGGCACATAGAACTGAGCACCGAAGCGGCGGTACGAATTGACGTTCGGGCACAGGAACGCCATCGACGCGGGCAGGGTCTCGAGCACACCGCCGATCGCGTGACGCAATGCGGCGTTCTGCTCGGGATCCTCACTGGTGAAAATGTTCTTGCCGTCCTTGTCCAGGATCGAGATGTGCACGTGCAGACCGTTGCCCGCCTGGCCTGGGTAGGGCTTGGCCATGAATGTGGTGTCCATCTCATGGTCGTAGGCGATGTTCTTGATCAGGCGCTTGAGCAGCACTGCGTAATCGCAGGCCTTCATGGCATCGGCGACGTGGTGCAGATTGACCTCGAACTGCGCCGGCGCACTTTCCTTGACGATGGCGTCGGCCGGAATGCCTTGTTCCTTCGCCCCTTCCAGAATGTCCTGCAGACAGTCCACGTATTCGTCCAGATCGTCGATCAGATACACCTGGGTCGAATGCGGACGCTTGCCGGAAATGGGTGAGCGCGGTGGTTGAGGGCGACCGTTCACGTTCTCCTGGTCGATCAGGTAGAACTCCAGCTCGAACGCGGCGCAGATGGTCAGGCCCATGGCGTCGAATTTCTCGACGACCTGGCGCAGCACTTCACGCGGATCGGCGAAGAAGGGTTCGCCTTCGAGTTCGTGCATGGTCATCAGCAGTTGCGCGGTAGGGCGCTTCTGCCAAGGCTCGTTGCACAGGGTGTCGGGGATGGGATAGCAGATCCGATCGGCATCGCCGATGTCCAGGCCGAGGCCGGTGCTTTCCACGGTGGAGCCGTTGATGTCCAGAGCAAACAGCGAGGCGGGCAGGTTGATGCCTTTCTCGTAAACCTTGTGGAGGCTGGTGCGTTCGATGCGCTTGCCGCGCACCACACCATTCATATCTGCAATCAGAAGGTCGACGTACAGAACCTCAGGATGTTCCTTAAGGAATGCGTTCGCTTCGTTAAGCTGAACGGCACGCGGGGGTACCGACATGATGCAACACCTTTGTTGTTAAAAATATCGTTGTTAAAAATATCAATCATTGGGTTGAGCAGGTTTCAGTCAATCCGAAAGCCCACATGAAGTCAAGCGAGCCCGGTTTTGCCCTGAAAGGGCGCTGTTGAGCCTTTTTTGCTGCATATCAGGGCGCGCGTGACAGGTAATTGCAGCACTTTGCAACTGCCCTGAAAGTGCGCGATGAAGTTTGCAGGTCGCCAGTTGTGGAAAAAAATGAACAAGGCTAAGCTCATTTTCAACCCGTCATTTCAATAATACCGAGGGTGAATCATGGCACGCCTGCCATTATCTGTTATCGATCGCTGCAGCCGCCGCTTGCCGGCGGCCAGAATAATTGACAGCCCACGGCGTTGCGTCTCTGTTTTTTTGCCCATCGTGTACTGCCTGCCGCCTGAAACCGCTACCCTGAGCCAGATGCTCCGGCCAGGTATCGAAAAACCGGGCGGGCATCGTGGTGCCTCGCATGAACGCTTTCCCAACGACGCCCACGCGTCACAAGTGCCCGGCTCGCCGCGAGCCAGGTTAATGGCCTCCTGAGGTATTTATGAGTCCCAACCTCGACCAGCTCACCGATTGGTTGAAAGATCACAAGATCACCGAAGTCGAATGCCTGATCGCCGACCTCACCGGCATCACCCGCGGCAAGATCTCTCCGACCAACAAGTTCATCGCCGAAAAGGGCATGCGCCTGCCGGAAAGTGTTCTATTGCAAACTGTGACCGGCGACTATGTAGAAGACGACATCTACTACGAGTTGCTCGACCCCGCCGACATCGACATGATCTGCCGTCCCGACGAGAACGCGGTGTTTCTCGTTCCCTGGGCCATCGAACCTACGGCGCAGGTCATTCACGACACCTACGACAAGCAGGGCAACCCCATCGAGCTGTCGCCGCGCAACGTGCTCAAGAAGGTCTTGAAGCTGTACGCGGACAAGGGCTGGCAGCCCATCGTGGCGCCGGAGATGGAGTTCTACCTGACCAAGCGCTGCGAGGACCCGGACTTTCCGCTGCAGCCGCCGATTGGCCGCTCCGGTCGTCCGGAAACCGGCCGGCAGTCGTTTTCCATCGAGGCGGCGAACGAGTTCGATCCGCTGTTCGAAGACGTCTACGACTGGTGCGAAGCACAGAACCTGGACCTCGACACGCTGATCCACGAAGACGGCACGGCGCAGATGGAAATCAATTTCCGGCACGGCAATGCCCTGCACCTGGCCGACCAGATCCTGGTGTTCAAACGCACCATGCGCGAGGCCGCGCTCAAGCACAACGTGGCCGCGACCTTCATGGCCAAGCCCATGACCGGCGAGCCGGGCAGCGCCATGCACCTGCACCAGAGCATCGTCGATTCGGCCACCGGCAAGA
>Ga0308158_10000292_pt1 | contig 98966 bp, 99 predicted proteins | sample PhyBR2_FD_201038 | JGI IMG/M metagenome (GOLD analysis project Ga0308158, IMG submission 201038) | Phyllosphere microbial communities from UC Gill Tract Community Farm, Albany, California, United States - DLSLB.R2 | ecosystem: Host-associated > Plants > Phyllosphere > Unclassified | place: USA... | reverse complement strand
TCGTTACAGAGCAGGGCATCACCGTGAGTGTAAATATCATAAGGCTCGAGAATGAGCCGGGTTGGTCGCTCGAAGTGGAAAATGAGAATGGAACGTCCACGGTGTGGGATGACCTCTTCGCGACCGACGATGCGGCTCATGCCGCCTTCCGCCAGACCGTTAAAGAAGAAGGCATGCGCGTCTTCCTCGATCAGGCTGTCGTCATTCCCTTCAGACGTTAGGACCGTCCGCGTTCGCCGTTCGTTCGATCCTAGCGTACGTAAACTTCACTTTCGTGCAGTGACCCCTATCCGTGGTGTCATCTCGCCGCGGTCCTGAATTTATCGAATACCCGCCGGAAGCCGCCGCGCGATCCGAACGCACCGATCTTGCGGTTCGAACGCCTTGAGCTGATGAAGCGCCAGCCTGCGCCGCCGGCCGAAGTGACGTAGTCCTTCGGCTGGGGAGACACCCGCTAGGAACTCGCCGACGCCTTCAGGACACCGCCGGCACAGGATCGTCAAACGACAGGCGGTTCTGGCGCGGATATCGTGGCGTGAGATAGGCTTCGGCATCGAGGCCTTGGGCCCGTAAGAACGGCGCATCCTTCAACTTGTCGCGTAAGCCCAGCATCCGCTTCTCGGCGCGTTTGACGAAGGTCGCATAGGTCATCGGGATGATCGTGACGCGCCCATCGTATTTTGTGTCGATGCCTGCCTCGGTGCTCTTTATCTGCGAGCCAAGGACATAGCAGGTTACCGTGGCGGCGTCGGTCAGGATCCCTTTATCGAGTAGTTCCTCAACATAGCGCCACGGCTGATTCTTTTCCTTGCCACCTATGATCACGCCAGGCTTCTTGATCTGAGTAATTACCAACCGCGCGACGCCGTCGACTTCGCCACCCAGGTCGTGAGAATCGCGGCTGTAGAAACCGACGCTGCCATCGGGCAGCATGACGAAGTCCGGGCGCTGCAGCGATCCTTTCTGTTTCTTGCCGAAGATCTTGTTGATGACTGTGGTCATGCCGCGATTGCTGGTGAACTCGAGGCTTTCGAACTCCGGCCCGAACACCCATAAGCTGCGCTCGAACAGCGGCTGCAAGTCTGCGACCTCGTCCATCGTTTCGTCGTGGAGCTTTGCGTCGAGTTCAGCGATAAGCTTAAGCCGCGTCTGTATTTCATCAAGTGCTAGCTTGGCGGTGCGCACAGTCCAGTCGGCGAGAATCGCATAGAGCTCGTCAAGGTCGCCCGGCTTCATATCATGGAGCTTGGCGATCAAAGCATATTTTGAGGTCGCGAGTTCTAGGTTGGCTAGTACGCCGGCGACCTGCTCGACTGTCTCAAGGTTCATGCTTGGGCATGTATCGACCACTTGATCGACGAACTCGTTCCACCGGTCGCGGCTAACCGGCGGGAGCTTTGAGACGGTCGCGCCGAGATTTTCGCGGACGGTCTCCTTGGCGTCGCGCCGTCGGTCGGCGTTGACCTCGTTCAGATACTCGCGAATCTTGGCGTGCACTGCAGCTTGCGTTGCTCGCCAGCCAGCGTTGTTTGGCCAGAACCCTGACCAGTCGGGCAACACATCGTCCCCGAGGAAGTCGGCCCGGACGATGAAGATGAAGCGTTTGGCTTCGCTGCTGCGCCCGTCGAGCAGTCGCTCCTGATCGAACCCGGTCCAGCCGGGTGTGCCAACGAGGCGATTGTTGACCCGCCATGCAATACCATGTTGCCGAGTCGTTCGGTCGGCCTTCTGCGTGTCGATAATGACGAGATGCGCGACGCCATGCTCGGGAACTTCGATATCGATCGTACTGAGCTGATGCCCTGGCACGTCGTCAAAGGTGATGCGCGTGCCATTGATTGTGACGTTGAAATTAGGGTCTGCGAGAAAGCGCGTTCCGATTACTTCGCGTGCGGACTCCGCGCTCATCCCCATGGGTATGGGATTGATTGACGAGATAGCAGTGCCGTGGCCCGGTTTCTTATCACGCACCGCGATGCGCTCGATCAGGAACGGCTGGGTAGCACTGCGTCGAACTTCGAACGTTACCTCGATACCGTCGCGCCAAGTGCGGACTTTATATGCCTCGCCAAAACGGAAGGCGGCATGACGACCTTTACCGTTGCGGCCATATGGGTCGCGCGGATGGAGCCCGCTCAACTCGGGCGGCGGCGCCGATTGCTTTCCCTGGGTACGAACGCGGTCATAGTCGAGCGTTCGCCACCGCAGCCGAAACTGAGCCTCTGACATGCCTTTGCCATTGTCTTCGATCTCAAAATAGCGGTGGCCGCTAGCCTCAGGCCAGACGATATCTACGCGGGTTGCCCAAGCATCCCACGCGTTAGCGACGAGCTCGACTATAGCAATGGCGGGATCCTGAATGATCGACCCCGCGTGCCGTTCCAAGAATCGATTATCGAAGAACAAGCCAGCGTCGTCGGACATCCACTCCCCCTTGGGACATCGTAGCAGCGGCGCCGAGTACCGTCCACGAAACACGCGACGTAACGGCATTTCAATCGCCGAATTAACAGGCCGGCCGCGATCGCGATAAGAGCCATCGTGACGCTGGCCACCAATGCCCACCACCCGCGGGCGCGGCAGAATCACTCTTCAATTGGCACAGAGACCCGTCGCTCACGCCAGCTCGGTCCACATTCGATTTTCAGGCCGTCCGGATTGAAGCCGTCGCCCTTCAACACCTCCCCGGATTCGAACATCGCTCTTTGCGCGCGTGCGAAGTCACCTCCGAGAAAGAAAGGTTCGAGCAGTGGATGGACCTTGATCACAAGATCGAGCTCAGGAAGACCGACCTGACCATCTCCAATCGCCACCTTTGAATCGGTGCGGGCATCCCAGAGGGCTCGCGCCGGGCCGTAGTAGAAGCGCCATGCATCACCGACGTCGGGGACTTCGATCGGCTTCCTCGGTTCGCCCGGCGGATCGATCCAGTGGAATGCAAGCGCGTCGTTCGCGAAGAAGGTGAACGAGCCGACGTGCAGCGTGCAGGAAGCGCCATTCACGGAAAGGAGGCGCAAGGCCTGAGTCTTAGCCTTGGTGCGGTCGGTGACCGACGGCTTGCCCGCCCGGCCCTTGGTCTCGAACGCCAGCCAGTCGCCCGATCCCGTATGCTGTCCGATGAGGTCCGGCCTCGAACGGCCCAGTACCGAAGTCGGGATGGTGGCCTTGAATACATCTAGGTGCAGCAGCCAAGGCGTGTGAAGCAGCCTGCTGGCGAAGACCTTGCAGAACGTCATGCCGAGGAAATAGCTTATCGCGCCCTTTTCGGTCGGATCGAGGCTCTTAAACGCACCGGTCCTCCGCAGTCGCGTGGCGGACGGCCCGTATTGCTCCAAGGCCATTCGGACGAGCGAAAGCCGGAAGATCGCCTCGTGCAAGGAAGGTACGCCGTTAGCGAATGCATGATGGACTGACGGGCGCCCAATCGTGAGAGCCGCCCAAAGGATCTCGTTCCAGGTTACCGACAGCTCCGCGCTACCATTGGGAAGAACGCCGGTCGGAAAGTCCTCGCTGGTGTATGGAAGAAGGAGCGGACGCGTAATCGGCCTGATCGCCATCAGTCGGATCCTAGCGAAGCGCGGTATGCGTTGGGGGCCATCGTGCACTCGTCGCGCGCCGCGGCGCTGGTGATGGCCGGAGTTACGCGATTGGAATGTCTGTTGAAGGCCGTGATCTCCGCAATTGGAAACACCATATGACGCTTGTAGATTTGTGTGCAAAGGTAGGCCTTCTCGGCATCGATGTCCGCCTCCGCCACATCGATCCACCACGCGCGCGGCGTTCCGTCCTCTCCGCCGTTCCAGCGATATCCACGCTTCTTCAGTTCCTCTTTGGTTTCAAAGGGCGAGTTCGCCGCCCAGCACCGCAGCGTCTTGCCCCTGGCGGAAGCGAGTAGAGCCGATAGCGCAAGGCCACCACTCACCGGCAGGGCGCGCGACAAAAGTTCGATCGTCGCGTGGCAGTCGTGCACGGCCCTGTGCTTGTCGTAGTAGAAGCCACTGCTCATCGCGAGATACGCGAGCTTGGCGCTTTCGAAGCCCTCTTCGGCCCAGCGCACCTCGCTCAGCGAGCACGCCCAGGGATTATCTGCAAGCGCAGGGCAGAAGCGTTCAAGGAAGCGGCGGTCGAATCCCGCGTTGTGAGCGATGACGAGGCTCGCTCCGGCGAAGGCGGCGACTTGCGTGGGATCGATGGATCTGCCCGCAACCATCGCGTCGTCAATACCCGTCAGCCTCGTCACTTCGGCCGGGATCGGTGCGGCGGGCTGTCGGAGGCCGTCGAACGGCGCGCCCACTCCGACGATCTCTCCCTCAAGCGTGTAGAAGAACGGGACCATCGCCAATTCGATTATCTCATCCCTATCGCAGTCCAGACCGGTCGTCTCGACATCCGCGAGGACGGCACGACGGGTGCCTGCGGGTGCTTGGCTCATGGGTTCGGCCTGACGCAGGCGCCGCAGCACCCTGTAGTCACCACTCGCCTCGAGCGCCGCGATCAACTCCTGCGGGTCCACGCTATTCGTCTGCGCCCAGCGGCGCGCCTGGCCCAAGGCGGAGCGTCGTTGGACGTCCGGCCTCGTGAAACCAAAGATCCACGATCGCCGCGTCGTCGCTGGCCGGCAGCGGATCCGCCCGCCGCACCTTGAAGGTCGTCGGCAGGTTGACCGAATTGCCGAAGACGAGCGCATGTTGCTTGGGCAGTGATGGCAGTCTGCGCAGCACGCTGTCAGAGATGAACGGCGTCATCTGGCGTATCTGGGAGAGGTCGTCCGGATTTTGAATCCTGTGCACGACGAAATTCGAGCACTGCGACAGCACAGTCTTGGAAAGCTCGCTCGGCCGCTGCGACGCCACGATCAGAAACAGGCCATACTTTCGCCCCTCCTTCGATATGCGCTCGAAGATGCGGCTGGCGTCGACGGCGTGTCGCGACGGTGTCGAGGCAACGTAGCGGTGAGCCTCCTCGAGCAGGAGATGGACCGGGAAACGGTTGCGCGGCTCGGCCTGACGCAGGAGTCGGAATACCATGCGCGCGATCACCGCGCTGACCAGTTCGACGACCTCGTCCTCGACCGCGTTCATGTCGAGGATGACGATCTGCGCCGCCTTGGTGAAACCGCCGCCGGGGATCGTCGTCAATCCAAGCAGCTTCGAGAGGAAGGTCTCGCGGCTGCCGCCCGCGCCGGCGTCATGTCGGAGGAACCGGTAATCGCCCCGCTCCTCGAGCGCCTTGTAGCGTGTGACCATCTGCGAGCAGTAGTCGCGAATCTGGCGATTGCCGTGCGCCTCCTCGTAGAGAAGGGCGAGATCGATCGCGTCACCCAACGCCGAGAAGTCAAAGGGGGTGCCATCATAGTCCGGCAGCTTCAGGTCCGCGATCAGGAAGCCCGCGTTCTGAGGGCCGCCGGCGAGGAACTGGTAAGCCGCCTCCAGTGCCGGCATGCTGCCGTAATTGAGATTGATCATGTGGATGATCGTGTTCGTATTGATCTGGGTGGTCCGGAAACGCTGAAGAATGCCGCGTATCCGGGTCTGCTTCGCACCCGGCGGTGTCTCGTCGCTGAGTATCAGCGTAATACAGGTGGCTAGGATGTGGTTGCGGACATCGTTGAGACTACTTGGGTTCGCGCCGCCGAATAACGTCGCCAATCCGAGCGCCATGCGCAGGATCGGGACCTGCGTCCGCTCGCTCGCCTGCAGCAGCAACTCCCATTCCGACAGATCCAGGTACCAATGCGGAAGACGAAAGCGACCCGTCTCCGCCGATCCGTCCAGAACGAGACGGCTCACGCCGATGTCCGCCTTCTTCGACAGGCCGGCGAACGCGCGATCGTATTCGCCGTTCACATCGAACACTACGAACGAGGCACCCCGCGCATGATGCTCGTCGGGCTTCTCGAATAGCCCCTGCAGGACGGACGCGACGGTGCACGACTTTCCGCTTCCAGTATTACCCAAGACGGCAACGTGCCCACCGAAGAAGTCGTCGATCCTGACCTTGACGTCATAGTCCTCGAAAACGACCGACTGGCCGATGCCGAGGTTCCGGAACCGTGTAGCGCCAGCAGGGACGCAATCCGCCTGATCGTGCCCGATGCTTGGAACGGGCGCAGACTCGGTGTCGAAGATGCGATCCAGTTCGTCGTCCAATGCGTAGAGCGCATCCGCGTAGAGCGAGGGGAAGACCGACACGCCGAACCGGAACCTTCCATCGCCATCGGCGGGAAGCATGCCGACCGGGACGACGTCGAGGTATTTGGCCGAATTCGCCTTGTCGAGCTGGCCGTCGCCGCCGCCCGCGACGTCCCGCTCGCGCAGACCGACGACCTCCGCGACGACGTATTCGGACTGTGCGGGGATCATCAGGAACGAGCCAAGGCGAGCGACGTAGTGGAGGTCGTCGAAGCCGACGACGGTGAAGTTGTCAGTGCCGCCCAGCATCTCGATCACGAACCGATCGGCCGCGACGGAAGTGACCTTGCCGATCGCCCGGCGGCGATCATCAGAACTCATTAGGAGTCTCGGCAGGCTTCCGCCCGAACGTCTCGAGCACGAGCCTCACCGCATCGTCGATCCGCTCAGCGGGCCGCTGCGGCAGGAAGCGCTCCACAATGGTGTTGAAATAATGAGCGCGCGAGCCATCGACGGGGCCGTTGCCGCCGATGATCCAGATGCGGGGATCGTTCAGCGCGATGAGCTTGGCGATCTCACCCTTCGAGTCAGGGTCCGCGAACACGATGAGGCGGAACGTGGGGATCGTCAGTGCCTGGTAGATGATGTTGTTGAGGTGCTCGTCGCCGAACGCGAACCCCGCCGTGATCAGCACGCTCTGCTCGCGCACGATCCGCGACTGGAATTCTCGGAAGAGGTCGGCGTATGGCGATCCCAGGCTAGAGTTCTGCTTCGCCGGCGTCGGATAGATCATCACCTTGCCCGGGACGTTCGCCGGCATCGTCTCCCTGATCGGGAAGAGGCCGTGGTCGTCCTCCGTCCAGCTGATCGACCCATGGAGCTTGCAGAGATAGACGAACCCGTCGACGGCCGACCATTTCCGGTTGGAAAGGTCGAGTTGCTCCGCAAGGGAGTATCTAAATGTCGAAGGGTTGAAACGACGCTCGACCACGCCCGAGAAACCATTGGCATAGGGCAGGCCGAGGCGGTCCATCGCGCGCTCGTTGAAAAGATCGTAATTGGTCGTGAAGACCCAAGGCCTCGGTAGCGACCGGTCGCGCATCACGAGCTTGCGGTAGAAGGATTCGTATAATCCGAGAACCGAGCCGTCGCCGTGCGCGAAGGCGCCGTCGGTGCAACACTCCCAGAGGAAATCCTGAATCTTTTTTATCAGGCCCTCGACCTTGTCCTTCCTTGGCACGTGCTCGATCTTGTCACTGCGCGAGAAGACGAATCGAAGACTGTAGAGCAACTCCATGAGGCGCTCGAGGTTATTCGCGTATTCCGTGTCCTCGAGTTTCGCTCCGAGGTTCGCGAGGAATGTCACGTCGTCCGCGACCAGCGCCCACGTCGGTGGTGCGATGGCGTTCAAATCGTCGTCGAACTCGAACTTCGGATAGCTGCAGAAGGTCTTGGCCAGCGGTCCCATCGTGGGGATGCCTCGCTCCTTTCCATCGACATACAGCGATGAGCAACCAGCACCCAGCAGGAAGGCGACATTCCGCGCGTTCAGCGCCTCCCCGACTGCCTTCCGCACCTGCTCCTCGTCCTTGCCCCACGTCAGTGGGGCGGTCGGGACGTCAGAGGCGCGCAGGAAGCGAAAGGTGCGGGGCGGCGGTGGCGGCGCGGGCGGTACATTTGGCGGGGAGGGAACAGGAGGCAGTGGCGGCACCTGACTGACTGATGGAGCCGTAGGTGGCGCAGGCGGTGCATCAGCCGGCATTCACGAAATCCGCTTGCAGCCATACACTCGTCATAAAAAAGAACATCGTTGCATCATCCCCGGTGCAGCACACTACCCGGCTTCGAGTTCGAATCCATCACGCAGTGCGGCCGGTACATGCCTCGCGCGCGATTCCAAATACGTCTTGCTTCACGCGTTCATAGTAGCGGTTGACCGCTCGCTGCCGCTGGTGCTGCACGAAGCAATTCGAATTCTTGGAGCAGATGGACGGATCGCCAGTCGCTGAACCTCGGTAAAGGCACATCGGACAACTATAACGACGCGCCGAATTTCGGTGACGGCTTATGTCGATCCATTTGCCTGAACGAAGGGCTGCTTACGCCGGCTTTACGCTCTAAAGCGGCCGGGCTGTAATGCACCAGAAATTACGAAAAGCAGACCTATGCTTATGTGGCCATTTCCGGGGCGGGCTTGGAAACGAACTTATAAACGGTACCTCGAGAAATGCCGAGCTGGCGTGCGATATGGGCGGGCTTCATACCTTCGGCGATCAGCTTTTTAACCGCATCGGGATCGATGCGTGCCTTGCCGCCCTTGTAGACGCCCCTTGCCTTCGCGGCTTCGATACCTTCAAGTTGCCGCTCGCGTCGAAGATTTGTCTCAAACTCTGCAAATACGCCGAGCATATCGAGAAATGCTTTTCCGGCAGCGGTGCTAGTATCGATCGGCTGTTCCGCCGCCTTGAGCGCAATTCCCCTGCCCTTCAGCTCATGCACAATATCTTGCAGATCCTTCATCGACCGGGCGAGCCGGTCGATACGGGTCACCACCAACGTGTCACCTTCGCGAAGGAAATCGAGCAGGACTTGCAGCTCGGTTCGTGCGCCGCGTTCGCTCCCCGACTTCTTCTCCGATCGGATGGTCTGACAGCCAGCGGCGCGCAGAGCGGTTTGCTGGATATCAAGATCCTGCTCGGAGGTTGAAACGCGTGCGTAACCAAAAAGCGTCATCTGAACCCCATCCGTTCAATCAGGCTCTAGACCGTTTGCACGGAGTGTTCAATCTCTATACAAAAGACCCTGAATGCACGGTAAGACTGTCCAGCCGGGCGTGTTCACTCATGGTATACCCTGTCGGACGGTGCCTACTGGATGTCAGAAAGCGCGATGCTTCTTTGGCCGAAGGCTCACCACTTATGTGGCCAGGTGCTCGATGATCGGGCACTCGGGCCGATCATCGCCGTGGCAAGCTTCGGCCAGTTCGGTAAGCGATTGGCGCATAGCCTCCAGTACGCGCGCTTTGCGGCCTAACTCGGCAGCGCGCGCTTTCGCCAGCGCCTTCACCTCGGCGCTCGACCGATCGCGATCCGACCACAAGCTGAGCAGCGTGCGGATCTCTTCGATCGGAAACCCAAGGTCGCGCGCATTGGCGATAAACCGCAGCCGGTGAACGTCCGCATCGGAATACGCTCGGTAGCTCCCGCGCCGTGGCGGCGCGGGCACGAGGCCGATCTTCTCGTAGTGGCGGATCATGCGTTGGGAGACGCCGCTAGTCTCCGACGCTGCGCCGATGTTCATAGCTTCGCCGCGTTAAGCCGCAGCGCGTTGAGGACCACCGTAAACGACGAGAGCGCCATAGCCGCACCTGCCAGCATCGGCGATAGCAGGATGCCGGCAACGGGATAGAGCACGCCAGCCGCGACCGGCACGCCAATCCCGTTGAACAGGAACGAGAAGAAAAGGTTCTGTCGGATATTGCGCATCGTCGCACGGGCAAGCTTGCGGGCGCGCACAATCGCCGACAGATCGCCCCGCGTGAGCGTCATGCCCGCACTCTCGATCGCCACGTCCGTCCCTGTCCCCATCGCGAGACCGACGTCGGCAGCGGCAAGCGCGGGCGCGTCATTAATGCCATCCCCGGCCATCGCGACCTTGGCGCCACCCGCTTTCAGTTCGCCGATAATGCGCGCCTTGTCTTCCGGCCGCAGATCGGCGCGTACATCATCGAGGCCACCCACAGCGCGAGCGACCGCATCTGCCGTTCCCCTATTATCACCCGTCAGCATGATTACGCGCAGACCCTCTGCGCGAAGCGCGGCAATGGCATCATGCGCCGAGGCTCGCACGGGATCGGCGACCGCGAGCAGGCCCGCGAGCGCACCGTCGATCGCGATCAGGATGACGCCTGCCCCTTCGCTCCGGTAACGATCGGCCGCGGCGTTGAGCGGCTTGGGATCGGCGCCGACCCGGCTCATTTGCGCGGCATTGCCGATTACGACGGCACGGCCGCCCACCGTGGCGCTGACACCCAGGCCGGTTTGCGAGGCGAAGTCCGCGACCGTGCCGAGTTGCAAACTGCGTTCCTTGGAGGCGACGACGACCGCATGAGCGAGTGGGTGTTCGGATTGACCTTCGACGGCGGCGGCGAGAGCGAGCATGTCGTTCTCGCCGACCGTGCCGACTGCCTCGACGGCGATTAGCACCGGCTTGCCTTCCGTGAGCGTCCCCGTTTTGTCGATGACCAGCGTATCGACTTTATCGAGTGCCTGTAGGCTTTCGGCATTCTTGACCAGCACGCCGGCCTGCGCCCCGCGCCCGGTGCCAACCATAATCGACATGGGCGTAGCAAGCCCGAGCGCACACGGGCAGGCGATCACTAGCACGGCAATCGCATTAAGCAGGGCATGGCCGAGGCGAGGTTCCGGTCCGACCAGCAACCACACCACGAACGTCGCGATCGATATCAGCACGACCAACGGCACGAACCAGCCCGAGACGCGATCGGCAACGGCCTGGATCGGAGCACGGCTGCGCTGCGCTTCGGCGACCATGCGGACGATGCGCGCGAGCATCGTGTCAGAGCCGACCGCGCGCGCTTCCATGACCAGGCTCCCGGTGCCGTTGACGGTGCCCCCGGTAACGGGCGCATCGACTTCCTTCAGGACCGGCGCAGGCTCGCCGGTGAGCATCGATTCATCGACCGAGGAACGGCCCTCGGCGACGACCCCATCCACGGGGATCGCCTCGCCAGGGCGAACGCGAAGCCGGTCACCTGCGGCAACGTCGGCGAGGCCGACTTCCTCCTCAGTTCCGTCGTCCCGCAGCCGTCGCGCGGTTTTAGGGGCGAGGTCCATGAGCGCGCGGATCGCGCGCCCCGTCGCCGCCCTGGCGCGCAGTTCGAGCACTTGCCCCAACAGCACCAGCGTCACCACGACGCCGGCCGCTTCGTAATATACCGGGACCATGCCCCCGTGCATGCGGAAGGTGGCAGGGAAGATGCCCGGCGCGAGCGTCGCAACCAGGCTGTAGAGGAACGCCGCGCCTACGCCGAGCGCGATGAGCGTGAACATGTTGAGGTGGCGGGTGCGAAGCGAAGTCCAACCGCGCTGGAAGAACGGCCAGCCAGCCCACAGCACGATCGGCGCGGTAAGCGCGAGCTGAACCCACGGCGAGGCCGCAGGGCTGACGACGTGAACCTTCAGCATTTCGGCAAACATCGAGACGACAAGCAGCGGGATCGTGAGCGCGCCCGCCACCCACAGCCGGCGCGTGAAATCGATCAGCTCGGGGTTCGGGCCGTCATCGAGCGACGGTTCTTCCGGTTCGAGCGCCATGCCGCAGAGCGGACACGTTCCGGGCCCTTCTTGACGAATTTCCGGGTGCATGGGGCACGTCCAGATCGCCCCGGGTGTCGTCATCGGCTCGGGTCTCGGCTTGTCGGCGAGGTAGGCGTCCGGATTGCCGACGAACTTGGTGCGGCACCCGGCGCTGCAGAAATGATAGGCATGCCCGGCGTGCTCGGCATGATGCGCCGTCTTTGCCGGGTCGACCATCATCCCGCACACGGGGTCCGTGACGGTCGCAGAGGGCTCAGTGCCCCCCTTCCCCGAGCAGCAGCCTGCCTTGGCCGCTTGCTCGACAGCCGCAGGTTCGGAGGGCGAGCAGCAGGATGCGGGCGCCTCGCGCTCGGTTGCAGCGGGTTTGCCGGCCTGTTTACCGGAGCAGCCGCAGCCCCCGGCGGAATGGGTGTGAGAATGCGGGTCGTTCATGGCAGTGACTCCTTCGACCCGAGAGCATGTAGGGTCTGACACCATGTCAGGGTCAAGCCCCATCCGACGACGCTTGTCGCCCCGTGGATTCTACGCGGGCGAGCCCAGTTGCCCTCACATCGAGCCTACATTGCCGATGCAGGCGGTTCGAGCGTTCCGAGCCAAGCGACAAGTGCAACGATCACCACGACGCAGATAGTTTCGACCGCGAGGCTTACCCGAAGCGCGCAGAGCGCGCGCCCATGATCGCCCGCGGCGATCGATCGTTCGAATGTCGGCGTGAGCCGAAACCGGTTCAGCGTGGCCAGCCCAAGCATCGCACCGAACAGCGCGAGCTTGGCAATCAGGAGCTGGCCGTAGAGCGTTGCGCCTAAGGCGGCGACATTGCGGACCCCGACCAGCAGCCATGAGTTGATGAGGCCGGTGACGACAATCGTGCCGACGACGATCGTGCCGACCAGCCCAAATCCGCGGAGCGCCCGGTGCGTCAGCGCGAGGTGCGCGGCGTCGATCCGAATGGCGGGTTGCGCCACCAGCAGCCCCAGTCCGAGCAGCGCCCCGACCCATGCCCCCGCGCTGAGAAGGTGGAGAATGTCGGCCACCAGGTGCACCCAGCCGGTTGCGTCTTCGTCTATCGCTCCGTGGCCCGTCCAAGCGAGCGTTGCGAGCGCGACGCCGGCCGCGAGCGTCACGAGACCGACGTGGACGGCGCGCGGGGCTGCCACGAGGGCGGCGATCGACGCTACCACAAGCGCCACCATGCGCACTTCCCACGCCACCCCCGTCGTCGACCCGGAGAGCAGCATCTCGATTGCCTCGCGGTCGACCGGCCAAGCGGGTGCGCCCGCCATAGCGGCAGCGAGCAACGCGATGGCGATACCCGAGAGGAGCAGGCCAAGAAGGCCGCACCCGAGCAACCAGGGACGCAAGGCGAGCGCCGTACCGCGCTCGCCTTCCTTGAGCCCATAAAGGCTGAATGCCGACAGCCCGAACAGCCCGCTGATCGCCAGGTATAGCGCGAAGCGAACCGCAATCAGAGGCCAGTCGGCTTCCACCTATTTTACCGCAAAGGCGTAATTTCCCGCGACGCGGTGCGTATCGGCCGACACGACGTGCCAAGCGAGGCTATAGCGACCCGAGGCGAGCGGCGACTTGGGCGTGACCACGAGGGTGCGCCCGTCGTCAGCGATCCCGGCCGCAGCCGCGACTTTCATCGGCGGGTGCGCCGTGCCCCCATGTGCGGTCATCATCAGGTCCGCGCCCGAGAACTTCGGCATCAGCTTCTCGCTGAAGCGCAGCGCGAGACGTGCGGGCTTCGCGACCGTCGCATTCGGTGCCGGCGACGCCGACACGAGCTTGGGATGGGCTTGGGCCACGCTGGCTATCCCGAGAAGGGCAAGGGCGGCGGGGACGATGATGCGACGCATAACGCTACTCCGATGAGGTTCGTGCCTTTCCTACGCGGCGCGAGCTCGTACCCCTCACCTTCCACGTGTGAGGGATGATGGGCAGCGGCGCGTAACCGATGGTAGAGGGGCGGAGTGGACAGCATGGATGATCTGGACAGAGCATTGGCGAGACTGGCGGGCGCACCCGTTCCGGCTGCGCTCGAAGGCATCGAAGCTCAGGTGCTCGCGCGTATCGGCTCGCAGCCCGTCGCGCGCCGAGCCGGGCTCGGCATCGGCGTCGTGACAATCGCGGCGCTGGCGATCGGCATGGCCGGCGCGGAGTTACCGGCGACTGCGAACCCCGTCGTGTCGCTGGCACCGCTTGGTGGCGCCTCTCCCCTGGCCCCGTCTGCCTTGCTGGTGGGCGAGCCGTGACGTCGACCACGCGCCTCATCCTCTGCGTCGTGCTCGCTTTCCTGGCGGCGATCGGAGGCGTGGTCGTTGGGCGGGCGCTGTTGCCGCATCCCAAGCAGCCAGGCACCGCCCTGCATGAGGTACTGCATCACAAGCTCGCGCTCGATGGTAATCAACAGGCACGGTTGAAAGGTCTGGAGGACCGGTTCGCAGTGCAGCGCCGCGCGCTCGAGCTCGAAATGCGCGCAGCCAATGCGCGGCTTGCCGAAGCTATCGAGACCGAGCACGGCAACGGTCCGAAAGTGACCGCCGCGGTCGATCAGAGCCATGCTGCGATGGGCGAGCTGCAGAAGGCGACGCTGGCGCATATCTTTGCCATGCGGCAGCTCTTGCGGCCCGATCAGACCCCTCAATTCGACGCTGCGGTGGTGAAGGCGCTCACCGACGGCCAGGGGTGAGTCTCGACTGGACCACGCTTTCCGATGGCGAGCTGGCGACGCTCAGCATCGCCGGTCGGCAGGCGGCCTTCGCCGAGATCGTGCGACGCTACCGCCAGCCGGTATTCCGGCTTGCCCGCGCCTTCGTGGGTGAGGCCGACGAAGCGCTCGACCTGGTTCAGGAGACGTTCGTCGCGGCGCATCAAGCCTTACCCCGCTACGATACGCAGCGTGCGATGAGGGCATGGCTTTCGACGATCGCGGTCAACAAATGCCGGGATTGGGCGCGGAAACGCGCCGTGCGTCGTTTCTTCTCCTTTGCCGCGCCGCTGGACGGACAAGCCGATACCGTCGTGGACGACCGGGTGGCGATCGACGATGCCGCGGCCGATCGGCAGGAGCTGGACCGCGTGACGCGCGCCATTTCGACCTTGCCGATGAACCTCAAGGAGCCGCTGGTGCTCCGCACGATCGAGGGGTTGAGCCAGGCCGAGACGGCCGAGGTGCTGGGGATCAGCCAGAAAGCGGTCGAAACTCGGCTATATCGAGCACGCGCGCGCCTCCTCGAAAAGTTGGGCGGGAGCCAAGGGATAGGCGCGCGGCACGCGTAAGAGGGTGAGACGGGCCGGCAACGGCTCAATCCCAAGGAGCCACCATGTCGCGCGTTCTAGACCGCCGCCAATTGTTGCGCGGTGCCACTCTTGCAGGAGGCGGCGTTGCGCTGTCGGCGTACATGCCGGCATGGGCGCAGCCCGTCTCGGCCGGCATCGTAAAACCCATGCCCACTGTATCGGGCGATGAGATCCGGCTTCGCGTCGCGCACCAAATGATGATGATCGACGGGCGGCCGAGCCACGCCATCGGCATCAACGGCACCGTACCTGCGCCGCTGATCCGCCTGCGCGAAGGTCAGACCGTGCGGCTGCATGTCGAGAACGGCCTCGATGAGCAGACTTCGTTGCATTGGCACGGCCTGATCGTGCCGTTCCAGATGGACGGCGTGCCTGGGATAGCCTTTCCCGGCATCGAAAAGCGCACGACCTTTACCTACGAGTTCCCGATCGTGCAGGCCGGCACCTATTGGTATCACAGCCATTCCGGGTTGCAGGAGCAGATGGGGCTTTACGGCCCGATCGTGATCGACCCCAAGGGTGTCGACCCGATCCAGTCGGATCGCGAGCACGTGATCGTACTGTCCGACCACAGCCAGCTCCACCCACACCGCATCTTCATGAAGCTCAAGAAGCAATCGGGCTATTTCAATCGGCAGCAGCAGACGCTCACCGGCTTGCTCAAGGGCAAGGACCAGCCGCTCAAGGATCGACTCGATTGGGGCAAGATGCGGATGGACCCCACCGACGTCGCCGACGTGACGGGGTCGACCTACACCTATCTCGTCAACGGTCATGGGCCGCAGGACAATTGGACGGGACTGTTCAGGCCGGGCGAGAGGGTGCGCCTGCGCGTCATCAACGCCTCCGCGATGACGACCTTCAACGTCCGGATTCCTGGGCTAAAGCTAAGCGTCGTCCAGGCAGACGGCCTCAACGTCCGTCCGGTCGAGGTCGATGAGTTCCAGATCGGCGTGGCCGAGACCTACGACGTGATCGTCACCCCAACGGATGAGCGCGCCTATACGCTGGTAGGCGAGAGCGTCGACAGGTCCGGCATGGCGCGCGCGACGCTGGTGCCGCGCGAAGGCATGGCCGCCGAGGTTCCACCGCTGCGCAAGCGCCCCGTGGCCACCATGAAGGACATGGGAATGGACATGAACATGGACATGTCGGGGGGTGGTTCGATGCAGGGCATGGACCACAGCACCATGCCCGGGATGGATCATGGATCAACGGCCGCCGCCGGAAAGCCGGCTCCTGCGATGGATCACTCGCAAATGGCACAAGGCGCTGCCGGTGCCGGTGCCGGTGCCGGCGCAATGGTCGGTATGGATCATGGCGCGATGCAGTCGGGGATGCCAAGTATGGCCGGTGCACCGGACGCCGCGGGCGGTATGGCGATGGGCGGTATGGCCGGCATGGACATGAACATGCGCGACTTCTCGAAAGCGCCGGGCGTGAAGAAGGGACCGGGCGTCCAGACCATTTCGCCGATGCCAATGGATCGTACCGGCGACCCTGGTCAGGGTCTGGAGAATGTCGGGCACCGTGTGCTGACCTATCGCGATCTGGTTGCGGTCGACCGCAACCCCGATTTGCGCGCGCCTTCGCGCGAGGTGCAGATCCACCTTACCGGCAATATGGAGCGCTACATGTGGGCGCTCGACGGCGAGAAGCTGTCCGAGGTGAAGGCGCCGATCCCGTTCCTGGCCGGCGAGCGCGTCCGTGTGACGCTGGTTAACGACACGATGATGGGTCACCCGATCCATTTGCACGGCCACTTCTTCGAGCTGGTGACGGGGCATGGCGCATACAGCCCGAGGAAGCATACCGTCATGGTGCAGCCAGGGGGCAAGGTCAGTTGGGACGTGACCGCCAACGAGGGCGACTGGGCGTTCCACTGCCATATGCTCTACCACATGCACGCGGGCATGATGCAGGTCGTCCAGGTTCGTTCGGCAAAGGGAGAGGCGGCATGAAGGCGCTGCTTCTCGCCGGCATCGGCGCGCTGGTCGCCACAGCACCCGCGACGGCTCAGACGATGGACCATTCGATGATGCCGGGCATGAGTATGCCCGGCATGAAGATGCCCGCGAAAAAGCCCGTCGCGAAATCGAGGGCCGCCGCCAAGAAGGCTCCTGCCAAGAAAGCAGCGGCCAGGGCGACGCCGGCGAAGCGTGCGTCCCGGCCTGCGGCCGATCCACACGCCGGACACGCGATGCCGGGCATGGGCATGAGCGGTGCGACCGCGGTCGCACCGCATGCCGGTCACGACATGTCGCAAATGCCGGGCATGAACTCTGCCCCCGCTACTGTGGCAGGCGAACACGCCGGGCATGATATGTCGGCGATGCCCGGTATGGAGATGGCACCCGGGCAGACCATGCAGCACGACATGCCGTCCATGCCAGGAATGGCGACCGCGCCCGTCGGCACGGACCTGAAGCCGGGCAACGCTCCCGCGCCTGCCCCTTCCGCGACACTCGCCGCGTCCAGCTATTATGGCGAAGCGGCCATGAGCGATGCCAACCGCGACCTGCGCCGCGAGCATGGCGGAATGACCTACTATCAGGTGCTCTTCAACCTCGCCGAGTATCAGGCGCGCAAAGGCGGCGACGGCTATCGGTGGGATGGCGAGGCCTGGATCGGGGGCGACATCAACCGCCTCACCCTGAAGAGCGAGGGCGAGGGCATTTTCGGCAAGCCGCTCGAGGCGGCCGAGGTGCAGGCGCTCTACAGCCGCGCGCTTGACCCCTACTGGAACCTCCAGGCGGGCGTCCGCTACGACTTCAAGCCGAACCCATCGCGCACCTACGCGACGATCGGGATCGAGGGGCTTGCGCCCTATTGGTTCGACGTCGAGGGGGCTGTGTTCCTCTCCGACAAGGGGGACGTGCTCGGCCGAGCTGAGGCATGGTACGACGAGCGGGTGACGCAGTTCTTCGTCCTTCAGCCCCGCGTGGAAGCCAATTTCGCGGCCCAGGACGTCCGACAGGACGGCATCGGATCGGGGCTCACCGACCTCGAACTGGGGCTTAGGCTGCGCTACGAAAAATCTCGCGAGTTTGCGCCCTACATCGGCGTGTCGTGGGAACGGCAATTCGGCGACACGGCGCGCTTCACGAGCGCAAGGGGTGATGACACAGGTGGCTTCAGCTTCGTTGCCGGCGTGAGGACCTGGTTCTGAGGAGCAGAAGGCTCCGCCTCCATGTCGGCGCCAGCAAGCTCCATCGCTGGCTGGCGCTGATTATAGGGGTGCAGTTGCTGCTCTGGTTCTCCAGCGGCTTGTTGATGAGCCTCCTGCCGATCGAGCGGGTGCGGGGCGAGCATCTTGTCGTCCGCGAGACCGCGGCGACGCTCGCGCCGGCACAACAGCTCGCCTCTCCTGCTTTGGTGTTGCGTGTTGTTCCCGGTCCGGTGCGCGAACTGCGCTACACGACCTTGCTTGGGCAACCTGTCGCCGAATTGACGATGGCTGACGGCACGGTCCGGATGCACGACGCCCGGAGCGGTTTGCCGATGCCGCGTATCGATGCGCCGCTCGCCATGAGGGTTGCACGGGCGGCGTATCGCGGCCCCGGTGCCCCCGCCGCATCTGTCGTGCTTGCTCGGGAGGCGAGCACCGAGTTCCGCGGCAAGCTGCCGGTCTGGCGCGTGCAGTTCGAAGACGCCGAGACGACCCGCGTGTTCGTGTCACCGGAGAACGGCAAGATCGTCGGCGTCCGGACCGGCACGTGGCGGCTCTACGACTTTTTCTGGGGCCTCCACATCATGGACTGGAAGAACCATGAGGATTTCAACACGCCCTGGATGATGGCGTTCGCAGCCGGGGGCTTGGCCCTCGCCGTCGCCGGCGTGGTGCTCCTCTACATGCGCTGGCCGCGCCGAAGGCGAAGAAAAGTTTAAGGGATGCGCGACGTGGCCGCGTAGCTTTCTCTAGGTGGGGATTACCTCGGGAGCACGACTATGAAGACCATTACCACGATCGGCATTCTAGCCGCGGTGCTCGCCGCCAGTCCCCTCGCCGCGCAGAGCAGCATGGCCGGCATGGATCATAGCCAGATGCAGGGCATGGACCATTCCAAGATGATGCAGCCGACCGCAGCCAATCCCTACGGTCCGGCCGAGATGAAGATGCACGAAAAGATGATGGCGGCGATGGGTGCCGATGCCGGCGAGACCTGGACGCGCAAGATGATCGAGCATCACCGCGGTGCAGTGGAAATGTCGCAGGCCGCGCTCCGCAGTACCCAGAACCCCGACGTTCGTCGCGAAGCGCAAAAGGCAATAACCAGTCAAAATCGTGAGATCGCGACCCTGAACGCCATGCTTCGCAAAATGGGCAAGCGCGCTCAATAAGGCATCGGCCTACCGTTCCCCGGCAGGTCTTCAACGACAGGAGAGAGCGATGAGAGCTTCGATCCGAAGCGCGCTGGTTGCGGCAGTGATGATGGTGCCCGCCGCAGCCGTGGCAGCGAACAGTATCGCCATGCACCGCGACCCCGGGTGCGGCTGTTGCGAGCAGTGGGCGATCCAGGTCCGCCAGCAGTTCGGCCGCAACGTGCAGATCATCAATGACGCTCGCCGGAGCGCGCTTCAGCACAAGATGGGCGTACCGGCCGACCTTAGCTCATGTCACACCGCGCTCATCGACGGCATGGCATTCGAGGGGCACGTGCCGATCGCCGACATGAAGCGGGCGCTCGCGCAGCATCCCAAAGGCGTTCGAGGGCTTGCCGTACCGGGTATGCCGATGGGGTCGCCAGGCATGGAAGTGCCGGGCATGAAGGCTCAGCACTATGAGGTGATCGCGTTCGGACCGACCGGACGCAGGGTGTTCGCGCGCCACTAAAAGAGGGGAGGCACGAACGCCTCCCCTCTCCAAATTACTTCTTCGGCGTTCCGGACATGTCGTGACCGGCATGGTCTCCGTGCTTGCCGCTCTTCATGTCGGTGCAGCAGTCGCCTTTGCCGTCCTTGCAGCAGTCTGCGCCTTCCTTGCAGCATGTCATACCGGCACAGCAGGAGCCGGCCGCGAACGCTGCGGTAGGAAGCGCGAGCGCCAATGCGGCACCGATCAGCTTGAACTTGGTCATAGGTTATCTCCGTCGATTGAATGTGTAAGCTGTCGAGAGCGTCACACGGCTCGAGGAGGCGGCGTCGCCGGCGGTACGGGCCAACCCTCGATGCTCGACGGGTGCGCGGGCCAGGGCACGATTGCCGTCATCGACAGCGGTTCTCCCGGCTCCAGGGCTTCGCCGGGAAGGGCCATACAGGGCGTTGCGCACGCGGCTTGCGTCCCCTTCTTGTCGGAAGCCGGCATTTCCTTGCCCTCGCAGCCGCTCATCGCCGAGGCGATCGGAGCAGCTTGCGCGGTAGCTTCGCAGAACGGTCCCAGCCGGGTCAGCAGCAGCACAGCGAACACGGCCAGGGCGACCGTGCGAAGTAGGCCGGCAAAAGATCGGAAGCCGTTCGTCACGTTTGCCATCTGCATCTTTTCCACGCCCAAGTCGACGAATGCTTAATGTGTGATCGAGAGCGCAGCCGGCGCCGCCAGCATCCACAACGCCATTGCCACCATCATCACGTTCTCGGTCAACGACAGGAAGCCTAGGGGCACGTTGCTGTCCCCGCGACGCAGGCGCACTTAAGCTCGCGCTTGTCGATGTAGACGGCCTTGATGACCGACACCGCCCCGATTGTGCCGATGATGACCGCACTGATGGCGCTTGCCGCGAGCTACGCCGTACTCGGCACGCCGTTCACGGTGATCGAGGAACTGAATCGGGTGCGGACCTCGCTGCACCGGCTCGCGCGCGAGTGCGGCTCCGGCTCGAGAGGCCCCTGCCCCATTCTGACGGCGTTCGAAGCCGATTGAGGTTGAGCCGTTTGCTCATCACCTTTGCGGCGCTGTGGCAATGCTCGACAAGTCTGTTGCGATGTCGACCGGCACGCCTGCCTCTTTCCTTTCAGAATAGCGATCGACCAATTGAGTGGTGTGCGGGCGTAGCAGCACCGTGAAGCGCACCAGCTCCTCCATCACGTCGACGATGCGATCATAATAGCTCGACGGCTTCATGCGATTGTTGTCATCGAACTCGGCGAACGCCTTGGCGACCGACGACTGGTTGGGGATCGTGACCATCCGCATCCAACGTCCCAGCACGCGCAGCGTGTTGACGCTGTTGAACGACTGCGATCCGGCGGACACCTGCATGACAGCAAGCGTGCGCCCCTGTGTCGGACGCATCCCGCCCATCGATAGCGGTAGATGATCGACCTGCAGCTTCATGATGCCGGTGATCTGCCCATGCCGTTCCGGGCTGCACCACACATGTCCTTCCGACCACATTGATAGCTCGCGTAGCTCGGCAACGGCCGGATGATCATCGCCAGGATGCTGATCGGGCAGCGGCAGTGTGCATGGATCGAAGATGCGCGTTTCGCAGCCGAACAGTTGCAGCAAGCGGGCTGCTTCTTCGACGCAAAGGCGCGAGAAGGAACGTTCGCGGAGCGAGCCGTAGAGCAGCAGGATGCGCGGTGACGGATCACCGGGACCGAGCCCGACGCCGGGCCGATCGAATACGTAGCGCCGATCGAGCGCCGGCAGATGGTCGGGATCGAGAAGCGTGCGAAGCGGCATTAGAGAGCTTTCTTAAGGTACGTCGCCGATGCCGGGCAGAGCGCGGTGAACTCGCGCGAGCCGGCGATGGAAGCGGGAGCCGAGCCGCGATCGGCGTCGCCGTAACCGTTCGTCCGGAAGAATGGTTCGGCTGTGCTGGTGAGAAGATGCAGGCGTTCCACGCCGATCCGGCGCGCCTCCCCTTCGAGCAGCAGCAGCATTGCTCTTCCGAGCCCTGCGCCGCGCCGATCGGGCATGACTATGAGGGATCGGAGCAGGCGATCGGCTCCCTCCCCTTCGAGGCCCCCGAACCCGATCAGGCTAGTGTCCTCGTGGAAGCGGAAAAACGCGCGGCCAGGCTCACCAAGGTCTGCGGAAGGCAGGCGGGCGACCGACAGTGCGTCCGCCAGTTCGTCCAGATCCGCGGCGTGGATGGATGTGGCCGCCAGTCCCGTCATGCGCCACGCGGCCCGAGCAGGATCACACAGGTTCCGATCAGACAGAGCGCAGCGCCGCCGACGTCCCAGCGATCAGGGCGGACACCTTCGACGCTCCACAGCCAGAACAACGAGGCGCAGATGTAGATGCCGCCATAGGCCGCATAGGCCCGCCCAGCCGCATCGCTGTCCACGCGCGTCAATAGCCAGGCGAACAGGATGAGTGAGGCGATGCCGGGTGCCAGCCAGATGGGCGATTTTCCTATCCGAAGCCATGCCCAGAAGGCAAAGCATCCACCGATTTCGGCGAGTGCCGCAGCGATGTAGATCAGGGCTGTCATCCGACCGATATCCTCAGTGCCAGCGCCGCAAGTGTGACCAGCAACACCGGCACGGTGAGCGTGACACCGACGCGGAAATAATAGCCCCAGCTGATCCGGATGCCCTTTTGCCCCAGCACGTGGAGCCACAGCAGTGTCGCGAGCGAGCCGATCGGCGTCAGCTTGGGGCCGAGGTCGGAACCGATGACATTGGCGTAGATCATGGCTTCCCTGACCGCGCCCGTGGCATGCGCGGCGTCGATCGACAACGCGCCTACCAGGACGGTTGGCATGTTGTTCATGACCGACGACAGGATGGCCGCGATGATGCCCGTTCCGAACGCCGCACCCCACACACCGCCTTGGGCGGCGCGATCGAGCAGCGCCGCCAGATGGTCGGTCAGGCCAGCATTCCGCAGGCCATAGACGACGAGATACATGCCGAGTGAGAAGATGACGACCTGCCACGGCGCGCCGCGCAGAACCTTGCCGGTCTGTATGACATGCCCCCGCCCCGCGATAACGAGCAACAGGATGGCGCCCGCCGCGGCGACTGCGCTGACCGGCACGCCGAGCGGTTCAAGCAGGAAGAAGCCGGCCAGCAACAGCGCCAGCACGACCCAGCCGGCGCGGAACGTCGCCACGTCGCGGATCGCTTCCGACGGGCGTCGAAGTGCGGCCATATCGTAGGTCGCCGGGATATCACGCCGGAAGAACAGCAGCAGCGCGCCGAGTGTCGCCGCGATCGACACAAGATCGACCGGCACCATGACGCTCGCATATTCGCCGAAGCCGATCTTGAAGAAATCGGCCGAGACGATGTTGACGAGGTTGGAGACGACCAGCGGCAGGCTGGCGGTATCGGCGATAAATCCTGCGGCCATGACGAACGCCAGCGTTGCCCTGTCCTTGTATCCCAGGGCGCGCAGCATCGCGATGACGATCGGCGTCAGGATCAGCGCCGCGCCATCATTGGCGAACAGCGCGGACACCGCGGCGCCAAGCAGCACGATCAGGACGAACAGCCAACGGCCGTTGCCCTTCCCCCAGCGTGCGACGTGCAGCGCCGCCCACTCGAAGAACCCGGCTTCGTCGAGCAGCAGGCTGATGACGATGATCGCAACGAAGGCACCGGTTGCGTTCCAGACGATGTTCCAGACGACCGGGACGTCCGACAGCGAAACCACCCCTGCAAGCAGCGCGATGACCGCGCCGCCCATGGCGCTCCACCCGATCCCGAGGCCCCGGGGTTGCCAGATGACGAGCGTGATCGTGGCGACGAAGATCAGGACGGCGAGGAGCATCAGGCGACGCGCTGCCCCGAGGCGTCCACCACCTGTTCGCCGTCTTCCTTGGCAAAAGCGCCGAGCTGGCCTGCCGGCAGCAGGTCGAGCACCACTTCAGAAGGCCGGCAGAGCTTCACGCCCCGTGGCGAGACGACCAGCGGACGATTGATGAGGACAGGGTGCGCCATCATCGCATCCACGAGCGCGTCGTCGGTCAGCGACGTGTCGCCCAGCCCCAGCTCCGCGAAGGGCGTCCCTTTTTCGCGCAACAGATCGCGGGGGGTCATGCCGGCCCGCTCAATCAACTCGACCAGCAGCGCGCGCGGCGGCGGGGTCTTCAGATACTCGACGACATGCGGCTGAATACCGGCGTTGCGGATCATCGCCAGCGTGTTGCGCGACGTGCCGCACTCCGGGTTGTGATAAATGACGATATCGACGGCCAAGGCGCGTCCTTTCAGCAGCAAGGGGTGAGTTCGGCGACGAGCGGTGCGCACAGCTCGGGCGAGCCGGCGCAGCAGTCCTTGACCAGGAACAGGGTCAACGCGCGCAGTCCGTCCAGATCGGCGCGGTAGACGATAGAACGGCTATGACGTTCTGAGCGTACCAAGCCGCCGCGGGCGAGGATGCCGAGATGTGCGGACATGGTATTCTGCGGCACGCCAAGCTGGCGCGCGATCTCTCCAGCGGCGATTCCATCGGGTTCATGCCGCACCAGCAGACGGAACACCTCGAGGCGCGTCCCTTGTGCGAGTGCGCTTAGCGCCGAAATAGCTAGATCGCTTTCCATATATCCAGCATAGCGGATATCACGGGACGCGCAAGCACTGCTAATGCTGCGCTCCGCGATCGAGAGATAGTCAGGCGATGTTCGGAGCCAGCGCTTCGATGATCCGACAGTCGGCTACGGTGTTACGGCTACAGGAGTCGATCAGGGTGTCCAGCTCGTCAGCAAGGGCAGTCAGGTCGGCGATTTTCCGCGTGATCGTGTCCCGGTGCTGGTTGGCGATTACATCGACGGCGATGCAGGACTGCTCGCGCCGATCGGCGAGCCCCATCAGCTCGCGCACCTGATCGATCGAGAAGCCCAAGTCGCGTGCGCGGCGGATGAACGACAACAGACGCAAATGCTCGCCCTCATAGGTCCGGTAATTCGCGGCCGATCGCGCGGGTGCCGGTAGCAGGCCGATTTGCTCATAGTAGCGTATCGTCTCGACCTTGGTGCCCGTGGCGGACGCCAGTTTGCCGATCGTCAGTTTCTCGGACACAGTGCTTGACCCTCTAGTGACTAGAGGGTGCATATAGGCTGCCAGATCGATTCTATCGAGGTGGCGAACATGGCCTGCACGAGTTGCGCATCCGACAAGGCGGGAACCCTCAACGACCCGAAGTGGCGGCGCGCGCTGTGGATCGCGCTCGTCATCAATGGGGGCATGTTCGCGTCGAGATCGTCGCCGGGATCACCGGTGGATCGAAAGCTCTGCAGGCTGACGCTCTCGATTTCTTCGGCGATACCGCGAACTACGCGATCAGCCTGGGGGTGGCCGGTATGGCTATCGTGTGGCGGGCACGCGCAGCGATGTTGAAGGGCATGACGCTCGCGTTGCTCGGGATCTATGTCCTGCTCGCAGCCGGTTGGGCCGCCCTCCACGGTGCTACCCCTCACGCCGAAATCATGGGGATCGTCGGCATCGCGGCGCTGATCGCCAACCTGGTGGTTGCAGTCATGCTCTACCGATTCCGCAGTGGCGATGCGAACATGCGATCGGTTTGGATCTGCTCGCGCAACGACGCGATCGGCAACATCGCCGTCGTGCTGGCGGCAGGCGGCGTGTTCGGCCTCAACAGCGCGTGGCCCGATCTTGTCGTCGCCATATCGATGGCAGCGCTCGGTCTGTCAGGTGGCTTCCAGATCATACGCCAGGCGCGAGCCGAACTGCGCGCCGAGGCGAAGCCCGTTCCCTCCAATTACGGGCAGTCGTTACATGGCAGTCGGTAAGCTGCTAAGGCGAGGGCCGATGCACCGTCTTTCCGCCCTCTTGCTGTGTCTCATGCTCATGCTGTCGCTTGGGTTGGGATCGGTTGCACATGCGACTGAAGGGGTGACGTGCGTCGATGCGACAGCGGTCAGCTCGCTCGAACACAGCGTCGGCGACGGTGACCAGGTGCCGGCAGATGCCGACAAGGCGTATCCGCACCATCACGGCAATTGCCACGGCCATCATGTCGGCGTGCCGATCGGCGCCGATCCCGCCACGTCCATCAGCGGGCTGCGCCTAATGCCTCTGGCGTGGAACAACGAACCGAGGGCACCGGTGCCCTCGGACCCGGCCTTGCGACCCCCCCAAGCCTGACCAGCGCCTAACCCCGCAGAGCATCCCCCTGCGGAACCCGTGGTTCGTCAGGAGTTACTCATGTCCCGTTTTATCGCGGCCTTATTGGCCGTGGCGTCGTGCGCGTCGATCGCGCACGCGCAATCTTCCGAGCCGGCATCGACCAGCCCTCCGCTCACGCTGGAGCGCGCGCTGACCCTTGCCGGTGCAGCCGCCCCCACCCTTGAAGCCGCGACGGCAGGAGTGCGGGCAGCCGAGGCCGGCCGCACGGTAGCCGGTTATCGCCCCAACCCGTCGATCGTTGCCGAAACCGAGAACATCGCCGGCAGCGGCCAGTATCGCGGTCTTCGTAGCGCGGAGACGACCGCGGGTTTGGCACTCCCCATCGAGCTGGGAGGCAAGCGTTCCGCACGGATCGCGGTTGCCGATTCGATCGGCGGCCGCGCACGGATTGGATCCGCCCTTGCCGAGGCCGATCTGCGGCTCGCCATCACCCAACTCTACATCCAGGCGGCCGCAGGTGAGCGCCGCCTTGTCACAGCGCGCGAGCAGGCCGGCATCGCTCGCGAGGCATTGCGCGCAGCCAGCGTCCGCGTGCAGGCAGGCCGCGCGTCACCGCTCGAACAACAGCGCGCCGATGTGCTGCGTATCAACGCGGAGACGGCAGTGGAACGCGCCCAGCGGCTTGCCGATCTGGCGCGGGACAACCTCGCCCGTCGGCTCGGTCAGCCCGTAACCGGACCGCTGGACCTCGCCTGGTACGCCCGCGTCGAGGGGTTCGGCCCGGCGCTGGCGATCGAGCCTGCCGGAACGCTCGCGCTCGCAGCGGCACGCGCCGATGCTACAACCGCCGAAGCACAGGTACGGCTCGCCCGCTCGCAGCGTGTTCCGGACGTGACGCTGAGCGCCAGCGCACGCCGGCTCGAGGCGTCGAACGACGTAGCCGCAGTGTTCGGGGTGTCGATCCCGTTTCCAGTGTTCAACAGCGGCCGAGCGGCCATCGCTCAGGCGCGCGCGCAGAGCGATCAGGCGCAGGCACTACGCCGCGCGGCCGAGCTGGACACCGCACAGGACATTGCGAGCGCACAAGCCGATGTGGCGAATGCCGCCACATCGGCGCGTAATGCGAGCGGACCGGTGCTGGCATCTGCGACCGAAGCCGCCCGTATCGCGCGCATCGGCTACCGTGAGGGTAAGTTCGGCCAGCTCGATCTGCTCGATGCCGAGCGCACTCTGTCCGAGACGCGCACCGCGGCGATCGATGCGCTCGCCACCTATCACGACGCCAAGGCGCGCCTGGAACGGCTCGTTGCCGCAGCGCCCTCGCTCGAGGAAACCGACCGATGAAGATGACGATCATGCGGGCGCTGATGCCCGTGACCCTGGCAATCCTCCTATCGGCATGTGGAGGGGGCACCGGCAGCGGTGAGGCCGGCGAGAAAGCCGGCACCGAGAAGGCGGAAGCGGCCGAAGGCAGCGAGGCCAAGGAAGGGGCGAAGGACGTCGCCACCCTATCCGCCCAACAAATCGCCGATGCGGGCATCGAGGTGACGCGGCCGACGGTCGGCGGGGTAGCCGGAGCGATCGAGCTTTCGGCAACGATCGAAGGCGATCCCCAGGGCGTCCAGGTCGTGTCTGCGTCCGTAGGCGGCCGGCTCGTTTCGTTGACCCGCAATCTCGGCCAATCGGTCGGCCGAGGCGACCCACTGGGAATTATCGAAAGCCGCGAAGCGGCATCGCTCAAGGCCGAGGTGGAAGCGGCTGGCGCGCGTGCCGCGCTCGCGCAATCGAACCTGCGCCGCGAACAGCGCCTGTTCGCCGAGCGTGTGTCGCCGGAACAGGATCTCGTCGCCGCACGAACCGCCGCAACAGAGGCCAGCATCGCGCTACGGCTCGCGCGTCAGCAATTGTCCGCGACGGGCAGCGGAGGCGGCGCGCTCAACAGGATCGCGGTGCGCTCGCCGATTGCCGGCCAAATCATCGCGCGGTCGGCGACGCTCGGGCAGGCGGTTGCGGCCGATGCCGAACTGTTCCGTGTCGCCAACCTGTCCAAGGTCACCGTCGCCACGTCGCTCGTGCCTGCCGATGCAGGCCGCGTGAAGCCGGGCGCGCGCGTCGAGGTGACGGCCGCAGGTCGTCGTCAGGAAGGGCGGGTCACGTTCGTCTCGCCCGTTCTGGACGAGACGACGCGCCTCGTGCCGGTGATCGTCGCGCTCGACAACTCCGGAGGCACGTGGCGGGTGGGTGAGACGGTCAACGTCTCGATCCTCGTGCCCGCCAGCGGAGACCGGAGCATCGCCGTACCTTCGGCCGCGGTGCAGATGATCGAAGACAAGTCGTTCGTCTTCGTCCGGACCCCGACCGGCTTCCGCGCGACGCCGGTAACGCTCGGTCGCACCAATGGCGGTCAGGTCACCGTCACGTCCGGGCTTACCGGCTCGGAGCGGATCGCCTCCACCAACAGCTTCACGCTCAAGGCCGAACTCGGCAAGGGCGCGGGCGGCGATGAGGACTGAGCCATGATCGGTCGTATCGTTACTCTCTCCGTCGAGAAGCGCTGGCTCGTCCTGCTGCTCACGGTCGCCGCGGCCCTGCTCGGGATCGGCGCCCTGCGTCAGCTTCCGATCGACGCCGTGCCCGACATCACCAACAACCAGGTGCAGATCAACGTCGTCGCCCCTGCCCTCTCCCCCGATCAGATCGAGAAGCAGGTCGCGTTCACCGTCGAAACCGCGCTCGCCGGGATACCCGGCCTCGAATACACCCGGTCGCTGAGCCGCAACGGCTTCGCCCAAGTCACGGCCGTCTTCACCGAGAAGACCGACATCTACTTCGCACGGGCGCAGGTCGCGGAGCGCTTGCGGACCGCAGAGGAGGACCTGCCCGACGGCGTAAACCCCGAGATGGGGCCGATCGCCACCGGGCTCGGCGATATCTTCATGTGGACGGTCGAGTACCGCGAGTTGGATCAGGTCCGGCATCGCAACGGCGAACCGGGCCTGCAACGCGACGGCAGCTACATCACGCCGGAGGGCGATCACCTCGTCAGCGAGGCCGACAAGGCGACCTATCTGCGCACGGTTCAGGACTGGATCGTCACGCCGCAGCTCAAGAGCACGGCAGGCCTTGCCGGCGTCGATTCCCTGGGCGGCTACACCAAGGAATATCTCGTTGTCCCCGATATGCAGCGCATGGCGGGGATGCGGCTGACGCTCCAGGATCTCACCACGGCGCTGACCCGCAACAACACCAGCGCCGGTGCCGGGGTCGTCAATCGCAACGGCGAAGGTCTCGCGGTTCGATCCGATGGACGCGTGCGGAACGCGGACGAGCTAGCCCGGACGGTGATCGCCACGCGGGAGGGCGTGCCGATCGTGCTCAATCAGATCGCCACCGTCCAAACAGGGCAGGCCCTGCGCATGGGTTCGGCATCCGAAGACGGCCACGAGGTCGTCGTGGGCACTGCCGTCATGCGGATCGGCGAGAACAGCCGCACCGTCTCGACGGGTGTGGCCACCCGGTTGGAACAGATCGGCCGGTCGTTGCCGGTCGATGTGGTAGTGAAGCCGGTGATGAACCGGACCGAGCTGGTGAACTCCACCATCTCGACGGTCGCCCGCAACCTTGCCGAGGGCGCGGTGCTGGTCATCGTCGTGCTCTTCGCCCTGCTCGGCAACTTCCGCGCGGCGGTGATCGCGGCGTGCGTGATCCCGATCACGATGCTGCTCACCAGCATCGGGATGTTGAAGGCGGGCGTCTCGGCCAACCTGATGAGCTTGGGGGCGCTCGACTTCGGCCTGATCGTCGACGGTGCGGTCATCATCGTCGAGAACGCTCTGCGACGGCTCGCCGAGGCCCAGCACGGCCGTGACGGCGTTCTGACTTTGGAACAGCGGCTCGGACTGGTTGCAGCGTCTGCCCGCGAGATGATCCGCCCCTCCGTGTACGGCCAGGCGATCATCATTCTCGTCTATGCGCCGCTCCTCACCTTCACCGGTGTCGAGGGCAAGATGTTCGAGCCGATGGCGCTCACCGTCATCATTGCCCTCCTGTTCGCCTTCATCTTGTCGGTGACCTTCGTGCCCGCGGCGATCGCCATCTGGCTCAGCAAGCGGGTGGAGGAGAAGGAGAGCCGCGCGGTGACGTTCCTCCGGCAGCGCTATGAGCCGGGACTGGGTGCCGCGATGCGCCGCCCGACCCTCACCATCGGCGTCGCGATCGGCGCGTTAGCGCTCGCCGGCGTTGCCTTCACGACCTTGGGACAGGAGTTCCTGCCCGTCCTCGACGAAGGCAACATCCTCGTTCAGGCGGTCCGCATTCCCGGCACCTCGGTCGATCAGAGCCAGGCGATGCAGTTTCAGGTGGAAAAGGCGCTTGCGAAGGCCCCCGAGGTGCGGTTCGCCTTCTCCCGCACCGGCACGTCCGAGATCGCGTCGGACCCGATGCCGCCCAACGCGACCGACACGTTCGTCATCCTCAAACCGAAAACGGAGTGGCCCGACCCGGGCCTGTCCAAGGAGGAACTGGTCGAACGTCTCGAAAAGCGTCTCTCTACCCTCCCCGGGAACGCCTACGAGATTACCCAGCCGATCCAGATGCGGTTCAACGAGCTGATCGCCGGCGTGCGCGGCGACATCGCGATCAAGGTGTTCGGTGACGACTTCGGCGAAATGAATGCGACCGCCGATCGGATCGCCGGCATCCTGCGTAGGACGCGCGGCGCGGCAGACGTGCGGGTCGAGCAGACCGAAGGTTTGCCGATGCTCGACATACGGCCGAACCGCACTGCCATGTCGCGGGTCGGGGTGACGTCGGGCGACGTTCAGGACACGGTTGCCGCAGCGATCGGCGGTCGACAGGCCGGCGTGATCTTCGAGGGGGATCGCCGCTTCCCCGTCGTGATCCGGATGGCGGAGAGCGCACGATCGGACCTGACGGCTGTTGCACAGGTGCCGGTGCCGACCGCCAGTGGCGGTTTCGTGCCGCTATCTACAGTCGCAGACATTGCGGTGGTCGATGGCCCGAACCAGATCAGTCGCGAGAACGGCAAGCGGCGTGTCGTGGTGCAGGCGAACGTCCGCGACCGCGACGTCGCAGGGGTCGTCACCGATGCCCGCGCGGCGATCGATGCCCAGGTGAAGCTCCCGGCAGGCACCTATCTCGAATGGGGCGGCCAATTCGAGAATCTGGCGTCGGCCCGCGATCGCCTCGCGATCGTGGTGCCGATCTGCTTCGTGGTCATCATGTTGCTGCTCTACGGCGCGCTTGGCTCGGTTCGCGATGCGTTGATCGTGTTCACCGGCGTGCCCCTGGCGCTGGTGGGCGGGGTATTGGCGCTCGTCCTGCGCGGGATGCCCTTCTCCATTTCCGCGGCTGTCGGCTTCATCGCGCTGTCCGGCATCGCGGTCCTCAACGGCCTGGTCATGGTGTCGTCCATCCACGACCTCATGCGAACCGGGGTGGAAAGGGCCGTTGCTGCCCATCAAGGCGCACTCGCCAGGCTCAGGCCCGTCGCAATGACGGCTCTGGTGGCCTCACTCGGCTTCGTGCCGATGGCGCTCGGTCACGGTGCTGGTGCCGAGGTTCAGAAGCCCCTCGCAACCGTCGTCATCGGCGGTTTGATATCGGCGACGCTGCTCACCTTGTTCGTGCTGCCGACGCTCTACGCCCGCTTCGGGCGACGCGAGCTGCCGGTGCCGTCCAGCGGGCACATCGAACTTCCACCCTCGCCCGCCCCGGCTCATTGAAAGACGCGACGATGCAAAATCATGCAGCGGGAGGGCATCCCGACCACCATGACCACGCGGAAGGCCAGGACTCCGGCCAAGGCCACGATCGCGGGGGGCATGGACACAGCCATGCCCCCAAGAGCTTCGGAAAGGCTTTCGCCATCGGGACTGCCCTCAATCTGGGGTTTGTCATAATCGAGGCCGGCTACGGCATCGCCGCAGGGTCAATGGCCTTGCTTGCGGACGCCGGCCACAATCTGAGCGACGTGCTCGGCTTGCTGATCGCATGGGGCGCGGCGACGTTGGGGCGGCGCTCGCCCAAGGGGCGCTATACCTACGGCTTCCGCAGCTCCTCGATCCTGGCGGCGTTCCTCAATGCGCTGTTGCTGCTGGTCGCTATTGCTGTAATCGCGGTGGAGGCAATCAGGCGCTTTTCCGAGCCTGCGCCTGTTGCTGGCGGAACGGTGATGATCGTCGCAGCGATCGGCATCGTCATCAACACTGCGACGGCCTTGCTGTTCATGTCGGGCCGGAAGGGCGACCTCAACATTCGAGGTGCGTTCCTACACATGGCGGCCGACGCCGCGGTGTCCGCTGGCGTGGTGGTGGCGGGTTTCATCATCGTGAAAACCGGGCTGACCTGGATCGACCCGGTGACGAGCTTGATAATCGTCGCGGTGATCGCGCTCGGGACGTGGGGGCTGCTCCGGGACTCGGTCAACATGAGCCTGCACGCCGCCCCTCCCGGGCTGGACCCGGAGGAGATCGGCACGTTTCTGCGCGGACAGGACGGCGTGCAGGAGATCCATGACCTTCACGTTTGGCCGATGAGCACGACGGAAACGGCGCTGACCGTTCACCTTCTCATACCGGGCGGTTATCCGGGCGACGCCTACACTGCCCGTGTTGCGGCCGCGTTGAAGGAGAAGTTCGGCGTCGACCACGCCACCATCCAGATCGAGACCGACCCGGCAACGCCGTGCGACCTCGAATCCGACGCGACAGTGTGAGGGTCCAAGCCATGCAGGCCGTCGCCTTTACCCTGATCCCCGTCGCAGCCGTGCTGATCGGCTCGCTCTTTGCCGTATCGCGCCGGCCGAGCGATGCCTTTGTGAGCGCCATGCAGCACCTCGCGGCAGGCGTCGTGTTCGCCGCGGCTGCAGCGGAGATCCTGCCCCAGGTGATGCACGAGGCGTCACCGGTCGCGACTTTCACTGGAGGGGCGCTCGGCATCATCGTCATGCTGTCGCTCAAAGCCCTCGAAGGCCGAGCCAGCGGGCCGGTCGCGATGCTAGGCGCAGTGAGCGTCGATATCCTGATCGACGGCCTTGTTCTCGGGCTGGCGTTCGTCGCGGGTGAGAAGGCCGGCGTTCTCCTGACCATCGCATTGACCTTGGAGGTGCTGTTCCTAGGGCTGACCGTGACGACCGAGCTGGGGGAGACAATCCGATCGAAGGGACGCATTCTCGCGATCACTATGGGGATCGCGTTGCTGCTGCCGATCGGCGCGGCACTGGCGACGCCGGTCGCGACGTTCCCGCCGGTCGTCGTCGCCGGATTTCTGAGTTTCGGCCTGATGGCGTTGCTCTACCTCGTGACGGAGGAGCTGTTGATGGAGGCGCATGAAAAGCCCGACACCCCGTTTATCAGGGCCATGTTCTTCATCGGCTTCTTGGGGCTGCTCCTGATCGAGGAGTTGTTGGGCTGACCACCCGACGCGGAACATCGTGGACTGACGACGACGACACCGAGCTTCGTCGGCGCGTGGGGGCGAGGCAGACCATTGCGCAGATCGCGCGAGAAATGGGGAGAACAATGGATGCGATCCGCGGTCGTGCCGCGACCTTGCGGATTACACTCCGGTCATCGCAACGGCCCTGGCGGGATGGGGTGTCGAGGCGCGCGTCGTCCCCCAAGACGTAGGCAAAGGGGGGACTCGGGCTTTTCCGTGTGAAAGCACGAACGGCGGTCTTGCGATGGCAAACAGCTCGCGATCCGGACGGGTTTTCCGTGTCAAAGTCAGCGCGATGCAGCCGATGGCTGCCAGAATGCGTCCAGAACCAGCATATTCAGGAGCGACCGGCCGGCAGCTGGGCAATCCTCGTGCTTTCACACGGATAACCCCATCCTGCGCCCCTCTTAGCTGGACATCGGGCCGCAATCGCCACAATCTGTAAATCCGTTGGGGATTTAACGAGGGCATGGCCGAGATTTCGATCAAACAAGGCGACCTCTTTCCGTTGGATAGTCCGCTGTACGGCGACGTCCAAGGCGAGCGGACGGTTGCGGAGTTTCCGTTCTTCTCGCTGTCGAAAAAGGCGCAGATGACGCCGATGGTCTTCGAAAGCGGGGAAGCGCGCATCGAAATCAATCCCAGTAAAACCGGTGTCGCGACCATCTACGACAAGGAAATACTGCTCTACATCGCCAGCCTGATGGCAGAGCGTATGGAGTCGGGCGAGGTGGTCGACCGCGTCTGGAGTTTCACCGCCAACGATCTCTTTCGCGTGACCAGCACAAATTCCTCGGCCAGGTCGTACACGTCGCTCAAGGCGTCGCTGAACCGCCTCCAGGGTACCCAGATCATCACCAACATCGAAACCGGTGGTGAGGGATCGGACAGCGCGTTCTCTTGGCTGCTGAAGGCGGACATCAAGTACGTAAAGCTTCCGAACGGTGAGCGGCGGGTCAAGCGGATCGAAGTGATGGTGTGCGACTGGCTGCACCGCGCGATCCTGACCGATCGCCGCATTGCCGCCTACCACCTCGATTTTTTCAAACTGGGCCCGATCGAGCGTCGGCTGTACGAACTGGCAAAGTTCAACTGTGGTCAGGATGGCGGTTTCGAGGTCGATCTCAACGTCCTCGCAGAAAGGGTCGGCTGTGCATCCGACAAGCGCGGCCTGGAATATTTCAAGAAGCAATTGAGGGAAGTAGCCGAGCAGGACTCGCTTCCGGAATATGTCGTTACGCTTGCCGAAGAGAAGATACCCTCCCCCCGCGGCGGTCGCCCCCGGATCAAGACTGTGGTGGCGCTCAAGGCGCGCTTAGACGCGCTGGAACACGCAGCACCCTAAGGTCACTAGACGCATACCCTAAGTTTTCCGTGTGAAAGCACGAAGTCACGAACTGGAAGGCTTGCGCTCGCAGTTCGGATCGCCTTGCCGGGGTGATCGGGGCAGAGGCGACTCCTTCCTTCGCTGGTTTTGCCCACGGCGATCGTTCGGGGCGGGGTTCTCCGCGTAAAAGCACGAATCTCCGTCGGGTTTGCCCCGTGAAGACACGATTCACGTCGGTTGAGCGTCACCCATAGGTTGGCAATGGTGAGGTGCACGAATCGCAAGCCGCTATCCCGTTGTCCGACAAGCCAGACATGGAGGATCGGCACTGCGTCCGTGTCGCCGTACGGCGCGAGGACAGGATCTAGATAGGCGCCGCTCTCATCGCTGAGGGAAGCGAATATCCCGGCATTCGGTCCTGCAGGCAGTTCAACTGCCAGCCGAACAGCGCTGATGGCAGCAAAGTGGGGACGATCATGACGGGATAAAGAAAACCCGGCTCGAAGGCCGGGCATTCAGTTAGCTCTAATCTGACACACGCCGGCAAGCGTGTGCGATCGGTCAGAACGATCCGTCAGATAGCCGCTTTCGGCAGCTTCCACAAGAATGCGCGTTTCGCGCCACGTATTTTCTTTGCCCGTCATGCCCCAAAAAATCGGGGAAGAATGATGGCAGCTATGACGGTTGGAGCGGCTTCGCTTCAGGCCCTTGGAGCCTTGCGGCTTGGTCACAAGTCGCGCTCGGGAACGCCACATCGTACGGGCGCGCCCGTGCTCAGGGACAGTGTCGAAGCCGGGACGTTCGAAGACGTGTTCTTCGCTACGCCGGCGAAGGGCGAGACCGACTCCATCCTCCGCGCTGCGCGTCGCGCACTGGATGCGGGCAAGCGCCTGCGGCGCGATGCCCGGGCCGACGGCCGGCAACTTTCCGGTCTCGAACGGCACCTGGCCGCGCTTACGAGTGGAACGGTCCGGGTCCTCGAGGAAATCCTGACACTCGCTCGGCTGAATGCAGGCCGCGTCTACCCGACCTACGACTATCTCGCCGAGGCGACGAGCCTTGGCCGGGCAACCGTGGCGCGCGCCCTCCACGTTCTGGATGCAATCGGCTTTGTCGTTCGCCAGCGCCGTTTCAAGCGTGTCGCGGCACAGGGTCCCGGGCCGCGGTACGAGCAGACGTCGAATGTCTATCGCGCCTATCTGCCCTCCTGTGTTCTTCCCTATCTGCCGCGTTGGATGCGACCAGCGCCGGTCCCGGACGATACGCTGCAACGCGAAGCGGACCGGGTCGAAGATACGAAGCTGATGCTGTCGCGCTTGGGCTGCCGTGATCTGGCGCTTGCCGTCATTACAGACGGACCGCTCGCGAAGATCCTCGCTAAGCTGGGCGCAGCAGTCGACGAACGCGAGCGAGAGTATCAAAATGATCCGCAACCGCTCATGGATTCATTTAAATATAGCCCAAAGCGAGTTGGCCTAGACGGCCAACGACCTAACGCCTGACGGCGGCCTAGAAGAACAGTCAAAAACTCAAGAACCGCCAGCGTGAAATCAAACGACAGGAGTGCCGGCTACGCCGTCACGTGCTCCCGGAAGGAGCATGCGTTTTCTGTCGCTCTCAAACGGCACCCTTCGTCCCTGTTGATACGTCAAAAAGGACCTGAGCAAGCTGAGAACGGCTGTTTCATTTGATGAGGACTGTCTGGTGCCCTCGATCTTTCGCGACTTCGCCACTCACAATTGAACGTTAAGACTGTCTGTCCGCCTCCCAGGCGAGGCATTCCTTTCCTGGCAATTTCTGAAATCGTGACACGATAAATTTGCGCCCTGAATTTCCGCAATGCGCCGGCGTTCTCGGCTGATGCATGAATATCGCTGGCCGAGTGATCGTTGCTTGCGCGCAGTCGTCGCGTCGGCGTAAATTACCCGCGCCTGTGGAGACACAGGCCGGGGCCTAGAAACCTTGAGGAGCAAGAGCCGGTTCGATCGACCGGGTGGCGGGCGCGTATGTCCAAGCCACCCGGCTAAAGGCGTCCGCGCCTAGCTTGCTCTAGGTTTCTAGCACCCGGTTTCGAAGCGACGACGCGTCCAGTGGACGCGTCGCCGGCTTCTTCGGGAAAGACCACCGTGATGGAAACGACAGACACCGCAATTTCATTGATGGAACGCGCTTTGGCGCTGCTCGATCGCGACGCGCAGGGCAACATCGCCTGTCATCTGCAAAACGCCCTCGATGTAGCGCGAAACGTCACCCCGGTCGGCGCGGACGAACGGCTCGATCCAGAACAGGAGACAGCCTTTTTCGCGAGAATGGAAGCGCTCAGGGCACAAGATCGCGGTGCAAAAACAACCGGGACTAACTGACAGAGCCGGTCTGGGGAGTCTGTCGGTACGCGTGTCCAAGAGGAGAGGATGCGCGGCTGGCTTCGATTTCAACAGATCGGAGCCACTATGCCCTTGCCATACACCCCGCACATCGTCCGCGTCTGCTCTTCATCGCCGAGAGATGGTGCCACCCGCGCTCGGCTGATCGTCGAACGCCTGGGCGGCCGCTGGCGCGGATCCAAAGGTGACTGTCGTTGCCCCGCCCATCCCGACAAGACGCCAAGTTTGTCGGTCCGCCTCGGTGAGCGCGCCATTCTCTTTCATTGTTTCGCCGGCTGCACTTCCCGCGCAGTCGTTACCGCATTGAAATCGTTGTCCCTGCATGATGGCGCAGAACTTGCCATGCCCATCGATCCTACAATCGATGATTACGGAGGATTGGCGCGCCGACTGTGGCAGTCCAGTCGACCGGTCACGGCTACGCTGGCCGAGATGTATCTGCGAGCGCGAGGCCTGTCCGCGCCATTTTCCCCGGCGCTGCGGTTCAATGCGACGACGATCATGGGTTCCGGTCTACAAAAGCGCAGTATGCCGGCGATGATCGCTGCGGTTGAGAATGACCAGGGTGTCGTTGCCGTGCAACGGACCTTTCTCGACCCCGACAACATTCTGCGGAAGCCCGTCGCTCGGGCGAAACTTTCTCTCGGGCCGCTGGGCCGCGCGGCGATACGCCTTGCCCCGGCCACCGCGGAACTCGGGCTCGCCGAGGGGGTCGAAGACGCTCAATCTGCGATGGAATGGTTCGGAACGCCGACCTGGGCCTTGGGCGGTGTCGAACGGCTGGCGTTCGTCGATATCCCGGAAAAAGTACGGCGCATCATTGTCTATGCGGATCGCGGAATGGCCGCCGAACGCCTCCTCATGAAAGCTCGTGCCCATCTGACATGCAATGGACGCGAACTCATCTGTCGCGTGCCCGAACGGCATGACGACTGGAATGATGCATGGCGAGCCTACCGAAGGCGCACGGATCGGTAAGACACTGACAGTTCGAGCCGCAGCATCGCAGAACTCCGACCCCAGCCTCGCGACGACGCCAAACGGTCCAGAGGAGAGGGAGCCTTCGGCTTGTTGATCCGGTGATGAGCACCGGGCGATAAAACCGGAGGCCCTCGATGCGCACCTCAGCCGCAGCTCTTGAACTCGATTTCACAGAACCGTCGATCACTGCCGCCAGGGCGGTCGCGGACACCATCGCCAGGAACGGATCGCTCCAGCGCGACACGCTGCTGTGGGTCATGGAGCAAGCCTATGGCGGATCCTCGGCCGACGGTCGCTGGTCGCTTCGCGACGCTTACGACACGCTCGAACTCGCCGAGGTCATGCACCTGGCGGAGGCCGACCTGCCGTCCGCACCGGGCGATTGCCTTGCAACGCTGACCGAGCTGGTCGCCGGCCTGCCGACGCACACCGTCCGCAGCGAGGAGCAAATCGAGCTTCAGCGATTTTCGACCCCTGCCCCGATTGCCTACCTCGCTGCGCTCGCCGGCAGGATCGCGGCCACGGATCTTGTTCTCGAACCGTCTGCCGGCACCGGCCTGCTCGCCGCCTTCGCGCACCGCGCCGGTGCCCGCCTGGTCCTCAACGAGATCGACCCCGCGCGTGCCGAGATGCTCGCAGCCGCCTTCCCGGGCGTCGCTGTCACACGCCACGACGGCGAGCTGATCCACGATCTGCTCGAACCAACGATCCGGCCAACGGCCGTCCTCATCAATCCTCCCTTCTCGCGCAGCATCGGTCGCCACGCCGACCCGCTGGCAGCATTCCGGCATCTTCGTGCTTCCTTGATGCGTCTCGGCACCGGAGGCCACTGCGCCGCCATCCTGCCCGACCGCGTGGACACGTCGAGCCGCGCCTGGTCCAAGGCGACCGAGGGCTGCACCCTCACGCTGCACCTCGAACTGCCGGCGAACGCCTATGCCAAACATGGCACCAGCCAGACCGTGAAAATCATGGTGCTGGAGAAAGGCACCGGCACGCCTGCCGAGCTGATCCGCTGCGCGACGCTCGCCGAGGCGCTCGCGGCGATCGCCGCCCGCGCCGCTCCGCCAGTGACCGCGCCTCTACCGCGCACCGCCTCGCTGCTCGCGCGCCCTGCAGAGCGCAGCTCGCTGCTTGGCGGCCTTGCCAGCAAACCGCGCCTGAGCGCGCCCCCGTCAAAAGCCGCGCGGTCGCAGATCGCAACGCCGATCGACTACACCGTGTTCGCCGAGCCGCTTCCGACCGGCGAGGCGGTCGGTGTGTACCTGCCATACCGGCCGAGCCGGATCGCGATCGGCTGCGCATCGGCGCATCCAACCGCGTTAGTGGAATCGATCGCCATGGGCTCGATCACCGCGCCGCGGCCGACCTATGTCCCGACCCTTTCGCAAGCCGTCGTCGATGCGAAGACGCTCTCCGACGCACAGCTCGAGACGCTGATCTATGCCGGCGACGCTTTCGAGCGCGACATTCCCGGCCTGTTCAAACCTGTCGAGGAAGGTCTCTCGATCGCACCATCGGAGGATGGCCGTCCGTATCGGACCGGCTTCTTCCTGGGGGACGGCACCGGCGCCGGCAAGGGCCGCCAGGTCGCCGCGATCATCCTCGACCAGTGGCTGCGCGGTCGCCGCAAGCACATCTGGGTTTCCAAGACCGAGACGCTGCTCGAAGATGCCCGTCGCGACTGGACCGCCGTTGGCGGTCTCGCGCTCGACATCCAGCACCTCAACCAGTGGAAGCTCGGGACGCCAATCGGCGCCGGCGAGGGCGTGCTGTTCCTTACCTATGCGACGCTGCGCTCCAATCGCGGCGACAAGGGCACCCGGCTCCAGCAGATCCTCGAATGGGTCGGCGACGACTATGACGGCATGATCGTGTTCGACGAGGCGCACGAAATGGCCGGTGTCGCAGGCGGTGAAGGCAGCTTCGGCACCAAACAAGGCTCCGACCAGGGCATCGCCGGCGTCCGGCTCCAGAACCTCTTGCCGCGCGCCCGCGTCCTCTACGTGTCCGCGACCGGCGCGTCGGACGTCAACAATCTGGCCTATGCCACGCGGCTTGGGCTGTGGGGTCCGGGCACGGCGTTCGCCGATCGCCGGACCTTCGTCGACTCCCTGCGCCGTGGCGGGATCGCCGCGCTGGAGCTGATCGCGCGCGACCTGAAAATGCAGGGGCTCTACGTCTCGCGCGCGCTGAGCTTCGCCGGTGTCGAGTACGACATCCTCCAGCACAACCTCACCCCAGACCAGATCGAGGTGTACGACGCCTATGCCGATGCGTGGGCGATCATCCACAGCAACCTGCGCGCGGCGCTGGACGCGACCCGCGTGACGGACAGCTTCTCGAACGACACCTACAACAGCGGTGCCAAGGCGGCCGCGCTGTCGATCTTCGAGTCCACCAAGCAGCGGTTCTTCTGCCAACTCCTGATCGGCATGAAACTGCCCTCGCTCGTCCCCGCGATCCGCGCCGATCTCGCACGCGGCGAGAGCGTCGTCATCCAGCTCGTCTCGACGTCCGAGGCGATGCTCAACCGGGCACTGGCGGCTCTTTCGGTCGAGGAACGCGCCAATCTCGACATCGAGCTTTCGCCGCGCGAGTTCCTCATGTCGTACCTAACGGCCGCCTTCCCGGTTCGCCAGATGAAAACCTTCGTCGACGAGACCGGCAAAACCCGCTCGGAACCGATGTCGGACGAGGACGGCCGCCCCGTGTTCAGCCAAGAAGCGCTCGAGATGCGCGACACTCTCCTCGAGCAGCTCTGCGCGCTGCCCATCGTCGGCTCCGCGCTCGACCATATCATCGGACATTTCGGCACCGATGCGGTCGCCGAGGTCACGGGGCGCAGCCGTCGCGTCATCATGGACGTGGCAGGCCGCCAGCGCGTCGAAAGCCGCTCGCCCCGCACCAATCTGGCCGAGACCGACGCCTTCATGCGCGGTGCAAAGAAGATCCTGATCTTCTCCGATGCTGGCGGCACCGGCCGCAGCTATCATGCGAGCCTCCGTTGCGAAAACCAGTCGCGCCGCAATCATTACCTCCTCGAGCCGGGCTGGCGTGCTGACGCCGCCATCCAGGGGCTTGGTCGCACGCACCGCACCCACCAGGCGGTAGCACCGCTATTCCGGCCGGTGTCGACCGATTGCCGCGGCGAACGTCGCTTCATCTCGACGATCGCACGCCGGCTCGACAGCCTGGGCGCGCTCACCCGCGGCCAGCGCCAGACGGGCGGTCAGGGCCTGTTCGACCCGCGCGACAATCTCGAAAGCGACTATGCCAAGGAATCGCTCGAACAGTGGTTTCGCCTGCTCGCCAATGGCAAGCTGCGATCGACCACGCTGGACGAGTTCCAGAAACTCACCGGCCTCGAGCTGGAGGGCGAAGGTGGCGGCCTGAAGGAGGAGATGCCGCCCATCCAGCGCTGGCTCAATCGCATCCTCGCGCTGCGCATCGCCATGCAGAACGCGATCTTCGACGAGTATCTCGGGTTGATCGAGGCCCGGATCGAGGCGGCGAAGGAAGCCGGCACGCTCGATCTTGGCGTCGAGAGCATCAACGCCGAGCGCATCACGATCCTTGACCGCACCGTCATCCGGCGCGACCAGACCAGCGGCGCCGAGACCGAGATCCTCCGGTTGGAAACCGAGGAACGCTACAAGCCGCTCGCGCTCGATCGCGCTTTGCGGATCCTCGGCGAGGACGCTCGCCCGATCGTCAACCGCAAGTCGGGCAAAGCGGCGATCCGGTGCAGCACCTACTCGCTCACCGACGACGACGGCGAGATCGTGCGCCGCTACGAGCTGGTCCGCCCCACGCGCACCGAGCGGATGCGGCAGGATCTTCTCCTCGAGACGATGTGGGAGGATGCCAGCGAGGCGGAGTTCTCTGCGCTCTGGCAGGCCGAGGTCGAGGAGATGTCGGGCAAGACCCGCACCAACACGCTCTACCTCGTCACCGGCCTGCTCCTGCCGGTCTGGGATCGCCTGCCCGACGATCACGTCCAGGTCTGGCGCCTGAACACCGATGACGGCCAGTCCTTCCTTGGCCGCATCGTCCCCGCGCCGCTTGTGACCAAGCTGGCGGACGCCTTCGGCATCGCCGCAACCATTACGGTGTCGGGTACCGAGACCGCCAAGCACGTCATGGGCAGCGGGGAGATCACCGCGCTTGGTGCGTACCGGCTGAAGCGCAGCCTGGTCGCCGGACAGCAGCGCCTCGAACTGCTCGACTGGCCGCACACGCGGTTGCCCGAGCTGAAGGCGGCCGGATGCTTCACCGAGATCATCCAGCACAAGACGCGGATGTTCATTCCCGTCGCGACTGCCGCGACCGTGATCGACCGCCTCACCGCCTGACCCGAACAGGGCTCTCTTCGCGGGTCTCCAAAGGGAGGGGAGGGAGCCTTCGGCTTTTTGAGCTTGATGAGCAGGCTCGCGTGACCGTCGGACAACGGCGCGCTTATCTCGAATGGAGTATGACCGATGATCCAGTCCGTGAAGGTCAGGAACCTGTCGCTGTCGAAGGACAATGTGCGCAAATCCAACCGTGACGCAGGGATCGACACCCTCGCCGCGAATATCGCAGCCCAGGGGCTGTTGCAGAACCTCATCGTCACCCCGCTCAAAAAGGCGGGCACGTTCACCGTCAAGGCGGGCGGTCGCCGTCTCCGCGCGCTCCAACGCCTGATCGAGCAGGGCGCCCTCCCCGCTGATCACACCGTCCCGGTCCTCGTGCTGAGCGATGACGACAACGCGATCGAGGCCAGCCTCGCCGAGAACTTCCAGCGCGTGCCGATGAATCCGGCCGATGAATGTACCGCGTTCAACTTCCTGATCCAGAAGGGAATGACCGCCGAGGACGTCGCCAAGCGTCAGGGCGTCACAACCCGCTTCGTCGAGCAGCGCGTGCGCCTTGCCGAGCTGGCCCCTCCCGTGTTCGAGGCGCTCGCAGCCGGTGAGATCACGCTCGGCGTTGCGCAGGCTTACGCCGTGACGACCGACGTCGATCGCCAGACGCGCGTGTTCGCCCAGATGAAGACGTCCTACTATGGCGACAACCCCGACAACATCCGTCGCGCCATCCTCGACGGCACCGTCAAGGCGAACGACGCCAAGGCCCGCTTCGTCGGTCGCGAAGCCTATGTCGCCGCAGGCGGCCGCATCGAGGGCGATCTGTTCGCCACGGAGGGCGATGAGAACTGGATCGACGTCGACCTGATCGAGACGCTCGCCGCCTCGAAGCTCGAAGCCGCAGCGGCCGAACTGGCTAAATCCGAGGGCCTCGCGTTCGTCACGCCGATCGCGGCGACGCACGTCCCCTACGACCTGGAGCGCCAGCTTCACGAGTATCACGCTCCGGCACGCGCCCTTACCGAGGACGAGACCGCGCGTGTCGAGGTCCTGTCGGCCGAGAACGACGCCCTCCGATCTCCTCGAGCGCTTCGAGCATGACGGTCTTCTTGACCCGGCCGAAGAAGTTCTCGGCCGTCGGGCGCCACCAATTCTCGACCTGAATGTCGAGGAGGCGGCCGAGGTGGTCGTGGAAGCCGTTGCTGCGATAGCCCTCGGCGACGTTGAGCGTCGGTTCGAGCGTGCGTCCGATCGAGAACGCGACCCACGCGCCCCGGGCCTCGTCATCGAGCGCCCGAAAGGCGTCGAAGCGCGCGGTCATGGTCGGCAGACCCGCCCAGCTCGTGTCGAGTTTCTGACGCTGGTCGTCGATCGTTTGCGACGCCATCGATCCCTCGTCGCGGAACCCGAAGATCGGGAAGCCCGCGGCGCTCGACTTCAGGGTCGAGTGGTTCGGGACGTGGGCCTGCTCGAAGACCACGTTCTGCGCCATCAGGAAGATGGTCAGGTCGAGGGCCATCGCCGGGTCGCTGGCAACGTGAGCAACGAGGATCTGCCGGCGCTGCGTCGCCAGTTCGTCGATCAGCGTGGCGCTGAGCTTCGCACCCTGTTCGGTGTCGCCGGCATCGCCTTCACCGGCTGCGCCGCCCGACTCCTTGGGCGGTGTGTTCGGATCCACGACCGGCTTCTCGCTGAACAGGCGCGTGTGGACGCGAGGTTCACCGTCTCCCCCGATATAGACGAACGTCCCGATCTGGCTTTTAAGCGCCGGATCGATCTCGTGACGGGCGTCCTCGATCGTTTCCAGCTCGCGCTCGATCGCCTCGATGCGCGCGTTCGCCGCCTCGGCCTCGGCGCTGCCGTCGGGCAGTTCCTGCTCGAGCTGGTCGATCAGGCCCGATCCTGCGCGGCCGCTACAAGGACGCCAAGAAGGGCGACCTTGCCAGCACCTGTGCCTCGCTGTGCAACGGCCAGGGCATCGTCGAAGCCGAGATCCGCGAGAAGGCGACGGCCTGGTTGCCCGATGCCATGCGGTTCGACGGGATCGAGAAGGCGGCGCGCACCCCGCTGCGCTCCAGCTTCGCGGACGACGAGACCGGCGTCGATCCGGACGAGGACGAGGATACCGATCTCGACTCCGGTGACGACGAAGTGATCGATCACGAGGAACAGGAGGATTTCAGCCAAGCGGCCTGACGCCGGCTTGCACATTTCGAGGCACCTGAGGGCGGCACTCTTCGCGGAGTGTCGCCCCTCTTTTTGTGACCCGGCACCATCCTCTTTCGAGAGGGGAGGATGCTCACGCGGGTTTGCCTCACCCAATCAGGAGAACGATCGTGGCACAGATTACCGACAAGCTGTCGCCTGCCGACATCATCACCAACACGATCATCGACAAGCTCGAATCCGGGGTACGGCCCTGGGTCAAGCCGTGGCGCCCCGGCCTTGGCGGCCGTCCGCTGCGCGCGACCGGCGACCCCTACAAGGGCATCAACTGCTTCTGGCTGTGGCTGTGTGCCGAAGGCGCGGGCTACAACTCACGCACCTGGATGACATACAAACAGGCGCAGGCGCTTGGCGGCCAGGTCCGCGAAGGCGAACGATCGCAGATCGCGATCTTCTACAAATCCTACAGCAAGACCGTCGAATCCGTCGTCACCGGCGACACGACCGACGAGATGCGCCGCGTCCTTCGCTCCTACGCCGTGTTCAACTGCGACCAGATCGACGGGCTGTCCCCCGATTTCTACCCGAGCCCGGTCAGCATCGTGCCCCCGGCCGATGCGCTGCCCGAACGCGCGCAACGCTTCATCGATGCGCTGCCGGCGACGGTCCACATGCGCGGCGATCGCGCGTTCTACGACCGGACGGCCGACAGCATCACCATGCCGCCCGTCGAGCTCTTCTCGACGCGGGCCTACTTCGCGGCGACCCTCGCGCATGAGGCCGGCCATTGGAGCGGTCATCCCGACCGGCTCGATCGCACGTTCGGCAAGCGCTTCGGCGACGACGCCTATGCGTTCGAGGAGCTTTGCGCCGAGATGACCTCCGCGCTGCTCGGTGCCGATCTCGGTCTGCCGACCTCGCACATGGACGACCACGCCGCCTATATCGGCTCGTGGTTGAAGGTGCTGCGCAAGGACAGCCGGGCGATCATGACCGCCGCGGCCAAGGCCGAAGCCGCGGCCGGGTATCTGCTCCGCGCGACCGGGCTCGAAGCCTCGGCCGAACCCGAGGAACAGATCCGTGAAGCAGCATGACCGCTCCGGCCGCCCTCCCCGACCTCGGCGCCTACCGGCGCTTCGTCGTGGCGTTCAGTGGCGGCAAGGACAGCCTTGCCGCCTTGCTCCACCTCCTCAGCCTCGGCGTACCGGCGGACGCGATCGAGCTGCATCACCATGACGTCGACGGCCACGGCCCGACCTTCATGGATTGGCCCTGCACGCCAGGATACGTGCGCGCGATCGCCGATCATTTCGGGATCGCGCTCTACGTCTCGTGGCGCGAGGGCGGCTTCGCGCGCGAACTGGCGCGCGACGACGCCCCGACCGCGCCCATCGCGTTCGAGACGCCGACCGGCATCGGCCGCGCTGGAGGCAACGGCCCTGCCGGCACGCGCGGGCTCTTTCCCCAGACGTCTCCCGACCTTCGGGTGCGCTGGTGCAGCCCGGCGCTGAAGATCGACGTCCTTGCGGCCGCGATCCGGAATCAACCGCGCTTCCTCGACGGCCGCACGCTGGTCATCACCGGAGAGCGCGCAGAGGAAAGTCCCTCGCGGGCGCGCTATGCGACGCTCGAGCCGCATCGCACATCGACCCTCGCGCGTGCGGTCGATCATTGGCGCCCGGTCCATGAATGGACCGAGCGCCTGATCTGGGACGCGATCGCGCAGGCGCGCATCCGCCCCCACCCGGCCTACGTCCTGGGATGGGGCCGCCTGTCATGCCGAGCCTGCATCTTCGGATCGCCCGACCAATGGGCGACGCTAAGACTCGTATTCACTGCCGCTTTCCGACGGGTCGCGGCGCGCGAAGTCGCGAGCGGGAAGACGATCCATCGCACGCTCACCGTCACGCAGCTCGCTGATCGCGGCACTGCGTTTCCGGCCGCAACGCTCCATCCCGACGAATTGGCGCAAGCCGATGATCCGGTCTGGCGTCTCTCGATCCTGGCGGATCGCTGGACGCTCCCTGCCGGGGCCTTTGGCGATCATTCAGGCCCGCCATGAACGCCGCCACGCGCGTCGATCTCATGGACCTGCTCGGTCCCACGCGGGAAGATCCGCTGTGGGAAGCCGAGAAATCGGGATGGCGCTGCTTCGCCATGGGCAACGACCGTTGCCATTACCGCCGTGGGAGCAAGCGCCGCACGGCTTGGCAATCCGGCTATGACGCGGCGTCCCACTCGGCCGATCCTGCAGGCGGAATGGTCTGACCAAGGCCACGTCCACGGAGGAGAGGGAGCCTTCGGCCTTTTGAGCGCGTGTGCGCTCAGAAGGATCGGTCATGCTCTACGACACCCATTACCGCCACAACGAGGCGCTATCCCCCGACGTGCTGGGCACCCTGCCCGCCGCGCTCCATGCCCTGAACGCAGGCGTCGACGACTGCCGGCGTGCCGGCAAGTCGATCGACCGCGATGCGTCGATCCTGCTGCTGATCCGCAACCTGGCGTCCGTCGCCGAACGTGGTGCGCCCAGCACGAACGAACTGCGCCTGCGATGTGCGGAAGATCGGGACAGCGTCCTAGCCGGATCCGCGCTGCTCACCATCGCCGGCAACACCGTCGCCGGCGACGCCGCGGCGAAACGGACCTTCCATCGACAGGCACGCCTCGCGCTCGCTTCGCTTGCCGAGGCGATCGGCCTGGAGGCGCATGACATCCGCGTCGAAACCGACATGGGCGGCATTGCGGACGATGGCACGACCGAGCTGCGCCACGCCGATCTATCGATCCGGGTGCGGCCGCACAGCTTCCTCCCCGACAGCGAGATCACCTTCAACCGCTGCCGGGGCGGCGAACACGCCGGCCCCGTTCAACGCGCGCCGATCGCCGAACTGCTGGACGCAAGAGCGTTCCAGCGCCGGCTTACCGCAACGGTTGGCGACGTTGGCGCTCCGCGCCTCGCCGCTGCCGCCTGATCCTCACATCATCGGAGACTTATCATGGGTTGGCTCTTCATGCGCGACATGGGTGGCTACGCCACCCCGCGTTCCTATCTCGACAACCAGTTCACCTACCAGCGCGACACGCATCGCCTGACCGTACTGGCATCCGCCATGGTCGGTTCGACCTATTACGCCGCGTGCGAGCGCCTCGCCGACGATGCCGAACGGATCGTGTTCGGCATCGTCTGCCTCACCAAGACCAGCACCGGCGCCCGCGACGGATGCACGTTCGGCTATAAGGACATGGATGAAACCGTCGGGCCGAACGAGAGCGAGTGCCCGGCCGCGATCCTCGACGAGCTGACCGAAACGGACGGCGCATATGCCCTGGCATGGCGCGCGCGGTGCCGCGCGAACCTGCTCGCGAAGAAGCTCGACCGCGCCAAGCCGACCCCGAAGCCCGGGCAGACGATCATCTTCGATGAGCCCATGCGCTTCAGCGACGGCAGCGACCGCAGCCGTTTCGAGGTGGTCGCGAACCCCAAGGGCAAGACGCCGCTGTTCCGCGACCCGGAAAGCCGCGCGATTTGCCGTATCCCAGCGTTTCGCAAGCGCGCCTACCGCATCGTTCATGCGGCGATCGTCGTGCGGGACGCGCCCAGTGGCTGACCGTCCACCCGTCATCGCGGCCTGGGGTGCCGGTGTCGACTCCACCGCCATGATCGTCGAGCTCGCCGACCGCGGCGAGCCGATGGACATGGTTCTCTTCGCCGATCCCGGCGCCGAGAAGTCGGCCACCTATGCCTTCAATCGCCAAGGCTGGATCGCTGCTGGCTGGCGCGTACCCACTGAAAACAGTCTCCCGGAGGGCAGGCGTCCTTTGGACAGGTGAGCCTTGGGCTCATGCTTGAGAAAGGATCATCATCATGCACAGCGTTGCCGTTTACCTCGTCCAACGGCTCTATGGCGGTCCCGAGGAAGGTGGCTGGTATTACGATTCCGGCGAACTCTGCACCGACCCGGCGCTGACCGCCTTCGGCGTCACCTTTGCCCAAGGTCACGAGGACCGCGCCCGGACGATGGCGATAGAGGTTCAGCCGCATCTCGATCGCGACTGGAACGTCGGAGATCACTCGCGCGAGATCAGCAGCGTCCTCTCCGCTGGTCGCTTCGAGGCCCGCGTCCACGATGGCTGGCCCCCTCTAGCCTTTCCGGCCGAGCGTCCCCGCTACGAATGACCCGAACCATTCGGGTCTCACTTTTTGCCAAACACCTAAAGTCCTCTGTCATGAAGACCTTCACCGACCCCTTGGCGAATACCCTGCCCATTACCGTGCGGAAATCACGGTCGAGGCGGAAGATGTCGTCAGCGCCTGCCGCTCCGCTTGTCGATGCGTCGCATACGACCGACGGGTGGAAGAGCCTCGATACGGAGCATCCCGCTTATGTCAGCGCTTGTCGCTGAAGGTGCGGACGTCGATCCTTGGCGCTTTGTCCCGGATGGCGGCGATGCCTCCGTCCTGCCCGTCCCGGGCCTGTTCGTGCAAGTGGCGGCGTGCGCGGGCTATGCCGCGACCCGGAGCGAGGATCTGGTCGACCAGCTCCGCATCATGGTCGATGCGATCGGCGCCGATGGAGCGCCCACGGATCACCCCAGCGGCAATGGTCCGCCTATGTGCAACGGGGCAGGCATTTCTCGACGACATCGCCAGGTTCGGGTTGAGCCCCACTTCAACCGTAGCAGCAAGCGTGATCACGTCTTCGCCCGACGCCACCTGACACCCGACAGCCTTCCGCCAGAGAGATGCGGCACATGGGCGGCCGCGAGACCCCCGCAACCGCAAAAATCCGGGCCGAGTTGCCGCTTTGCGGCTGCCCGCTCCACCCCGGTTTTTGCGGTTTCCCTTACGCTTGCGCTTGCGGTGCGGGCGCCTCTTATTCGGCCGCCCAGGAGGTGCGCATCCGGCGGATAGGCCGCCGGCCTCGATCAGATGAAGGGCTTGACCCCATGACCACTTCCCTTGCTGCCGCACTCTCCGCTCTGGAGCTTGGACACCTTGAACCCCGCGCCGAAGACGTTTCGGGCATGTGCCCGCCATCGACCGAGGCACTGGAGCAGACCACCACCGCCATCTGGAGCGACCTGTTCGCAACCCTCCAGAATACGTCGCTCGAGCGCGACATCGAGGAGATGGGCTGGGGCCTGGTCAACCTCTTTCACCGGGCCGCGGCGAAGAAGCACGCGACCATCGACCGTCTCACCGACGAGATCAGGCTTCTCCTGGCCGAGCAGGACGGTTCGGAGATCAACACCGCCAACCTCGAGGACAAGATCGACCTTGCCAAGAAGATCGAGGAAGCCGCCACCTGCTACGAACACATGCGCGACACCGCAGCGGCACACTACATCCGCGAGACCGGCCGTTCCTGGATCCCATCGACCGGCAACCGCATTTCGCTCGGGGTGACATCGGCAATCGTTGACGGACGCGCATTCCTTGCAGCTCGCCGCGAGCGGGTCCGCGACGCCAACACGGCGCAGGGCACCCCCGTCGTGTTTGCCGGAGGACGGCTGACCTTCCGGACCGACGAGGACATGAAGGCGTTTGGCGACAATTTGCTGCGGACCCTGGGTGCGGTTCGGGAGCGCGTTGGCGACATGTATCTCGTCCATGGCGGCGACATGAAGGGGATTGAGCGCATCGCGGCGTCGTGGGCCGAACAGAACGGCATCCAGCAGGTCCGCTTCGGTCTCGACCGCAAGCTGGGTGATCGTGCCGGCTTCCGTCGCAACGAGCAGATGCTCTCGCTGAAGCCCCGCTACGTCATCGCCTTCCACGGCAACGGCGTGACCGAGCGACTGGTGATCGACGCCAAGAAGGCCGGTATCCGGGTAGTCGATCGTCGTGGCCCGCTCGGAACCCCTCCCGCTGCACAGAACGCTCAGCGCGACCGAGAGGGCGTCTGAGGATCGGTCCGCCCCCTGCGGCTTTGCCGCAGGGGCTGTCTACCTCCGTCACAAAGCGAGCGCCAGCCAAGGCGTACGCCTTGTCCGGTCCCGCCCGCTGTCCGCTTCTGCGGCTTCGCGATCAAAGGTATGTGGACAATCCGTTCAATCTGCACTATCTAATCAGTGGTAAGTGGAGGCGGCAATGAGCGAAGCAGCGCTGACGTTGGACATCGAGGAAGTGCAGGCCGTCCTGCGCGGACGCAATCCGCGCGCTCCGGCTGCCGAGATCAAGACCATGGCCCGGATCGTCTCGATCGCGGTCGACGTCATGTCGGGCTTTCCAGCGGTCAACCTTCGCGGGGTGGCGCGCGAACATGAACTGCGCATCGCGCTGGAACAGGTCGCCCTTAAGTTCATGCCGCCCAAGACGGCGCAGGACGCGCCTGTCGAGCGGACGCGAGGCAGCGGTCTTGGCGAGGTGGTCAGCCTGAGCGAAGGGCGTGCGCGTCTCGCCGCCTATGCGGCCCCGAAGGCGATCGAAGACTGGGCGGGACCAGTGGGCGGTGCCAGCGACATTGAAGCGCAGATCGGAGTCAAGCGAACGACGCTCAACACGTGGTACAAGCAAAGCGCCGTTGTCGGCCTCCTGCGGGGACAGCGCAAGCTCGCTTATCCGCTCGAGCAGTTCATCGACGGTCGGCCTGTTCAGGGCATCGCCGACGTCCTGGCGGTTGCGCCGGACGCCCGCTCGGCATGGCTCTGGATGCGGCAACCGCATAGTGCGCTGGACGGAGAAACACCGATCGCTGCCCTCCGCGCGGCACAGCAGGATAAGGTAAGGGCGACCGCCTTGCGGGACTTCGACCGCGAAATCGACTAGTCCCGCGAGAATGCCGCTCGACCCGAAGATCCTCGCCTCGCTTGTTCGCCGGGTCGAGCCTGCAGAGTATCTGCGGGTCACGCCCTGGGCGCGGCGCCGAACGCCGCTTGGCATGGGATTTGGCGAAACCCGGTTTGCCAGTCCCGGCAAGGCGTTCAGGCTCCTCTATATTGCCGAGGACCTCGCGACGTGCATCGCCGAAGCAATCATCCGCGACCGTTTCGAGGGTAGGACCATCCGCGAACTGGCGCAGTCCGATATCGCCGACTGGGGTGTATGTGCAGTCTCCGCGACCCGACCACTCCGGCTGCTAACGCTGCGCGGCGACGCCTGCTTCAAACTTGGAATCTCGACCGACATCGTCGGCGCCAAGGCGCACGACGAGGCGCGCGCCTTCAGCCAGGTGCTGTACGATACGACCGATCTTGATGGGATCGTCTACCACTCCCGGCTCCGCAAAAAGAACTGCATCGCAATCTACGATCGTGCGGTGACGAACGCGTTGGGCGCGCAGCCAATGGTCCAGCTCGAGCGACTTGCCGGCTTGGTTCCTGCCCTCAAGACCCTGAAGACCACTCTGATCTGACACCATGAGGGTCAGCGCCGAACGAGCTCCGGACGTCTTCCGGTTCCCTCCCCCGGAGTAGCTCTGTGCACCGCTGTTCGCGGGATATGCGAAGCGTCGGAATCACTTCCCGGCCTTACCCGGCCGCGCTCGATCCTTGGCCGTCTGATCGGGGAGTTCCGCAGCACGTAACGTCCCAGAGTCATCACGACACGCACGACGCGCGCTTCCCGTGGCAGCAATGGCGTGACCAAGGTCCAGAGCGCGGCGACCATTCCCCCTTCAGAAAGGCCGACCTTACGCCTGGCGCAAGGCGACGGCGGTCAGAGTCTCGGGCCGCCTGTGGTGACCGATCCAGGCACCGACATTGCCGGCAGACCGATGCGACAAGCTGTTCCCGCACACGGTTCTCTGTCCATTGCCCGCCACTGGGGGTCCATCCCCTCTCTTTCCTGAACGACCTAATCCGGCCGTCCACCCTCCCCAACCCGCGATCATTCGGGCCGAGTTGCCGTGTGCCACGGCTGCCCGCACCACCCCTCTGATCGGGGTTCCCCGAACGCGTCTGCGCGCTTTCTGTGGGGAGGGCGTCCTGGCCGTCTTTTTTGGTGTTCAGTCGAGGGGACGGACCCCCGGCGAACAAAAAGGAACCTCGAAATGCAGAACCTCGTCATCCTCGCCGGCAACGTCGGCGCCACGCCCGAAGTCCGCACCACCCAGGGCGGCACCAAGATCACCAACTTCTCCCTCGCCACCTCGCGCCCCAAGCGCGACCAGGACGGCAAGACCATGAAGGATGGCGAAGGTCGCCGGGTCGAGGACACCGAATGGCACCGCATCACCTGCTTCAACGGCGTGGGCAAGACCGTCGCGCAATATGTCGAGAAGGGTCAGAAGGTCATGGTCCGCGGCCGCATCCACTACACCCGCTGGACCGACGATCAGAACATCGAGCGCTACGGCGTCGAGATCATCGCCGACGAGGTGACCTTCCTCTCCTACGGCAAGTCGCGCCAGCAGCAGGCGCCGGCGCAGGACAACGAGGAGGATGACATTCCCTTCTAACACTGCCGGACCGGCCCGGGTGCTGCGGCTCCCGGGCCATCTCGTCATGTCTGGCGAAAGCACACTTCGCCCCGTGCCAAGACATGCAGTCACCCGCCTGTGGGCAGGCCGTAGCGGGTGATGACGATCCGGGCCTCGGCGTCGAGCGTCACCTCGAGGCAATGAGTTGGGGGAGTTGCGACCGACAAGCTCATCTCTCGAGTGCCACCTTAATCAACTCGATCCGGGTATCGGGCTCCATCATCGGCGCGGTCAGGCAGGACAGTCGTGACGCGAAATCCAGTGCTGCGGCGATGACGCCGACCGCGCGCGCATTACGGTGCTGCGTTCCATCCGCTTATCGACGTCGATGACCACAAACCGCTACTCATCGGCAATCAGCCTGTTCGCGCTCGCGTGATGAAAGGCGATGTAGAAACAGGCCTCGGCAGAATAGCTCTATCCCCGTTCCTTGTTGACCGACTTGAGGGAAAGCATCCGATCGATCGCTTGGGTGATGATGCTCAACTCCACGCCGGAGGTCACGGCCGGATTGGCCTTAGCCGTTCGGTAGTTTTGGTCCTGCCGCTCTTCATGAAGTATCCCCGTCGACGGAGAAATATAGGTTCGACGTCTCACTATCAGGGCGGAAGGCTTGATTGGTGCCTCGCGGTCGTCGGAGTGATTACCGGGCAGTGGTAGTTGGAAAGACTGACGGCGTCTCCCGGCCGAGGCCGGGACCGTCGCTCTTTTCCGCGAAAACGCTCCACCGAGCCCCTGTCGGGTCTCGGCCCATTCGGGTGACGATCGACTGACGGGGAGCGCGACGCCTGCCGGAAATTCCTTTCCGGAATGCGGCAACCTCTTTCCATCCTGACCAGTCTCGGCGCGCACCGCGGTGTGACGCGCGTGATCGGCGCGGAGACGCAAAAGTGGGACGGGGGTCAGGTGGACTACCAGCTTGCCTGCAGGACTGGGCGTCGTCGGCGATCCAGCGCTGTGTAGCACTCCCACGCCGACGGGCGTCACCCCGCTCTTGAGGCGCAATCCTTGGGCCGGCTCGGGGCCTTCTACGATCAACCCGTAAAGGGTCCGGGCGCTTCGCTACGGCTTTCTTGCGCGCGCGCAACAAAGTGATCGCGGCCCCTCCCCGTCCTGTCGGGCGCCTGTCGAGCGGGGATGTCCCCCGCCGGCTTCACAGGAGCCTCAGGCCATGTTCAACGATATCTGGATCGCCCGCAAAAACGCCTTGAACCTCGCACGGACCTTGATGGTGGCAACCATGGTCATCGCCGTCGGGACCCAATACGCCGTCATCACTGCCGAAGATCACGACACGTCGCTGACGATCGTCAACGAATATGATCCCTTCGCCTGACCGCGGGCGGGGGTACGGCCCCCGCCCCTGCGGCGTCCCAAATAGTTTGCACGTGCAAACTTTTGCACGACCGGGCCGTGTTCGAGGACGGGCTTTAGGCGACGTCGGAAATTCGCCGACAGCCTCCGTAAACTCTTGAAGCTATCGATCGAAGGCAGCGGCGGTTCGGGCCGTTGGCAGCGTCGCTATATCGTCGAGCTGTTCGCGGTCTGTCAGCAATATCCGCCACGCCTGACCATAGGACCACTGCGCCAGGTAGAACGCTTGGCCCGTACACTCGACGAGCCGGCAATTTTCACGGCGATCGATCAACGAGCAATCACCGCCGTACCGCGCCACGATGTCGGCGAGATCGACCCGCATCAGCGCGCCGCATTCGGGGCAGCGCGTCCGCACCCGGGAATTGGACCCGGCCAGCAATCCTGCCGACCGCATCCACCATGGCCACAGGGTCGGAACAGAGGTCGCAGTCTCCATGCCAGCAAGACTAGGCGCAGGGTCATGTCCACGTCCAGCGTGATACCAGGGTCCGTCATGGGTCAGGACCCCATGGTCGAACGGGAACTTTCGGGCTCTGTCCTGGCCGGGGCGCTCACCGCCGCAAGCCCGCATATGCGGGCTTCTCCACTCCGTTCCGACCCTTCGGGTGCGGCGGACCGCTATGCCCCGGCCGTCCCGTCGCCGGTCGAAAGGCCCCGATTGACGGTGTCCTGGCTTCAAGGAGACGAACATGACCGGCACATCCAAGCCTTCGCGGGAACCGGGACCCGCGCGGTCCGCCATCATCGCGGCGCTGAACGACGAACTGCGGCAGAACCCCACCAGGCCCGGCGCCAACCGCGTGGTGATGTCGAGCGGGGTGGCCGCACTGATCGGCGACACCACCCTGTTTCGGGGCTTTCACAAACGCGCCGAACTGCTCCGCGCGGTCCGGGACTTCGATACATTCCCCGCCGGCGATGATCCCTACGGCGAACGTGATTTCGGTGCCCTCACCTTTGCCGACAGCCGGATCTTCTGGAAAATCGATTATTATGACGTGGATCTGAAGTTCGGCTCCGAGGACCCGGCCGACCCCGCGGCGACCACGCGCGTTCTCACCATCTATCTGGCCTCCGAACATTGAGCACGAAGATCCCGGCTCCGTCGGAGCCGGGGTTTCCCGCTCGTGCGCGGGAAACAAGAAGAACTGCCATCGCGGTCGTCCAAGCGTGACGGTCGGCCGGGGACGGCGTCAAGGATCGGCGGTTCCCCCAATTTTCGGTGAAAATCGGCTCCCCCACCGCCCGCGGTCGCGGCCGCTTGTGCGGTCCTGGACCCAGCCCCGACCGACCGTCCCGACACCTCCGGTTCAATTCCACAGGAGGCAAGGTCACATGCTCGATCCAATCACACGTCACACCGCCTGGATCATCGATCTCGCGGCGATCATTACCGAGCTCGAGCGGAACGGCGTACCGGTACCGACACAGCAGACGGGCGCGCTGCGGAAACGCGCGCGCAAGCCTGCGCCGTGGTGGGAGGAGTGAGCGCTCCCGGGCTAACAGCCCCTTCCGACGCGGCCGCTACACTCTTGCACTCGCCAAAGTCATGGTTCATCTGTAAACAAACTACGATTGCACTTAGTTTACAGGACACCAACGCAGTGCTGATCGGCTACGCCCGGGAAGGACATGACGAGCAGAGCCTCGCAGCACAGCGCGAAACGCTGCGCGAGGCTGGCTGCGTGCGCATATTCGAGGATCGCGCGGTCGATGGCGATGCTGCGATCAAACCGCAGTTTGCCGCGGCATTGGACGCATCAAGATCGGGCGATGAACTGGTCGTGTCGCAGCTCGACCGGCTTGCCCGGTCGTTCGGAGGCCTGATCGACGCCATGCGGAGCCTGCAGGTCAAGGGCGTCGCGTTTCGCTCGATCCGCGAGGGCATCGGAACCGTCACGCCCGCCGGGCAGTCCTTCTTTCACACGATCGGCGCGCTGGCGACGTTCGAGCGAGACATCGAGGCGCAGGCAACCGACGACGGCCAGTCCCCGTCGTCCGCTGGTTCCAAGCGGATTGGCCGCCCACCACGCATCACGCCTGAGCGTTGGGAGGAAGCCCTCGTCCTTCTGCAGGCTGATCCGCCGACGCCGGTCGCGGCTGTCGCCGAACGGCTCGGCGTCACCCGGCAGGCGATCTACAAGCGCCTGAAGGACGAAGGAGCGGTGTCATGATGGATCGACTGCGCCGCATCGCGTTCGGCACCGTGAAGGCGGTTTCGGTCGCTTTGCTGATCGGCGAGGTCCTGTTCTGGGGCCTGATGGCGGTGCTGGTGTTGTCGATGGACTCGACCATGATGAGCGCGGTTGGCCTGTCGCTCGTCGCCGTGCTGATCGGGCGACTGGGGCTAGGGCGCGACCGCCGCAGTGCTTCCGAACGAGAACAAGAATCATGGCCGCTGAATCGTCGCCTGCCGCATGGGCGCGACACTTGGCACCAGCGCGGTTAGGAGCGGACAAGCCAGTGCGAACGATCACCCTCAACATCGAGAAAGGCGGCGTCGGCAAGACCACGCTTGCCTGTCATCTCGCCTGGTATCTCGCCGAACAGGGCCAGCGCGTCGTCGTTCTGGATCTCGACCAGCAGGGCAATGCGACCACGACGTTGACCGGTTACGAGAAGCCCGACGACGGTCCCGACGAAGGGCCGAAAGTCCCTTTTCACGTCATCGGGTCGATCGAATCCCTGTTCCGCCCTGGGTTTGTCTATCCCGACGGCATCGAGGGGACCGCGCACGTCTTCGACGGCGCCGAGGCACTGCATGAATTCACGACCGATTATCAGCACGCAATCGAGGCACTCGCCGACAATTTTCCGGCGCTCGCTCCGCACTATGATTATTGCGTGATCGACACCGCGCCGGGTTGGAGCTGGATCAATTTTGCCGGGCTCATGATGACCGATCATCTGATCGTGCCGCTCCAGATCGAAAAGCTCGCCCTCGACGGACTGCAACGTATCTCGGACTCGATCCGGACGGTCGAGGAGCGCGGTCGCGGCGGTCGCAAGATCGATTTTCTCGGGTTGGTCGCGAACAACTACCGGCTCGACAACCGCCTGCATTCGGCGAACCTCGAAGCGTTGAAGCGCGAAACCGGCGACTTCCTGTTCCCGACACCGATTCCCCACCGCCAGCATATCGCCGAGGCCATGGACCAGGCGGTGCCGGTCTGGCGGCTGAGCAAGGATACACGCGACGCGAGCGCCTTGATGACCGCGGTCCTCGACGAAGCGATGAAGCGGGTGCTCAAGACCCTGCAAAAGGAAAAAGCGGCATGATCGCCAAGACAGGTTTCGCCCGGCAGCTGAACAACATCGGCTCGAAGGTCCTGCGCGACGAAACGCCCGCCGGGACCGCGGCGCAGGTGCCGATCGACGATATCATCCCCGATCCGAACAACCCGCGAAAGTCTTTTGACCAGGCAGCGATGACCGAGCTTGCCCAGTCAATCGAAGCGCGCGGCATTCTCCAGCCAATCGTGCTGTCGCCGAAAAACGACGACGGCAAATTTGTCATTCGCTACGGCGAACGGCGCTGGCGGGCTGCCGCGATCGCCAAGCTTTCGACGGTACCAGCGATCATTGCCACCGCCGACGAAGGTGAAGGTCGCGCGCTCGACCAGGTCGTGGAAAACGAACAGCGCGAGAACCTCAAGAACAGCGAGTTGCTCGACGCGATCCGTCAGGAGTTGGCCGCAAAGGTCAAGCAGGCCGAGATCGCCAAGCGGCTTGGCCGATCGAAATCGGTGATCGCGATGTATGCGGCGCTGACCGACGCGCCGCAGCCGATCGCGGCGGTGATCGATCATATCTCGATCCGCTCGGCGTATAATCTCATGTCGGCCTGGAAGGTCGATGCTGAAGCGACGCAGGCTTTTATCGAGGCAGATGGCGCCAACCTGTCGGCCGCTGCCACACAGCGACTGGCGACTGATATTGCCGCTCCGCCCCCTGCCCCGGTTCCGGATGACGCCGGGTCGGCCAAAGCTCCCGGCGCGACAGATGCCAAGCCTGATACAGGGTCCGAAAAGTTTGCACGTGCAAACCCTGGCGATGCCAGCGGCACGGGTTCGAGCGAACGGAAAGAACCCGAAAATGGCAAGACGCCCGCGGTCGTGATCGAGACCGGCCCGGTATCACCCCGGGTCCTCACGGTGTTTGTCGATGGTCGCCCGGGTCAGCTGATATTGTCACAGCCCGATCTCGCCGCCCAGATACTCGTGCGGCTCGAGGACGGCAGCGAGGTCTCGCTGGGATCGCTGCTACCGTAAACTCGACCCTTCTTTCCGCGTCTTTCTTCCGACCACAAGCGAGCGGCCCGATCCTGTCGGGTCGCTCGCTTTCGTCAGGGGCATATCGTTACGAGGGCAGGGGAGGGGGGTGGACACAAACCGCCCGGCAAACGGACCGAGTTTGCATGTGCAAACTTCGAGAGGGGATTTAGGTCTGATGGCAGGATAGCGCCGGTGCGGCGTATTGTATTGCGATTGGCGGATTGTTTCCTTCGATGACGACGCTGGCAACTTTTTCGATCCGCGTGGATCCGGCCGACATGGCGCGGTTCGATGCGATCGCGGTGGGGCAGGGGGGGCGAAGCGCCCTCCTGCGTCATTTGATCGCGGGGCGGATCTTGGCCGATTCAGGTGTGAGGCTGGACGCAGGGGAGGGGGCTCCGCGCGATCGTACGATCCGGGTCCATCTTACCGCCAGCGAAGCGGCCGTCGTGGCCGCGCATGCAGCAGGGCTCTCCGTCAGTCCGGCCCGGTGGATATCGCTGCTGGTGCGACGGCGTATCCGGATCGGTGCGCGCGTCGACTTCGGTTGGCGCAGCCTGCTCGTCGATATCCGGCGCCAGCTTCGTGGCGTGGCCCGCAACCTGAACCAGGCGACGCGGGCCGTGAACGCGGCGATGATGGAGGACTCCGGTCTCGATCTCAGCCGCGAAGTCGGGCGTCTCCTCGATATGCGGATGGAAGTCGCCGAACAGGTCGGCGCGATGGATGCCGCGCTGCTTGCCGATTATGCCTATTGGCAGGTTCCCTCATGACGTTCGTCACGCTCGACGTCGCCGAGCTCGATGGCGTCTGGTCATGGCCGAAGCGCGCACGTCGCGTGCAGGGAGGACCGGACGGTGTGCCCTATGCGATTACGGGACCGGGCCGGTCCGCCGGTGGGTCCGGATCGGGCGGGCGCCTGTCGGGCGCGCAGCTTACGGCGCGGGCGCGGCTTGACCGTCTTGCGTCGAAAACGCCCGAGGTGATGGTCAAGGTGACCGGTCGCAAGCATGTCGGCGGAGCGGTTTCTGCCCACCTTGCCTATATCGGCCGGCACGGTCAGCTGGAGATCGAAACCCGCGATGGCGATCTCATCGAGACGAAAGCGGCGATGATCGCCCTTGGGGAGGAATGGGACAGCGATGCCGATGCCGCGCGCGGCCAGCGTGTGTCGGCCGTGTCGCTGGTGTTCTCGATGCCGGAGGGCACTTCACCTTCGGTGGTCAAGGATGCGACCCGGGCGGTTGCGCAGCAGACGTTTGGTGACAGCCATGACTTTGTCATGGCGCTGCATACCGACACCGGCAGCCCGCACGTGCACCTGACCGTCGCCGCGGCGGGCGAGAACGGGCATCGCTTCAACCCGCGCAAGGACGACTTGGCCCGGATGCGCGAAAGCTTCGCGCGCGAACTGCGCAACCGCGGTGTCGCTGCCGAGGCGACGCCGCGTCGGGCACGCGGCCAGATGCGGTCGGGCCAGGCGATGAGCCTGTACAAGCAGCGGGTGGCACATCAGCTTGGCGAACGGGCGTTGCCCCATGCCGATGCGACCGTCTTCAATGAGGTCCGGCAAGTGATCGCCGGTACGAAGTCTTTCGAGCATACGCCGGAGGAGATTGCGGGCGGCCGCAACTGGCGGAATGCGAAGTCGGTGTACAGGCGCGCCGCCGAGCAGCTTGCAGGGTCCGATGAGCCCGACGACCGCAGGCTGGCGGCGAAGCTGAACGGGTTCGTGGCGGCGTTCCCGGCACCCGACACGTACCGGATGGCCGTGGGAAAATCGGCCCTCAAAACACTGAAGCGCGTTCCCGATACACCGCACGAACGCGATGGGCCCAATTGGTCTCGCCAACGATAACCGCGAAGGACTGCGACGCCGAGCTCGTCGCGCGACGTTTGCACGTGCAAACTTTTAGATCTGCTGGAGCATGTTTCCTCAGAGCATGTTCAACCGACGATGGCCCGGGACGTCACCGGGACCGCTCGCGATTGTGAAACAGGATTTCCCGCGATTGCTCGGCCTGAACGGCGACGCGTTCCTTGACCTGAACAGGTTCGATCGGTTCACGCCGGGCGAGCCTGCCGGCAATTTCGATCTTGGCGGCAGCCGTTGCCTTGTCGACGCTGTCGGCGTTCTCACCGAACTTCGCCTTGGCAGCGACATGCGCCAGCATGACATGGCTCTGTGCGGCCTTGAGGTCGGGGTCACGCGCATTATCCGCATGCGACTGTCTCATGAACCGCTCCGAAAGCGCGGTCGGCCCGTCAAGTTGTTGTCTATCGACGGCTTTGATGTCCCAGCGGTTGCGATCCGCCGGAATCCGACCTTTCGCGCTGTCGACTTCCACCACGTCGACCCCATTGCGCTGCACTGCAACATAATCGCCCACGCTGCTTTTCGAGCGTTCGAGCGCTGTAGAGAGTCCGACACCCCATGCACGCTCGCGTTGCCCGTCGGCAGTTTCGAGATCGACAAAGGGTGTCTCGCGCTTCGCCTTTTCGTTGAACTTGGCTGCACCGATCTCGAGGATGCGGCCTTCGACCCCGCGATCGAAGTCGGGACGCGAGGGGAGGGCAACGCCGGACCTCTCCGCTGCTTGCAACGGGCCACGCGACCGGTCGATATGCGTGATCGATCCCTCACCGCGACGCCGCGCCTCCTCAATCTCCACCTTCGTTGGCGAATAGCCTTCGACCTCGATTCCGCGCGCCATCGCGGCTTTCCACACTTCGCGCCGAAATGCCTCGCTGCCGCTTACGCGCAGGCGGTCCCACTGGCGGTGCTCGGCGATCTCGACCAGTTCGCCAGCGACCGACGCGTCGCGTCCGACCAACCGCGTCCCGCCATCCTTGAAGGTCGGATCCTTTTGCGATGAATCCCGGAAATATGCGTCGCCGACCTGCACGTAACGCGAGCGGATATGCGGGGGGAGGCTGTCAGGTTCTTCGGCAGTCGACGATCGCCGTGCCTTGGCGACCGTGGGCTGCGCGGCGGGATCTTCGTCGGACGCTGTCCGATTGGTGCCAGTCTTCGGCGTGGCGGCTCGCTCGCGCGATGCGGCTTCGGCGATTTCCGGCAGCGCGGTCGTACCGACCTGGGGTCTCGTCGGGCCATCCGGCGGTGCTGGTCGGGGTTCGGGCACATTGCCTGCCTCGCGGTCGGGTGTGCGACTGTCGGTGGGCGGGGTTTGCTCGGTCGCCATTGCTGCTCCTGTCATGCGCGCACCTTTTCGCGCGGGCGTGCGACGCGTTCGATTTGATCGATGGCTTCGGAAGCGTCCTCTACGGCGGCTTCACCATCATCCGCTGTGGCACGTCGGGCAAAGATGCTGGGGAAGCGTTCGATACCGATGCTGGCGATCACCGCGGTGTCCAGGCGGTTGAGGCCGGCATCGACAGCTTCCTTCGACAGATCGCCGAACAACGAAACTGTCGGAGGCGCGATGTCCGCGAGACCCGGGGGCGTTCGCAACGCCAGCGCGTCTTCCCCGGCATCGACGACCTGCACGATCGCCTGCGGGGAGGCGTCCGCTGGAGCGGCTGCGACGACCGGCGCCGGCAGGATGCGTCGGGTGAACAGTCTCGATGCGTAATAGCGGATCTTGGTCGCCATGACGGGCGGCATGCCGCCTCGCAGGATCAACATCCGGTCGCGCGGTAGCTGCATCAGCTCCTGGGGCAGCATCAACGCGCGGCGCTGGTCGGACTCCGACATCGACCGGTTCGCGAGCATCCCGTGGATGGTCCGGCTTTTCGTGGTCGCGGTCTGACCTACAAAGCCGATCCGCTCGGACAGTTCGTTGGCCACCTTCAGTTCTTTCGGCGTGAAGGCGACCTCGACGCCGCAGTTGGCGACGATCTCGTCGGCGACGTCGTTGCCGTAGACGGCACGCAGCTGCGAGCGCGACTGGATCACGGGCAAGAGCCTGAAGCCATAGCCCGCGACGAAGCTGAAGCCGTTGGCGATCACATTCGCGCGGCCGAGCCGGGCAAACTCGTCGAGCAGGACGAGCACGCCAATGTCGTGCCGGCCAGCGCCCGGCAGATCGCGCGTGTTCAGGTCGATCAGCTGCTGGAAGAACAGGTTGTAGAGCGGCGCGACGCGCTCCAGCTCATCCGGCGAGACGCCGAGATAGATCGACATGCGCTCGTCGCGGATGGTGCGAAGGTCGAAATCACTGGCCGAGGTCGCCGCATCGACATGCGGATCCAGCCACAGGTTCAGCCGCGAGGTGATGGTCTGCTTGAGGCCGGAGACGGTATTTTCGGCCCCCCCGATGAAGTCGTGGATTGCGCGGACGCCGCCCGGCGCCATCCGCTGCTCGAGAGCAGAAACCTGTTTTCGCAGATAGTCCTGCGTGCCCGGCTGCGTCACCTGCCGATAGACTTCGCCGAGCGTGAACGGCAGGTCCTCCATTGCCGCAACCAGCGCACCGACGCCGACAAATCCGGTGATGGCCCCCTGTGTCCAGAAGGGGTCTGCCCGCTCGGGCGCCGGGAACAACATCGTCGCGATCTTCTGCAACTCCGTCACGACGTCGTCGTGCGAGCGGCGATCGATATGTCCGAGCGGATTGTAGCGTGCTGTCGCGCGATCACGCGCCATGGGATTGAACAGGAAAACCTTCTGCCCGTGGGCGTGCCGGAACCCGGCCGTGGCGTCCCAATTCTCGCGCTTGATATCGAGCACCACCACCGATCCGCCCCAGGTCAGCAGATTAGGAATGACCACACCGACGCCCTTGCCGCTGCGGGTCGGCGCTTCGAGCAACACATGCTCGTTTCCGCCAAAGACCAGATAACGACCGCGCTTGCGCCCGAGAACGATCCCGTCAGTGGCACGCAGCCCTTCGCGGCGTATCTCAGGCTCGCGGGCCAACCGCGCGTCGCCGTGCAGCGCGCGCGGGCGACGCAGGAAGGCGATGGCGCCGCCCACCACCACGATCGTCGAGATGGCCATGCCGATCGCCAGCCATTTGATCACCCGGCGATCATGGCGATAATACCAGAAGAATTCGGGCAGTTTCAGGGGCTCGAGTTTGGCAAACGGGAGGCCTAGACCCGTCCAGGCCATGAATGCGCCGAACAGGAGGATCAGGGCGAGCGTCGCCAGCCCGATCGCGCTCCAGATGGCCGCCTTAGAGACCATGATCGACGCGGCCAGCCGGATCGTGAAACACCTCGGTGATCCGGAAGCGCCCGTCGATCTTCTTCATCTGGACGACGATATCGACCAGCAGTTTCAGCAAGGCGCGGATGTCGTCGCGTGACAGGTCGCGGCCGCCCTCGCTCTCCTTCACCAGCAATGTCAGCTGCTCGAAAGCCAGCTGCGCCGAATCCGCGTGGACGGTGGTGATCGAGCCGGGGTGGCCGGAATTGACGTTCCGCAGGTAGAAAAAGGCGGTGCCGTCGCGCAGTTCCTGCAGGAGGATACGGTCGGGCCGCATCCGGAGCGCGCTCTCGAGCAGATGTTTCGCCGAGATCTGCGCCGTGCCCTGGCCGTCCTTCGAATAGATCATGTGCACCTTGTTCCGGTGCGGCACCTCCAGTTCGCGGGTGTCCTCGATCGTGAGGATCCGCTCGTGCGCGGGGATGCACTGGATCAGGCCCTTCGAGAAGGTCGTCTTCCCCGATCCGGTTGCACCGCTCACCAGAATGTTCTTGCGGCTGCGCACCGCCAGATCGAAGAAGGCACGCCACTCCCCGGCGTCACGTAAGGCGATCAGTTCGTGATCGACCGGCCCGAGCGCCGTCGTGCCGGTCACCGTTTCCGAAAACAGCCCACTGCGCTCGAAATCATCCAGACTGAGCGTTCTGCCGCTGGGCTTGCGGATCGTAAGCGAGATCGCTTCGACCGCGGGCGGCATCAGGATCTGGACGCGTTCGCCGGTCGGCAACACGGTCGAACAGATCGGCGCGTGCTGCGTGATATCCTGCCGCGTCCAGGCCGCGGCACTGGTCGCGAGTGTCATCAGATGGACATCGTCGAGCCCGTCGACATGCACCCAGCGCCATCCGCCACGATCCTCGATGCCGACATCCCCGCCAGGGCCGTTGATGACGAGTTCGGTCACGCCGTCCGCATCGAGCAGCGCGCGCAAGGGAGCGAGGCAATGGTTGAGAACGGCCGCATCGCTCGTGACCATGGGCTAGCGGCCGGTTTTCAGTCGCAGGTCATAGACATCGCTGAAGTCGAAATCCTGCGCGACGAAGATGCTCACGTCCTCGCCCTGGTTCTTGCGCAGGACCGGCCGGATCTGCTGGCTGTCAGCGACGATCGTCTGGGAGGCCTGCGAGGGTGTCCGGGTGATGTTCGTCACGCCGTTCGACCCGATCGCATCGCTTGCTGCCTGACCGCCGATCTGGCCTGCGGCATCGACCACCGAGAACAACAAGGCCGCACCGAAACGCTGCCAGAAAAAGGATTGGACGCCGCCTGGCAGGCCGGAACGGCCGAGCGGATCGGACGCGGGCGATCCGAGTGCCACGGCAATGCCGCGGGGCGTGACCGCGCGGTTCCAGACGACGAACAGCCGGTAGCGCCCTTGTTCGATACCGCCCTGATATTCGCCGAGGACGCGGGTGCCCTTTTCCATCAGGATCACCCGGCCATTGTCGGAGTAGACATCGCGCGGCAGGACGCAGGTGGCAAAGCCCGGCTGGCTGGAGTCCATCGCGGTCTGCAGCACGCAGGGGAGCACCGCGCCCGCCAGGATCGCAAGGTCGCGGTTCCCGACCGCTGTTGCCGAAACCCGAGCGATCTTCGAGGTCTGGCGCAGGCGATCGAGCGCAGTCGGCTGCTCTGCACCGCCAGTGCCGGGAGGCTGGTTTGGAATTCCGCCCTGCGCACCGCTGGACGGGCCGTCCGCCACCCCGCTGCCGCCACCATAAGCGACCAGCGTCGATCGGCGGGCAGCCTCGCGCAGCACCTGCGCCTCGCTCTTGCGTGGAGCCGACCCCGCAGCCTGGCCCGGCTGTGCGGCCTGACCGGCCGGCGTGATGGTGCCGTCGATCGCCGGCACCTGATCGGGGGACAAGGGAACGGGCGCGTTAGGATCAGTGCCGGCATCCGCCAGTTGCGGCGCCACGACCCCGTCTTCCTTGACCCGGTACGCGGTTTCGGTCGCCGGGAGGGACGTGCCCTTCTTATCGGTGTTCGACGACAGCATGCCCGTTGCGGCTGCGATGCCGAAGACCGCAGCGACGGCAATTAGGCTGCCACCCACGAACAGCCGGTTCTTGTTGGCGGTGAGCCCCGGAATACCGGCGGTGGCGGCACCCCCGCGCTCGACGACGACCTCGTCGTCATCGGGTACCGCATCGCGCGCGATCGACGATCCTCGGGCAATCGTGTTCATCTTTCATCCTCCCCCTTGGTGGTTCGCTGGACGATCGGTGACGCGGTGTCGGTCTTGTAATCCTGCCCATAAAAGGACGGGTTCTCGTTGTAGACCGCGAGCACCAGGCGTCCGCGACGAAGGCGAAACTCCTTGGCGAGCGCGTGGACGACGATGAAATCGTCGCGCACGTCGAAGGGCACGATCGCCTCACTGCCGTCGGGCAAGACCCGGTATACGGTCGGCAGCTCGCGCTGGTTGGGAAAGCGCATCACGGTCGAAACGCCGTTGTCGCTGACTTCGCTCGGTTGTAGTTCGGTCGCGCCCTGAAGTGTGTATGCAAGGTTCCGCTTGCCTTCGAGCACGCCGACCTCGAGCGCACTTTTGACAGCCGCCTGTTCGGCCGCCTGCAGCCGCCTTGTCGCGGCATCGCGCGCGGCCTGCTGGGCGGCAGCCGCCTCGTCGGCCGGATAGCGGAACCGGACCTGGAAATAGGTATCCGCGGTCCGCGCGCCGATCGTGCCCCGTCGCGCGACGAGTTCGAAGGTATAGCTGCGCAAGCCTCCCGCTGTCCGTGTCGTCACGATCAGGTTGGTCGGGCCGGCAAACTCGCGGGGTTTCAGGAACAGCATGTTCTCGGCCGGCGCGACTTCCCATGAAATCGTATCGCCGAGCGCGACATGCGCGATCCGCTCCTCGGCCCCGAACACGATCTGGGTCGCCGACCGGTAGACCCCGGTGATGTGGAACACCTCATCGGGGTGATAGTCCGCGAAGCGGACCCGGGCATCGTGGCGGCCACTGGTCGGCACGTCGTTGGCGATGGCAGCTGTCGACGCGACCATCGACGCCAAGACGACCGAGCGCGACAGGCGGTTCATCGTGCCGCCTCGCGCGCTGCCGGCTGATTGGGTGCCAGTGCGTTCGGGGGCAGCGGCGCGGGCACGACGATAGAAGTGGCCTGTGCCGGCACGGTAACCAGCGCCTGCGTGACTTCAGGGTCGGCGCGGTAGGTGCTGACCTGGAAGCCTAGCGGGTTCATCAGCCGGTCGCTCTCGGACAGCGGCGCGCGGGAATAGTCGAAGGTCATCGTCGCGATCCAGCTCGTCCTGGTCACGTTCGTGCCCGTGACGATCTCCTTGACGAACCGGACCTGCGCGACGTTCGCGTTGACGAAGGTGATTGCGTTCATCTCGACGCCGACCGAGCCGGCTTCGGCATAGACGACCTGCGGGCTCAGCGGATTGTCGTTGCGATAGAAGCTGGCCCAGCGCCTCTGCTCGTCCGGGGTCGACAGGATCGCGACCGAGTTGAAGAAGTCGCGGCGTGCGCGCGGCACCCAGCCTTCACGGAAACGGACATATTGCGCGACGAAATACTTCGTCACCGCCTCTTCATAAGGGACACTCTCGCGACCGGTCAGCGCGGTCGTGACCTCGGCAGACCCGGTATTGCGATCGACGGTCACGACATAGGGCGCAACGGTCTTGAGCGGTGTCAGCGCGGCGACCGCGCCCACGGAGACGACCGCGATCGCAGAGGCGACCCCGGCCACCACATAGGCGACGCGCCGTGCGCGGATCGCGCCGCGGATCCGCTCCTGGTCCCATGACCGCGCTTCGTCGAAATACACGCTGAGATCCTTGCCAAACACCCCGTCAGCCATCGTTCGATCCTCCTTGCGCATCGCTCGGGGTCTGGGGTGCGGGACCGGTTTCGAGCGCCGGCACCTGACCATCCGGTGAGGGCGCTGGTACGGGCGGTCCGGGCGTCGGGAACACCATCGTTGGCTCCGGCGCAGCGGGCGGCGTGGGTCGGGTGGGCGCCACGACCGTGCCAGCCGTAGCATCGACGCTTGGAAGAACGGTGCCGTACGGATTTGCCGGTCGCCGGTGGCGTCCATCCGGTATCTCGAGCTTGGCGAGCTTCGGTGTCGAGCAGCCCGATCCCATGAGCAGGATCGGCAGTGCCCAAAGCAGGCGCCTGCTGGGGGTCGTTCGCGTCATGTCATTTGCCCCTCGAAATAATGCCACCGGCGTTGCCGGCACCGCGACCAAAACTGCGCCCCGCGCGGTAGTTGGCCAGGTGACTGCTGCCGCGCGCGAGGTTGCTCGCGGCGCCGAACACCGCGCTCGCAAATTGGGAGGCGCCGGACGCCGCACCGCCGGCAAGCCCGGAGGCGATCGCGGGCAGCTGGAAGAAGATGAAAGCGCCGACCAGGAAGAAGCCGCTGGCGACCAGACCCATCGCCAGCGGCGTCTCGCGCTCGCCGGCCATCTCCACGGCGCGCTCGCTGATCGTGAGGATCATCGTCACGACCAGAATCAGGATGACGAACAGCAGCACATAGTTGATGACCTGCGACAGCCAGGACATGAACCAGCCCCGCGTGGAATCGAACAACAGCGCCGCGACGAACAGCGGCCCGACTGTCAGCACGATCACCAGCGCAAACAGCACGAAGATCACCATCGTAAAGCCGACACAGGCGCACAGCAGGATGCACACCACCGTGACGATGATGGCGAGCGCGAGGATGATGGAATCGCGCAGGTCCTCGATGCTGAAATCGAGACCGACCGCGCCCAGCGCCGCTTCGCCCCAGCTGGCGTCGCCGGCGGCCGCACGTTCCGCGGCGCGCTTCGCGACGGCCTCGTCCTGCTTGTCGGCCATTTCGTTCACGACATCGAAGCCGCGGCCGACGAGCTGATCGAAGAACTGCCCGCTATTGTCGACCGACGTGCCGCCAAGCGCAGTCGAGATTTCGCTCGGGATCGTCCGGTAGAAGTTCTCGGCGACGAGCGTGCCGTACTGGCTGGTGACCAGGAACCAGAGCATCGACAGCGCGAACATCCGGTACAGCAGCTCACGGGCTGGATATTGGACCGCGCCCCGGATGACCGCATAGCCGACGAGGCCGATGTAGATGGTCAGGCCGAGCGCGAGCGGGCCGCGGACATAGCCGATCATCGCGCCATAGCCCGAGCCGAAAATCGCATCGATCGGCCCCTTGAACCCGGCGAACATCGTCGAAAACAATTGCCCGTCATAGTCGAAGGTTGGCGTTGCCATCGCTACCGGGGGCGAGACGAGAGGGCGTCGGCGTCGCGACCACTTGCCGCGCGTCGGTCGGCTGCCCGTCGTTCGCGCGCGATGCGCGCGTCGGCGAGCGCGCCGTTGTAGCAATTACGCTGAAGGCTGGTGACCGGATTGATCAGTTCTGCGGGGGTCGTCTCCTTCATGCAGCGTTGCCCAAGCGCCGCCAGTTCGTCGCGGTGCTCGTAATAATAGGACGTGCTCTGGACCTTCTCGCTGCACGCGGAGGACGCCAGCGCCGCCACCCCGGCGATCGCGATCTTGATTGCGATGCCTCGATAGGCCTTCATCGCCGACCACCCAGGAAATCGGCGTCGCGCTGACGCGCCGCGCGACTGGCATCGGTCCTGGCCTGTGCCCGGGTGGCGGCCGCGACGCGCTGGGTCATCTCCAGCGCTCGCAGCCGCGTTTCGTCATTGCTCGCCTGCGCCTGTTCGAGCGCGATCCGCGCCTGAAGGTCCTGAACCTCCTTGGCGGTCGTCGCCGTGGCCAGGCGGGACTGGAGTTCGCCAAGGCCTGCGGCGCGCGCCTGAACGGCTTCACCGGTTACATCGGCCACGGCGGCCGATGTCGCGATCCGGTTGCCGGTCGCTTCCATCGCATCGCGGTAGGCCTGCTCAGCCGGCGTCGTGGCGGTGCCGCTATCCGAGGGTCGCAGGAACCGCTGGTAGTAGGCCTGCGCCTTCTGGCCGATCGCGCTGTTCCCGCCCGACGCCCGGCCGCTGCTCAGATCGGTCAGGCTGTCGCTCACGCCGATCGTGCGCAGCCCGTCCTTGCCGAGCTGGCTGGCGACATTGGGGATATCGGTCAGTTTGTTGAGGTCGTTGTACAGCCGCTGCGCTTCGGCGATCTGCTCCTTGCCCTGCTCGATCATCTGCACGGTCTGCCGGATCTGCTCGACCTGCTTGGCGATCGCTGCCGGGTCGATGACGGTGAGCTGCGCAGCAGCCGGGGCGCCCCAGAGCGTGAGCGTAACGGTCGCGAGGAGGATGGTTCGCATGGAGGCTGTCCTTTCAGCTCGGGCGGCGCATGGCGTGGAATACCGGCAACCAGTCGTCGGGATCGGGGCCGGCCTGCGTGATCGCCCGCGTCATCACCGCGTTCGTCTCGGTCCGGCCCGACAGCACAGCCAGCGCGTCGTCGAGCCCCGCCAGGTCGAGTTCGACCACGACTGAATCGTGGCTCTGCTTCACTAGGAAGCGTCGGCTCTGCGGCGACAGCTCCTCGCGGATCATCCGGTATTCCGCCTGGGTCAGGCCGAGCCCTTCGACATAGTCGCTCTCCGCCCCATAGGCGTTGGGCAGCATGATCCGTGTCGCGACCTGTTCGATGATAGTGCGGGCGATCTCCGAGTTGAGCGCATCGGCCGGGCTCTGCGTCGCGAACACGAGCAGCGCATTGCGTTTCCGATAGGTCTTGAGCCCGTCCTTGGCGAAGGCGCGAAATACGGGATCATCGAGCGCGCGCCAGAATTCGTCGATCGAGATGATCATTCGCTCGCCGGTGAGCCGCGCGTCGATCCGGTTGAACATGTACATCATGATCGGCGTGCGGATTTCCCCATTGTCGAGGAAGTCGGTCATGTCGAACCCGAGGAAGCGGGCATCCATTGCAAGGTCGTCTGCCGGATTGTCGAACACCCAGCCAAGCGGCCCGCCCTGAATCCAGCGCTCGAGCCGCGCGCCGATCCCGCCTTCCGCGCGCTGCCCGAGCAGCGGGCGCAGCGCACCGAGCGACCGCTGCGCGACCGGCAGTCGCATGATCGCAGCGACTCCTTCATCGATCCGCCGATCGTCGTCGACGCTGAGCGGTTCATCCTCCCGGTGGACGAGCTGGCGGACGAAGGCGGCTAGGAACGCGCGGCTGCCCTCGCTGTCGTCGAGTGCCCGAAACGGCGCGAACCCGGTCGGTCTCCCGTCCTGCAGCGCGAGGTAGGTGCCACCCGAGGCGCGGATGAAGATTTCGGCACCGCGGTCCTTGTCGATGAAGATCTGGCGCGCGCCGGTCTTCTCCGCCTGCGCCATCAGGAAGTTGAGGAGGACCGTCTTGCCGGCACCGGACGGTCCGATGATCAGGGTGTGGCCGAGATCGCCGACGTGGAAGTTGAAATAATAGGGCGACGCGGCGCTCGTCTTGAGCAGGGCGATTGCATCGCCCCATTGGTTGCCGGCCACCCGACCGGCCGGATAGGTGTGGAAGGGTGAGAGCGCGCAGAAATTGCGCGAGGTGATCGCAGCCGGCCGCGCCCGCCACGGGAAGTTCCCGGTCAGCTGCGACCAGTAGCTCGCCTCGAGCGCCGCGCCTTCGCGCGCGGCCACGAGACCGGCATCGGCGAGTGCTGCCCGCGCGACCGACAGATTGTCGCGCAGCCGCTTGCGGGAGGGGGCATAGACCGCGAGCGTGAAATGGTGAGTGCCAAGCACGAAGCGGTTCGACAGCAGGTCGTCAGCCGCATCGCTCAGCAGTTCGGCCTGGCTGACCGCATCATCCTCCGCGACGAACATCTGGCGCTGTTTCAGCTTGAAGCGCTCGGACGCGCTCGCCTTCGACATGAAGGTGAACGACTGGGTCGCGGTGAACGGGAAATCGACGTTGAGGAGGGCGCCAAGTTGCCCGGTGACCGTGGTCGCGGGATATTCGCGGATCCCGAACATCCCGCCGAACGCGCTCCGATCGGCGTCGCGCAACTCGATCGTCTCGGAATCAAAGATCGCGCGGAAGGTATAGAGCGCGTTGCCGAGATGCCCGCGGATGAGCGGCACCCGGCGATACCGACCGGTCATGACCAGTTGCAGCACTTCCAGTGGTTCGGAGAATGTGAGGCCCCGATGCTCGTAGGTCGCCAGGCGGCGCGGGGAGCAGCGCTGCATCAGCTTTTCGAAATCGCCGGCCTTGTCCTGCAGGATCTCGAGCGCATCGCCGTCGACCTCCACGGTGCTGCTGGCTTTCGACACGCGTCGCATCAGCGACGACAGCTTGCCGGCTGGACCCAGATCCGGACGGATCAGCAGCGTCACGAAGAAGCGGTTGAGGTACAGTCGCTTCGTCCCGATCAGGCCGCGATAGGCCGCGTCGAGGTCGCGCGCGAAGACTGATCGAAACTGCCCGCCGGGATAGTCATGCGCCTCGGAGCGCACGAGATGAACCCAGACCGAGAGCCTGGGGTCCTGCAGGTTGCGCCAGACGCCGTTCAGTTTGGTATGCCAGTCGTTGAGGTCGCGCGGGTCGGCTGTTTCGAACGCGCGCCCGTCCAGCTCGAACGTGATCATCAGGTCGCGATTGTCGAGCGCGATCACATGGGCGTCGACGTGACGGGCATAAGGGAGGAAGCGCTTGGGATCCTCCTCCCGCTTGGCGATCCCGAACGGGATCGGCGTTCGCAATCCGGCATCAGTCATGGCGGCCAAAGCCCTTCCGGCGCAGGCCCTGCAGCGGGAGCGGCGAATAGCTGGATCCACCCCAGAAAACCCGGTTACGGCTCCGGGCCTTGGTCTGGGTCCACAGGAATAGCAGCCGGAAAGTGTTGGGGTCGTGCCGCACCACCATGCGCGCCGCGAAATAGGCGCCGCCTGCGACCGCGATGGCATACAGCGGATTGCCGGCGACGATCATCGTGATCGCCCCGGCCATCATGATGGGGACCGCTGCTTCCAAGGGCACCCCGGCGAACAGCGCCGGGCGCGTGAGCCCCAGGAACAACGCGTCGCGCTCTAGGATCTCGCGGCCGGCGGTCATGAGCCACCAGTCACCTGGTCAACCAGCCACTCGGCACTGAAAATGATGAAGATGCCGACCACGACGGCGATAAGCGTGGTGAAGTTCACGCGTCCGGTAAGCCACCCGAGCCCGACGATGATGACCGCGATCACCGCGACGGTGCGCACGAAGCCGTTCTGCAGGATGCCGAGTACGTTGGTCGCCAGCGAGTTCAGACCACCTCCGGCGGCCTGGGCAACGGCGGGATCAGCGATCACGCTGGAGACCAGCAGCGCGAGCAGCAGCGCCAGAGCCTGGAGCAGCATACGGGTCTGAGCTGGGGATCGTGTTTTCCAGAAGCTGAGCAGCAGGGTCGTGGGCATGGAGCCTCCTTGAGCTTATCGGGATGCAGACTGGAAAAGGACCACGCGGCGGTTCGCCTGGAGCCCGAAGACGTCCCATGATGCGGGCGATGCCGCAGGCGCGGTCGCGGTTGGCGGCCGAACGCTATCGATCGGCGTGACCCTGGCGACGCTACGTGAAGCGGTCATGGCGATGGGCGGGTTGAGTGCCGCGGTCGCCATCTCCACACCGTCGGTGTCCATGCGAACGACAGAAGAGGGTATATTCGCGGCGCCACCCACCGCCGCACCGGCCCGTTCGACACGCGCGACATACCCATTGCCGAAGCCGCGGGCGGGATGGCCGGTATTGTACATCGAGAAGGCGACGCGGAGCGCCCGCTGTCCGCCCGCGGCCTGTCCTGCCACCCTGTAATTGGCGGATAGGATGCGCGCAGACGCGGCGAGGTTGGCGCAGGGCTGAAACATCTGCTCGACGGTGAGCCCAAGCCGCTTGAGATTGCGCGAGTTGACCTGTCCGAGGCCGAGATCGACGGAATAGCCGGCAGCGATATAGGTGTGCGCAGTCTGAATAGCGGTTGCGCGGCTCGTTGCGGGTCGCGGACTACGCGTGCCGTTGACGTTGATCGCAAGCGGATCGCCGCTGCTCTCTGCCATCACGATGGCGGCCATGGTTTTGGGATGCACCGACGGCGCGCAGCGCTCTGCGAGGGTCATGATCGCGAGCACGTCCAGGATCACGCGTTCGGGGCTTTCGGCTCAGAACGGTAGATCCAGCGACCGGCGAGAGAGACGCCGACCTGCGGAACGATAGGGATCTTCGCGCCGACACGTTGCATTTTTCCGTGTTCCCGCCGTGGTTTATGCAGGGTGAAGGTGGCGGAATCAGGCGGGCGACGCGAGGCGGGAAGGGTCCGGATCAATAGCCGATTATGTCCGAAAATCGCTGGCTGGACGATGAAAAAGCACTAAAACCAGATATTTAGCACGAACGTTCGCTGCGGATCGCTGCCGGTTGCCACGACTTGCCGGTATCCGCGTGCCTGATAGCTTCAGGACAATGCTTGCCAGTGATCACGCCGCACGGATCGTCGCACACTTCGGTGGTACCTGGCACGGGGATCATGGCTTCTGCCATTGCCCGGCGCATGCCGACGGCACGCCGAGCCTTTCTGTCAGGCTCGGCCGGAAGGCGATCCTGTTCCACTGTTTCGCAGGCTGCCCGACCGAGGAGGTCCTTGCGGCGATCCGCGCCGCAAATCTCGATGCGCCCCGCGAGCTAGCCTATGTTCCCGGTATCGGTCGGGATTACCGCGCCCTGGCACTGGGGGTCTGGCGATCGTCCGAGCCAATCGCCCGTACCCTGGCTGCTCGTTACCTTGCGAGCCGCGCGATCAATATGGCGCTGCCGCCCGCGCTGCGTTTCGTGCCGAGCGCGCAGCTGGGCAGCGGGGCCGCCAAGAACCACTGGCCCGCGATGATCGCGGCGGCACACGACAATGCCGGGTTTGTCAGCATCCAACGGACCTTTCTCGATCCCGTGACGGGCGGCAAGGCGCCGGTGGGCAAGGCCAAGTGGGCGCTCGGCAAGCTCGGGCGGGCCGCGATCCGACTGACACCCCCTGTGCCCCATCTGGGCCTGGCCGAGGGCATCGAGGACGCGCTTTCGGTTGCAATGCTGCGAAGCGTTCCGTGCTGGGCGGCCGCGGGCATCGAGCGCTATTGCTGGGTCGAGTTCCCGCCGATCGTGCGGTCGGTGACGATCTTCTCGCAGCCGGGGTTACCCGCCGAGGCCGCGATCGAGCGGGCTCGTGCGAACTTCGTACGACAGGACATTGCGCTTTCTGTCGAACTGCCGCCCGGAGATGGAGACTGGAATGACTATCTTCAGGCGCGGCGCGCCCGTGCGTAGGATGCCCCCGGCCTGGCAGACAGCGATCCTCTTGGTGATGGGGCTAGGGATCAGCGGCTACGCGTTGCGCGCCAACGACCGGACTTTTCGTGCGGCATCGGTCGTCCGGCTGACGTCCGCCTCTCCAGTGATCATCGACGGCGACACGATCCGCATTAACGGAGTACCTGTCCGCATCATCGGAATCGATGCGCCGGATACAGAACCGCGGCGCCGGCTCTCAGGCGATCATCTTCGTCGCCTGGCTGTCCGGGATGGCGGGATGACGTGCAGCGTCGACCTGTTCGCCAAGCTGGCCAGCGCCAGGCCGTGTCGTACACCGGCCACCAGCTATGGACGCGAAAATCTGTCGTGCGTGTTCAACAAGAATGGAGCCGACGTCGCGGCGACGATGGCGGCCCATGGATATGCGGTCGATTACCGCGTCTTTTCCGATGGCGTGTACCGCCCCGCAGCGTTGGCCGCGGCCAGCGCGCGCCGCGGTCTCTGGAGCGGCTACTATCCGGCGATGGCGGCACTCACGAACCGGCGGGCGCTCGTCGGCAACGGAAAATGCGGGCGCTGATCACAGGTTTGCACGTGCAAACATCGGCTGTGTCATTGGCCGATTTCGCGCGCCGCGATCTCCTTGTCGAGCCAGAGTTCGACGGCTTTGCGCATACCGGCATTCATAACGACATAGGTTCGGCGCGCATCGAGCGGGTCTGGAACCCGCGAGATACTGCCATGGGCAATGAGCTGGTCGATATGCCGGAGTGCGGTCGTCCGCGGGCTGGCGCTGGCAATGCAAGAGACTGGTCACATCAATACGCCGTCCTTCTTTCGTGGCGGCGTAGAGATCGAGGATCATGTCCCAGCTCGGTTCGCCGAACTGGACACCGTGAAAGATCTTCGCCCGTCGACGGCGACCACTCAGGATCGCCTTTGCGATCACCAGGCGGCTGTGTGAGCGGTCCTCCCCGGCGTTGCGCGCTTCGAGGATCGACCGTTCGACTGCCTCGCGGGGCAGCCGAACGACCAATTCGATCAGATCCTCGTCGGGTTCTCGTTCTGGTGCTGTTGCCACAGTCGCCTAGACCCGTTTCGGAGTGCGGGACTGGCGTCGCGGGGAAGGTAGAACGTGCCGATCGCAAGCGAGGCGAGCGCGAGATAAGCGTACAGAACCAGCCCGGATGAGTATGCAAAGAGGGAGACTGTGGGCAGGAACCCTCCAGCCAAACTGATAAAGAGGTTCGCCAGAGCGAACCCGAACGCCCAGATCGGCCAGAAGCGAATAGTGCGCACGGCCAGCCAGAAAAAACCCGCAGCGATGCCGATGTCGATAAGCAGAATGACGGCCTCGGAGGGTGCCCAGGAGGTGATAGCCATCGATCGCGCTATGCCCGAGCCGATCGATGCGCCGGCGTTCAAAGCCGCCCCGACCCGTTCGGGTCGGCCGCCCCGAACGGCAGCAAAGCAGCAGACTGCTACCAGGGCTACGTTGTAGAGAAGCGCCAGAAAGGTCTGAATGGTCATATTGCAGTCTGATCATACCTGACGCTCCTCCAGACAAGCCTCAAGCAAGGACAGGTTCCGAGACGTCGTTTCCAATCGCCGGTTTGGGATCACTGCCGCCCCAGCTCGTTTCGGTCAGCCCAAGGCTGAGGCCGACCTTCTCGATCGACAAATGCGCGCGCATCGCCATCTGATGCTGGCTCTCGACAAGCGCCGACAGCGCGTCGACCGTCGCCTTGACGGTGCGATGGGCAAATGCCGGTGAGATCTTGTGAGTGTCGGTCGCGTCGAGGGTGGTCAGGAGAAACTGTGCGGTGTCACGAGCCGCGGCATTGATCGAGCGTTCGGCGCGGCGGAGGTCGTTGGCAACGACTTGGCTGGTATTCGACAGGCTGTGCATCGGCGTCCTCATGTTGGGCGCCGGGGCGCCCTATCCAGGGTTTATGCCAAGCAAGAGCGTGAGTGCGATGATCACGGTAGCAGCGAGCGTGATACCGGCGGGGGCGACGATCGCGATGATCGCACCCCATGCCAGAACCTGCTTCCACGTCAGCGTGTTCGTCGGTTCGCCCTTGGTCGGCACCGGCATGGGAAGCGGCCAGAAGGGGCGGCGGGAAGGTGCAATGCTTGCAGGGTAGAACTCTTCTACCCCTGCCTCATGCTCGGCGAACAGCCGGGCTGCCTCGAACCGCGACGTCGCGCCGATGATGTCTTTTGCCAGGAGAAGCTGCTTGTCGACCGCGCGGGAGCTCGCCCCTGTCAGGTAGGCGATTTCCCCGGATTTCTTGTGTTGAAACACGTACCGGAGATATTCGCGCTGCCGTTCGCTCAGCAGCGTGAAGCGGTCCATCGTCATTGTTCACCCATACGCGCAAGCAACTTTTCGGTGGCTAACAGGCCGCGCGAAAGGGGAGAAGCGGGTCTGCGGCCGGCCGTTTTACTTCGAAGATTCAACGAGAAACATAGCCTACCGATCCCACAATCGTACAGATCGATAATAAGTGTTATGTTAAATCATATCATGTTTGTGGTCAGATTGGTGTGGTTTCGGCTGGGTCCGGTCCCGCCGTCACCGGCTTACAATAGCGGCACGTCTTCGTACCGTCCAACCTTCCGAAGCTGACGCACGATGCCGTTGAACGCGGCCGTCACGCCCTGGGCACGACCGATGTCGTTCTCCTGAGCGGCTGCGTCCCAGTACAGCTCGAGCGGCCAGCGTTCCGGGCAATGCGGCAACAGGCACCGGAGCGCCAGGCGCACCTCGACACCATCGACACGCGCGTCCGAGCAGCGCGCGACGCCGCTTCGCAGGATATGGACCGATAGCGCGATCACGACGCGCTGATGTCGCGGCAGCATGCTCATGGCTCAGTGGAAGTTTCGCGATTTCGTGCGGATGGCGTCCTCAGGGTCCATGCCGTCGGCGTGCGGTGGCCAGTAGCAACTGCGTGGATTGGGACTCCAGTCCTTGTCGCCGCGGTCGGGTGACCCCGGATGCTGGGCGGCATCACCGCGGCCGGTGCGGTGCGGGAACGTCATGTCGCCGACCCGGCGCAGCAGGTCGCCATGATCGATGATCCGGTCGCAGATAACGTGGACGACCTCGCCTTCCTTCTGCACCCGCCCCTTCATCCCGATCATCGACGCGGACATCACGGTGCGACGCTGTGCTTCAAAGCGATCGGGCCAGAGGATGCCGTTGGCGATGCCCGTCTCGTCCTCGATCGTCAGGAACAGCACGCCTTTCGCCGAACCCGGCTTTTGCCGAACGAGCACGATGCCCGCGACCTCGACATGGCGGCCATCTCGAATCGTGGCGAGATCGGCGCAGCGGGTCACCCCGCGCCGCGCCAGTTCATCTCGCAGGAAGGTCAGCGGATGCGCGCGCAGCGACAGCTGCAATGCCCGGTAATCCTCGACCACCTCGCGGCCGTCGGTCAGCGGTCGCAGCGCGACGTCGGGCTCGATGCCTTCTGCACTGAACCCTGCAGCCGCGCGATCGGCGGCTGCAAACAACGGCAGCGGCGCTTCGCCGAGACCCCGCACCTTCCACAATCCCTGTCGGCGATCAGCACCGAAGGCGTGATAGGCGTCGGCATCGGCGAGCTTCTCGATCGCCGCGCGCTGGACGCCTGAGCGCCGCCAGACATCCTCGACGGACTCGAACGCCCCCTCTCCCCTCGCTCCCACGATCGCGGCACCGTCGGAATTCGACAGGCCGCGAACCTGCCGCAGGCCAAGGCGCACCGCAAAAAAATGTCCGCCGGTCGGCTCCAGCGTGCAGTCCCACCGACTGGCATTGATACAAGGCGGACGGACGATCACGCCGTGCTCCTGCGCATCGCGAACGATCTGGGCCGGTGCATAGAAGCCCATCGGATAGGCATTCAGCAACGAGGCACAGAACACATCCGGGTGATGATGCTTCATCCAGCATGATGCGTAGGCGATCTTGGCGAAGCTTGCGGCGTGGCTTTCGGGGAAACCATAGCTTCCGAACCCTTCGAGCTGCCGGAATGTACGCTCGGCAAAGTCGCGCGGATAACCCCGCTCGACCATGCCCTCGATCAGCTTCTCGCTGAAGTGGCTGACGCCGCCGGTGAACTTGAACGTCGCCATGGCGCGGCGCAGCCCGTCGGCTTCGGCGGGGGTAAAGCCCGCGCCAACAATCGCGACCTTCATCGCCTGCTCCTGGAAGAGCGGGACACCCAAGGTCTTCTCGAGCACCGCGCGCAGCTCCGGCCGTGGATATTCAGGCTTCTCCAGCCCCTCGCGGCGACGCAGGTATGGATGGACCATGTCGCCCTGGATCGGACCCGGGCGAACGATCGCGACCTGAATGACGAGATCGTAGAAGCGCCGCGGCTTCATGCGCGGCAGCATCGCCATCTGCGCACGGCTTTCGACCTGGAATGTGCCGAGCGTGTCGGCCTTCTGGATCATCGCATAGACGTCGGGGTCATCGCTCTGGAGGTCGACCATGCCGACACGTACGCCCTTGGTTGCCTCGAGCATGTTGAAGGCGCGGTTCATGCAGCCAAGCATGCCCAGGCCCAGCACGTCGACCTTCATGAACTTCAGCGCATCGATATCGTCCTTGTCCCATTCGATGATCTGGCGATCCGCCATCGCCGCCGGTTCGATCGGCACGAGGTCGTCGAGACGGTCATGGGTGAGGACGAATCCACCGGGATGCTGCGACATGTGCCGCGGCACGCCGATCAGCTTGCGGGCAAGGTCGAGCGTCAGGCGTAGACGGCGGTCGGCCATGTCGAGGTTGAGCTCAGCGACCTGCTTCTCACCCACCCCTTCCGCGGACCAGCCCCAGACGAGACCTGCGAGCGATGACGTCAGGTCCTCCGGCAGCCCCAGCGCCTTGCCGACATCGCGCACCGCGCCCCGCGCGCGGTAGCGCTGGACGACTGCGGTGAGTGCCGCATGGTTGCGGCCATAGGTCTCGTAGATCCACTGGATGATCTCTTCGCGGCGTTCATGCTCGAAATCGACATCGATGTCGGGCGGCTCGCGGCGCTCGCCTGAAACGAAGCGTTCGAACAGCAACTCATGCTTGATCGGGTCGATCGAGGTGATCGCCAGCACGAAGCAGACGCAGCTGTTGGCGGCCGATCCCCGCCCCTGGCACAGGATGCCGCGGCGCCGCGCCTCGCGGACGATCGCATAGACGGTCAGGAAATAGGGCGCGTAGCCAAGCTCGGCGATTAGCTTCAGCTCGTGTGCGATCTGGGTGCTGTAGGCAGCCGGCACGGCCCCATCGAACATGGCCTCGACAGCCTCGCTCGCAAGGCGCTCAAGGGCTTCCTGCGCGTTCAGGCCTTCGATCAGGCGCTCATGGGGATATTGATAGGCGAGCTCGCCCAGATCGAACATGCAGGCACTAGCGATGTCGACGCTGGCCCGCAGCGCATCGGGATAGTTGGCGAAGCGCCGCACCATCTCCTCCGGCGACTTGAGCGCACGATCGGCATTGACCTCGCGACGATAGCCGAGCTCGTCGACCGTGCATTTTTCGCGGACCGCGGTGACCACGTCCTGCAGCAGCCGCGCTTCGGGAGCGTGGTAAAGCACATCGCCGGTCACGACCGCGCGGACGCCGGCGCCGCCAGCCTGCCGTGCCAGTGCATCGATCCTGATCGCATCATTGGGTCGGCGTCGCTGGAACAACGCCATGTAACCGCGGCGTCCATAGACCGCCTTGAGATCGGCCAGGGCGGCGAGATTATCGGCGTCCGGCTCGTGCGGCAGCAGAATGGCGATGATTCCCTGGCTCCAAGCCGTCAGATCATGCCAGTGGAGGAGGCAGCCCCCCTTCCCCGCGCGCTTCTTGCCCACCGTCAGCAGCCGCGTCAGGCGCGACCAGGCCGGACGATCGGTCGGCAGCAGGATCAAGCGCCGACCACAGGACAGATCAACGCGCGTGCCGGCAATCGATCGAACCCCGGTCGCCTTCTGCGCTTCCCAGGCGCGCACGACGCCGGCGACCGTGCCGATGTCGCCGATGCCGAGCGCCGGATATCCTAGCAGCGCGGCGGCCGAGAACAGCTCTTCCGGGCTCGACGCGCCGCGCAGCAGCGAGAAGTGGGTGAGCACCTGCAGTTCGACGTAAGGCGTCATCCGAACAGTCCGTGCATCCACCAGCTGAGATCGCCAGTGTCGTCATCGAACCCGTCGCCGCGCCGGAACACCCAGTAACGACCACCCGCTTCGTCCTCGACACGATAATAGTCGCGCACCGCCCAGACCTCAGCATCGCGGCGCCACCATTCGCCGTGGATACGCTCGGGGCCGTCACCAGCGACCACGCGGTACAGCGTGCCGCGCCACTCGAAACGGCGCGGTGGCTGGTCCGGCAACAGGGCGATGACTTGGAACAGCGGTTCCGGTCGTGCGAGCAACCGCACCGGTCGAACCCAGACCGGCCAGTTGCCCGGCGCGACCACCGGGTCGGTGCAGGTAACCGCGCGCTCTGGAACATGGCTCTCAACAGGAGCGATCCGAAACACCGACCGGGCGCCGATGCGTCCGGCAACGACATCGACTAACCGGGCCGGGTCCCGCACCAAGGTCTCGCCAGCCAGCACCGCGCCCAGATCGACCGCGTCGAGCGCTTCGGTATGAGGCGCGACCAAGCGGAACTGTTCGATCCCCATGCCGGGATCGATCCGTTCGATCCTGAGCTTCAGCAGCCGCAGCAGGTGCGACACCTCACGCGTCGGGCGCGATGTCCCGATCGCGACGATCTGTTCGCTGCCATCGACACGCAAGCCCGACAGGCGCAGCGCACGGACGCCAAGCCCCCTCGCCTGCAGCACCTCGGCAAGGTCACCCAGCAGATCCTCCATGACCTGAGCGATCGCCTCGGCCGTGCCGATCGGTTCGAGCAGTCGTCGCTCGGCACTTGGGCTGACCGGATCCTCGCGCGGGGTGATCGGTTCGGCCACGCTGCCGAGCGCCTGGTCGAGCCGCGTGATCGCCGGCAGCCCCAGGCGCCGGGCCAACGGTCCGCGCGCGACCGGCAGCAGGTCGGCGACGCGCTCGAAGCCGAACTTGCGCGCGGCGCTGAGTGCAGTGTCGTTCAGTCGTAACGCGGCGACGGGAAGTGACGCGATCACATCGCCCGAGCGACCGACCGGGGCGCAGACAAGATCTGAGGGGCCGAACCGCGCCAGCGCGTGCGCCGCGCCGAGCGTATCGGCGACGGCCACGCGCGCGGTAAAACCGGCACGCTGGCAGAAAGCACGCAGGCGCCGGCAGAAGCGTTCCTCTCCGCCGTGGAGATGCGTGCAGCCGGTCAGGTCGAGATACAGCCCGTCGGCCGGGGTCACCGCCGCGATCGGGGTCCAGCGCCGAACCGCCAGTAACGCGAGCCGGTCGAGCAGCCGGGCGTCTGCGTCCGGTTCGGCGGGCCGGAAATCCAGATCCGACACCAGCGCGCGCGCGTGCGTCGCGGCCATCCCGACATGGATACCGAGCGCCATCGCACCCGCACAGGCGGCAACGACCTCCTCGCGCCGACCGACCTTGCCGATCAACGCCAGCGGGACATGGGCAATGGCATCCCCTGCCCTGCTCGCGCCGGACACGGCATCATTGGCTGCCGCCTTGAACGAGTGGCTCGCCGCTTCCGATCGCCGGCCAAGCTCTCGCATCGGCGGGCGCGCATGCCCCGGCAGTGCCTCGATCTGCTGCTCCACGGTCCCCTGTGGTGACGGTTCCGTGCGTGCCCAGCGCGCGCCAGGCCGCCAGCCGCCGCCCCGCGGAACCGAGCAGGCACCAGGGTTGGCGTCGATAGGCAGCAGGCGCGAGACCGGTTCAGGCGGCGGCAAAGCGGCGCGGTCCAGCCGCCTCAGCCGCTCGATGGCCAGGTACGGCAGGAACAGCGAGACAACCCGTCTCATCGCAGCCCTCCACGATTAAAGAAAATGGCTCGCCACCGCGCTGTCGCGCGAGCTCGACCCGCCAGCGCGGTCGCCCCACGCCAGCGACACCAAGCCGGCCCGACGGCGCACTGCCGATCCGCCAGCGTGTCCAGGCCGCCGATGGCTCGGCCAGTGGATCCTGCGCGCGATTGCGTCGACGACGTAGCACCAGCACCGGGATGTCGGCCTCTGCGGCGACCAGCTGCAGGCGTCGGGTCGCAACCATCGACATGCGTCCGATTTCGGCGACGACCGCTGACGGCGTGCCGTCGCGGACCGCGTCCTCGACCACGGCCAACACCGCCTCGTCGTCGCAAGGCTGGGCATGGATGACGTTGGCCGACGGCAGTCCCGCCTGGGCGAGCCCTGGCGCGTAAAGATCGTTGCGGCAGCTGGCCCACAGCACCAGCCCACCAACGCGCAGCGCTTCGCGCCCGGCGAGGCCGGCAAGGAACAGCGTCGTCGCCGCGTCATCGGCGAGCGAACAGCTCTGCGCGGTCGCTTCATGCAGGGCACCGCCGCGCAGCCCTCCCCCGCCGAGCCGGCTGTCGAGCTCAGGAAGTCCGAACGGCATGATCCGATGTTCGACGATGGGGGATGCGATCGCCCTCAGATGTGCGAGCGTGGACGGCAGGGAAACATGGGCAACGGGCATGGACTAGGACTCTACGTGTTCACTCTATGTTCCGTTGTCGTCTCCAACATTGCAAGGGTTTTGATCGTCTCGATCCGGACCAAGGGCGGCTTCCCCTCGGCGCGACCCTGGTGAACGAACAAAATACGTATCGGTAACAAAGCGCGAATTATTCGCTTTCGTTCTGCGACTCGGGGATTCATAGAATCGTCATGCCGATCCGCCCCGAAAACCGCTGGCTCTACCCGATCGACTGGCCGCAACTGTCCGTGACGGTCCGGTTCGAGCGGGCCGGTGCCCGGTGCGAACATTGCGCCCGGCCGCACATGCGACGGGTCGCGCATCTGGGCGACGGACGCTGGTGGGACGCCGATGCGGCATGCTGGCGTTCGCCGCGGGGCAAACGGATCTCGATCAAGGGCGGCTTTGCGCTGGCCGCGGTTCGGATGACCTATGTCGTGCTCGCCTGCGCGCACCTCGATCATGATCCGGGCAACAGCGCGCCTGGGAACCTCGCCGCGCTCTGCCAGCGCTGCCACATGATCCACGACGCAGCCGAACATCGCTGGCAGCGCTGGTGGAACAGGTTTCGGCTGCGCGCCATCCGCGATCTCTACGAGGATCCGCGCATTACCCGCGAGCGGTTGTCCGGGCGTTGACCGCCATGGAGGTGCCCTGCCCTTTCCTGCTCGGTCGCTCTGGCTTTGTCTCTCAGCCCGTCGTGGCTAAGGACTACATCGGTTTTCCATAGGAGCAGATACGCATGAACATCAGTGAACTGGCCAAGGGCGTTGCAGGCGTGACCGGCACGAGCGAAGCGGACGCCAAGACCGCGATCACCGCTGTGTTCGATCAGATTGCCGCGGCCGCTGCGAAGGGTGAAGAGGTCGCGATCCCGGGCTTCGGCAAGTTTGCCGTCAAGGATCGCCCCGAACGTGACGGTCGGAACCCCGCGACCGGCGAAGCGATCAAGATCGCGGCGTCGAAGAAAGTGGCGTTCACCGCCGCCAAGGGTCTGAAGGATAAGCTGTAGGATCACCGGTGCCGACGGCCCCGCCCGTCGGCACCCACCCGAAAGAGGCCGCGCGATATGTGCAATCGGTATCGGATGACCGCAAAGCAGGCCGAACTCGCCGTGACCTTCGGCATTCGCCCGCCCTACGAAGAGGACGAGACGTTTCCGGCTGGGGACATTTTCCCGACCGGCACGAAAACGCCCTTCTACGGGTTGGTGATCGTGCAGGATGGTGCCACACGCCTTTTGGAGCGCATGGAATGGGGCGTCCCGACGCAGGTCCCGAGTAAGCGTGATCCATCGGTCAAACTGACCAAATACGTCACCAACGTCCGCAACCTCAGTTCCAGCTTCTGGCGCTCAATGCTGACGACGCCAGCGCGGCGCTGCCTTGTCCCGGTTACGGCGTTTTCCGAGTACGGCATGGCTCTTGGCGAGGATGGCAAGAAGCCGTTGCACTGGTTCGATGTGCCAAGCCGGCCCATCTTCGCCTTTGCGGGCATCTGGCGACCGACCGAACGCGGCAACGCCTATGGCTTTCTAACGACAGAGCCAAACGCCGTCGTGGCGCCAATCCATCCCAAAGCCATGCCGGTTATTCTTCATGAAGATGATTACGAGCGCTGGCTCACCGCTTCTTGGGACGAGGTGAAGAATACGGTAGCGCCCTACCCGTCACAGCTGATGCGGGTTCAGTGAGGTAGGCGGAAGCGTGAGCGGCACGGGTTGGTGCTTTTGGGTAGAAATGCCGCGGCTGGGATGAATACCGATTGACGGCGGGCAGCACGCGCTGGTCATCGCCGGATTATCTGGAACGCAGCGGCGTTCCGGTCGATTTCATAGCCCTTGTCGACCAAGACTGCCTAGGCTTCAAGTTCCGTCGGACGATTGCGTCGTGGCCGATCGCGGACGGATCGTCGAGCGCGCCGTCAGGGGATCGCGGATCGCCAACAATAGCGAGACGGTTCGATGCATGGCGATTCGCCGGCGTCGTGCTGGCACGGTTCGCCGAATTCCTTGTCCGCGCAGGCCTGACCGAAGGACGCCCCGTCGCGGCGTTCCCCCAGATGTCGCCGCGGTAGCTGCCGAGCCTTGCCTCGCTAGTGCTCAGCTGGCCGGTAGCCCGGAACACGTCAGTGCAGCCGAACTGCTCAATGAACACCTTGCAGCCGGCCGCCGCGCTGAGGCGGCAGTACCTAGGCTGGTCGTTTTTGGACCGGCAGGGCTGACCAGCACTGTGGCTGCGGGCAAAAGGCTCCGTCAGCCAGTCCTTCAGAATAAAAGAACATATAAAGAACTTTTATTCGAATACGCATCTTGCCATCTGGGTCAAATCGCGACACCTTGTCAAAAATCGCCCCAGAGGATCTCCATGCATAACGAGCTTTCTGCCCTTCGTATACAGGCCGGCCTTTCAATCGAGGAGCTGGCTCGTATGACCGGCTACAGCGCCCGGCAGGTTTACCGATGGGAAAACGGCGAGGGCAAACCACGGGAAGCCGCGCTTGGCATTTTGCGATCGATGGCAGCGGCCGCACCTGCAGAGAAAAGCCGGTTCAATTTCATTGACCTTTTCGCCGGCATTGGCGGGCTGCGCAAGGGATTCGACGCGATCGGGGGCCACTGCGTCTTTACCTCCGAGTGGAACAAGTACGCGCAGCAGACCTATGCTGCGAATTATCGCGACAATCACCCGCTGCATGGCGATATTACTCAGATAGATGCTGCAGACATCCCTGACCACGACGTGCTGCTTGCCGGATTTCCGTGTCAGCCATTTTCTCTCGCGGGAGTCTCAAAGAAGAATTCGCTCGGTCGCCTGCATGGCTTCCTCGATGAGACGCAGGGCACGCTGTTCTTCGATGTCGCCCGCATCCTGAAAGCCAGGCGTCCTGCTGCTTTCATGCTGGAGAATGTCAAAAACCTGACCAGCCATGACAAAGGCCGGACATTTGAGGTTATCATCAAAACGCTGACCGAGGAGCTGGGCTACAAGGTCTGGCACCGTGTCATCGACGCCAAACATTTCGTGCCGCAGCATCGCGAGCGGATCGTGATCGTTGGCTTCCGCGACGACGTTCCCTTCTCGTGGGACGATCTCAATCTGCCGGCGAAAGGCAGCAGGCTGCTCAGAGAGATTCTGCATCCGGGCGACGGATCGGAAAAACCGGAGGCCGCCTACACGCTCGGCGAAGATGCGATCGTGAACGGCAAATACACGCTGACCGACAAGCTCTGGCAGTATCTGCAGGGCTATGCCGACAAGCATAAGGCTGCCGGAAACGGCTTTGGCTTCGGACTGGTCACCGGCGACGATGTCGCGCGAACGCTTTCCGCCCGTTATTACAAGGACGGGTCTGAAATCCTGATCAGCCAGGGTAAGAAGATAAACCCTCGTCGCCTCACGCCCCGCGAATGCGCGCGCCTGATGGGATATGGCGATGATTTCCGCATCCCGGTCTCCGACACCCAGGCGTATAAGCAGTTCGGGAATTCGGTCGCGGTGCCGGTGTTCGAGGAAGTCGCGCGTATCATGCAGCCGCACATTCAGGCGCTTATCGACGCCCCTGAGCTGCGCGAAGCCGCCTGACCCGTGGCGGACGTTCACGATGCCGCGACCAGAAGCCGGAACATGGCTGCCATCAGAGGCAGCCATACCAAGCCCGAACTGCTGGTAAGACGCGCATTGCATGCAGCCGGGCTGCGCTACCGGCTGCATGCGAAGGATCTGCCGGGCAAGCCCGATCTGGTCTTTCCGCGACATCGGGCGGTCGTGTTCATCAACGGGTGCTTCTGGCACCAGCACGACTGCCATCTGTTCAGATGGCCCGCGACGCGCGAAGAATTCTGGCGGACGAAAATCGGGCGGAACGTCCACAATGATGCGAAAGCCATTGCCGCCCTTCGTGAAGCAGGCTGGCGGGTCGCGACGGTCTGGGAATGTGCGCTGAAGGGCCGGACCAGACCGGATTTCTCTGCAGCGATGCTCGACCTCGCGACATGGATAAGAGGCAGCGAAAACATGATGACGCTGCGTGGTGGATAGTCTCGTTTCACCGCGACGTTCAGGTAGCCCGTGTTCGCCTGCCCTTGCAACCACGAGGACCCTTAAGCGCCCGGGACAGACTGCAATCTGCTGTGACCCGCCATCCGCGCCCGCCCCGAGCCGGGACGGCGTGTCGCCCGCCCTCCGGAACAATCCGGATCAACCTGCCGGAACGCCCGGGACTTACTGCAGATAGCGACAGAGAATAAAGGTCAGTATCTGCGCCGAAAAGTGATGCGGATGGGGGCAGACTGGTTACACTCGTGCGCTAACGGAAGAAGCTGAGATCGGGGGACGGGTGGGGGATAATCTTCTCGAATGGATGAATGCTTACGGCGGCGGCGACCGCGTCTGGTACGTAAAACGTCTCTCCGGGAACGATACGCTGGCCAATCACAGCCATCAGGCAGGCCCGTATATTCCGCGCGATTTCCTGTTTGGCATTTTTCCGGCGCTGAACCGCCCTGATCTGAAAAATCCCGACATCAGGTTCGACCTGTCGGTAGATTCGCATGCGGACCACCGGGTCGTACGCGCAATCTGGTACAACAACCGCTTCCACGACACGGCCGCGAAGCGCGGGCGCGACGAAACGCGCGTGACCGGTTTCGGCGGTGCCGCATCGGCGTTGCTTGATCCCGAGAACACAGGTGCGCTGACGGTCTTCGCGTTCGGCAAAGCCGGGCAGACCACGCCATCCGACTGTCACGTCTGGGTGTGTCGCGACGCGGCCGAAGAGGATCTCGTCGAAGAACGCGTCGGGCCGGTCGAACCTGGCCGCTGGCTGATCTGGCCGGCTGCCCAGGCCGGACTGTTTCCGGTAATTTCTCCTGTCCGGACAAGCTGCTGGCTTGAGGACACCGAGATTCCGGAGGCGTGGCGGCTCAGGTTTCCGACCGGTGCCGACATCATTCGCAAAGTGAGCGAGATGCGGGACGACACCCGCCTCGCCCCGGACTCCCGCCTGCTGCGTCGGCGCGAGTGCGAATTTGAAATATTCCGAAGCGTCGAACAGGCGATTGAGCTGCCGCACATCCTGACCGGCTTCACAACGATCGATGCCTTTCTTGCACGGGCGCAAACGGTCCTGCAGCGCAGAAAAGCCAGATCCGGGAATTCGCTCGAGCTCCATGCGCGCTCTATCTTTCTCGAAGAGGGTTTGTCCGAAGGCCTGCAGTTCTCGCATCAGCCGGAATCGGAGCCGGGTAAGAAGCCCGATTTCCTTTTTCCCTCGGCAGAAGCCTATCGCGATGCGTCTTTCCCGGCGTCGCAGCTCCGCATGCTAGCTGTCAAAACCACCTGCCGCGACCGGTGGCGTCAGATACTTAATGAAGCCGACCGGGTTCCGACGAAACATCTGCTGACGTTGCAGGAGGGGGTGTCCGAGGCACAGTTCGCAGAGATGACGAATGCCGGCGTTCACCTTGTCGTGCCCGCAGGACTGACCGAGAAATTCCCAAAATCCGTCCAGCCGGCGCTGCAGACGCTGGAGAGTTTCATCGGAGACGTTCGCGGCCTGAAAGGTGTCAGGACAGACAGCCACCCCGCATACCCATTGAATCGAGCCGTTTCCGGCGAGCGGTCCGGTGCGTAAGTGGCGACTTTCACTAACATGAATCCGTTATTTCGTATGGCACTCCTAAAGGGGTCGCTGACCTCGGTGCTTCTGCATGTCCGGCGCGGGGCGCCGCTCGACGGCCGTGACGACAAAGGCATGACGCCGCTCATGCTAGCGGCTGCAGCCGGACGGGCCGAGATCTGCCAGCTGCTGCTCGAAGAAGGTGCTGACGTCGCGGCAGATCAGAGCGGTCGCACCGCCGCCGATCTGGCGCTGCGCGCCGGACACCGGCATCTGGCCGGGGTCCTCACGGTTCCGTCGCCCCGCGCCGTACCCTCGGTAGTCGCCGCGCAGAATAAAACCTTGAGCGAACAGCCGCATGACGAAGGAGATATCTGGGAAGCCGAGGAGGTCTTCGAAGCCGCTGCGGCAGATGCCACCGTTTTCAGTCAGCTGATCGAGACACAGGCCGCAATCTCCTCCGCCAAAGCGCTCAACCCGGATGCCGACTGGCAAGACCTCGCGATCGAGCTGCCTGCCATAGCACCCCTCGCTGGCAGCGGCGCCAGCGCGCGGGCCCTGCGGATGATCGGGGAAGCACTGCGCGATCCTCTCGTCGGATGGCCGAACCTTGCGGGAGTGGCCCGGCGCTTCGCGGGCCTTGGAGCGCTGCTCGAAGATCTGGGTATCGCCACCGGAGCGACGGACTTCGAGACGGCACTACTGGGCGGATCGGAGCCATTTCGCGCGCACCACGACGAAGCGGCTGCGATCTGGATCGCTGAAGCCGTCGAGGCACTCCGGATATGGCGGCCGGTCACCGAGCTTTACCAGCTCGAAGTGTCGCAACTTCCCGTCCCCGACCGCAACGCCGAACAGTCGATGTTCAGAGCACTCCGCGAGGCGAAGCGTCAGGTGATCGGTGCGCTGCTTCAGGCGCTTCCGTTCGCCGGACACTGCCTTGGCGCAGCTGAAGCCGGCCACGATGACGAAGCGGAGTGGTCTGCAGAGGATGGCCCGGCTGATCTTTCCGCGGACGATGTGGACGATGCGTCGGAGCAGAGCCTTGCAGCCGCGCTGAAGGCGGTGCGCGACGGCACGCGCAAGGCTGATGCCGGGGCCATGATCGATCTTGACCTCGATCCTCATCTGGTCGCCATGTTCGTGACGGCGCTGGCCGGAGATGTCGGGGGGGACGCGTTGCGGAGTCAGCTGATGGCCCTGACCGCTAAATATCTCGGCATTCGCGACCGGGTGACCGAAGCCAATCTGTTTCTCGTAGTCCGCTATGCCGGCCGGTCGATGCGCCCGGGTGTCCTGCTGGAGGATCTGGTGCAGGATGGCAGCATCGGACTGATGCGCGCGGTTGAGCGCTTCGACGTCGGCCGGGGTAATCGCTTCATGACCTACGCAATCTGGTGGATCCGCCAGGCATGTTCGCGAACCGCTGAGGATCACGCCCGCACTATCCGCATCCCGGTTCATATCAATGAGCAGGTGCAGCGCGTCGCCCGCGCCCGGACAAGGCTGAACGAAAGTTTGGGGCGTCGTCCGCGCGCGGACGAACTGGCCACAGCGACCGGCGTGTCGCCAGAGAGAGCCGCACTGCTGGACGGTCTGCGGCACCGCACGATCAGTATCGAAACGGCCGGTGTCGGCTCGATCATGAGCCGGCTGGTGCGTGAAGATGAAGCGACCCCGTTCGATGCCGCCCTTGCGAAGGAACATCGGAGGATAATCGCCCGCACGCTGGAAACGCTGACGCCGCGCCAGGAACACGTCATCCGGAGCCGGTTCGGTTTCTCAGGACTGGACGAAAAGACGCTTGAAGAGGTTGGAACAAAGATGTCCGTGACCCGCGAGCGAATTCGTCAGATTGAAAGCAAGGCTTTGAAGATTCTGGAAAAGCGGTCCTCCGCGACGACGCCGCCACTGCGACTACTGTTTCGATGACCATGCGTCCGGGCTCAAGGAATGCCCCGCCGCGTGCGAGCGCGATGGTCGAAGCGCTGCGCGGGCTTGGCTATTCGCCGGCCACGGCGATTGCCGACATCATCGACAACAGCATTTCGGCCGGCGCCCGAACGGTCTCGATCGGGTTCCGCTGGGCGGGGGCGGACAGCTCGGTTCTGATCACCGACGACGGTCGCGGTATGAACGACAGTGAACTCGATCTGGCGATGCGGCTCGGCGAACGCAGTCCGCTTGAGACGCGCGGCGTTTCCGATCTCGGACGTTTCGGACTGGGCCTGAAGACTGCTTCCTTCTCCCAGTGCCGCCGGCTGACAGTCGTCAGCCGGCGCAACGGAAAGACCAGCGCGCTGCGCTGGGACCTCGATGTACTGCTCGCCGACACGAAAGGTCGCTGGTCGCTGCTGGAAGGCGTGCACTCGGGATCGGAGGAACGGCTCGCGCTGTTCGGGGGACAGCAGGCAGGGACGGCAGTGCTCTGGGAAATCCCCGACCGCATCGTTTCCGCAACGCATACCGAACAGGAATTCCTCGATGTTATGGACGCGGTCGAACGCCATCTCGGGATGGTTTTCCACCGCTTTCTCGACAGCCGCAAACTCCGGATACTGATCAACGATCAGCCTGTTCGTCCCTGGGACCCGTTCCTCGAAAGCCGGCTCGACACGTGGCGGTCGGGCGAGGAGCGATTCACCATCAACGGCCACCCGATCCGGGTGCAGGGTTTCGTGCTGCCGCATCGCGACCGGCTGGACGCGAAAACCTGGGAGAGTGCGGCAGGGCCGCATGGGTGGACGACGCAGCAGGGCTTTTACGTCTATCGCAACGACCGGCTGCTGCTGGCAGGAAGCTGGCTTGGTCTCGGCCGAGGCCGCTCCTGGACGAAGGACGAACCTTACCGGCTTGCCCGGATCCGGATTGATATTCCCAACGCCGCCGACGCCGACTGGAAGATCGACATCCGCAAATCAACGGCGCGACCGCCGCTCGAGGCGCGGCCGCGCCTGACGGTTCTGGCAGAAGACGTGCGAGCGCGGGCGCGGCGCGTCTTCGCCTTCCGCGGGAAACCGCAGGCGATCGGCAAACGCGAGCCGCTGGTTCAGGCATGGCACGCCGACCGCACCAAAGACGGAATCCGTTACCGGATCGATACGACCCACCCCGCGATCGCAGCCGTTCTCGAGGATGCCGGCGCCTCGGCCGGCGCGCTGCGCGCGATGCTGCGGGTCATCGAAGAAACCGTGCCGGTCCAGCAGATCTGGCTGGATACGGCTGAGGCCCGCGACACGCCAATTGTCGCGGTTCCGGACAGCCCGCCGGAAGACGTTCACCGCCTCATGCAGCGCGTGCTGTCCGGCTTCGTTCGCCGCAAAGGCCTGTCGCTCGACGCCGCACGCGCGCAGCTGGCGCGAACCGAGCCGTTCGACAGCTGGCCAGTGCATATCGCAACCCTCGAAATCAGCCCGGAGACATCAGCGTGAGTACCGAAAAGGTCGTCAAATTCGCACAGGAACTCCTGCTCGAAGATGATCCGGAGACGATCAGCCCGGCCCTGATCAGCGAACGGATCGACGAGATACTCGCAAGCTTTCCGCGCTACCGCGAGAGTTACAACCGCGATGCCGCCATCGGCGAACTGGTGCGACGGTTCAGCGTGTGGATCGGCAGCGACAAGACTATCCAGAGCGATGTCGGTCACGTCGCATGGCTCGATTCCGAGCGCAAGAACGACTGGCGCTACTGGCAGCGGTACAGCGAGATGCTCGAGGGCCGGATGTCGTGGACAGCCGTCGACGCGCTCGACAAATCGACCGACACGATCCTTGGCCTGCTTGAGGATCCCCGGCGTGAGGGGCCGTGGGACAGGCGCGGGCTTGTGGTGGGCCACGTCCAGTCGGGCAAAACCGGAAGCTATACCGGCCTGATCTGCAAGGCCGCTGACGCCGGCTACAAAATCATCATCGTGCTCGCCGGTCTGCACAACAACCTGCGGTCGCAGACCCAGATGCGGCTCGACGAAGGATTTCTCGGTTACGAAACCCATCCGGTCGCAGCGGATATCCGGGCGATTGGCGTCGGACTGATCGACAAGGATCCTGCGATCCGTCCGAACTATGTCACCAACCGTACGGATAAGGGCGACTTCAACGCGACCCGCGCTGCCTCGCTCGGAATTTCGCCCGAGCAGCGCCCGTGGCTGTTCGTGGTCAAGAAGAACAAGACCGTTCTCAACCGGCTGCTGCGCTGGATTCATGATCATGTCGCCGATGCCCAGGAGAAGAAAACCGGCCGGAAAATCGTGACGCATCTGCCGCTGCTGCTGATCGACGATGAAGCCGATCATGCTTCGGTAGATACCGGCGAGCAGCTTTACGACGAAGACGGTATCCCGGACGAAGAGCATCAGCCGACGGCGATCAACAGCGCAGTCCGGCGGATACTGCACGGGTTCACGCGCTCGGCCTATGTGGGGTACACGGCAACGCCCTTTGCTAACATTTTCATCCACGAGCAGAACGAAACCAGGCTCGAGGGACCGGATCTTTTTCCGAGCTCGTTCATCGTAAATCTTGCCGCGCCCTCCAGCTATGTCGGGCCGGCACAGGTCTTCGGGCTGCTGTCCCCGGAGGGGCGGACCGCAGGCCTGCCGCTGTACCGCGAGGTTGACGATCACGCTTCGGAGGATGGCAGGTCCGGCTGGATGCCGCATTCGCACAAAAACGGTCATCACCCCGGGCCGATGCCGCAATCGCTGCAGGAGGCGATCAACTCATTTTTCCTGACGCTCGCCACGCGTAAATTGCGCGGCCAAGGCGACGATCACGCATCGATGCTGATCCATGTCACCCGGTTCACCTCGGTTCAGAAGGCCGTACACGGCCAGGTCGAGGAGTATGTCAAAGCACTGAAGCAGCGCCTGTCACGCCGCGTCGGCCATGAGGCGGCGGAAGCGCAGATGCGCCGGCTTTGGGAAACGGATTTCATTCCGACCAGCACGATTGCCCGCGAGGATTTTCCGGTCTTCGGCGAGATTGCCGATCTGCCGGCGTTCGCGGACGTTCTGGAGGTTCTGCCCGATGTGATCGCCGACACCGATGTGCGCATGATCAACGGCACCGCCAAAGACGCGCTCGATTACGCCGATCAGGGTGGCAAGGGCCTCAAAGTCATTGCGATCGGCGGCGATAAACTGTCGCGCGGCCTCACACTCGAGGGACTGTGCACCAGCTACTTCCTGCGCACCTCGAAAATGTACGATACACTCATGCAGATGGGGCGCTGGTTCGGCTACCGGCCGGGCTATATCGATCTGTGCCGGCTCTACACCACTAAGGAACTGACGGAATGGTTCGGCCATATCGCCGATGCATCCGAAGAGCTGCGCGAGGAATTCGACCTGATGGCCGCAAGCGGATCGACCCCGCGCGAGTTCGGTCTGAAAGTCCAGTCGCATCCCGTGCTGATGGTGACGTCACGGCTGAAAATGCGCTCGGCGAAAAGCCTAATGCTGTCTTTCTCCGGTCAGGTGGTCGAAACAATCTCACTCTTTTCTGACCGGGATACCCTGCAGCGCAATTACGATGCCGCTGCACGCCTCATCGCCCGGCTAGGAGCCGGCGAGGACGATCCGGTACGCGAGCGCGGATCCTCGAGCCAGACATGGAAGGGGCGGCTCTGGGAAAACGTCACGCCTGACGAGATCGTGGCGTTCCTAACCGACTATCGCACCCATTCCGACGCCTACAAGGTCAACAGCCGGCTGCTGGCCGAGTTTGTGACGGCAATGAACGGCAGCGGCGAGCTCACCGACTGGACCGTAGCGATCATCGGCGGAGGACAGGGACAGGCAGACGAGATCGTGCCGGGTCTCAGCATCGACATGCTGGTGCGACGGTCGAACCAGGCGGGGCGTTACGCGATCGGCCGCCTCCTCTCGCCGCGCGACGAGGCGCTCGATCTGACCGAGCCGGCATGGAATGCAGCGCTCGCCGCGACACGCGACGCTTGGCAGGCTGACGCCGCCCGCCTCAAATCGCGTGATGCACCCTCTCAGCCGTCGGGACCCGCCATCCGCCGGATACGCGGTGAGGGCGGGCATGGTGTCGCGGGAGACCCGAAACGGGCGCTGCTGCTGCTTTACCTGCTCGATCCTGAACAAGCCCGTCCCGATATGGCGGGGCTGCCGCCGGTCGTCGCGTTCGGGATCAGTTTTCCCGCAAGCGGGTCCGGCGTGAAGGTCGAATACAAGGTGAACAATGTAGCGTGGAACCTGGAGTATGGCGGTGCAGACTGACACGGAAGAACTGCGCCTCGCATGGACGGCACTGGCCGGGCAGGACGTTGCAGACGGCTGGATGACGATACCGCTCGGCGGAGCGGGTCCGCGCTTTCGCGCCGGCATCCATTATCCCGGAGGTTACGAAACCCTGCTCGTCGGGTTCAGCGGAATCACGACGCCGAAGCGCGCGGATCTGCCGGCGGGCCGCGGCTTCACCGTCAGCCCGGTCCCTGAAGCGGCGGGCAACGGATTCACCCAATGGATTGGCGTCAGCCGCCAGCCAAACGCACCGGACGATATGTTTACGCAGATGGCGGCGGATATCGTCGGATCGCTGGCAGCGCATGCCGGCCGCGCAGAATCGTGGCTTTTCGGGCTTCTGCTGGCGCGGATCCGGGCATGGCAGGATTTCATGCGGCCGCCGCGCGCCGGCATCCTGTCGCCTGAAGCAGAACTCGGGCTCGCCGGGGAGCTCGTGATGCTCGAGGCGCTGGTCGGAGCGGGCGCCGATCCCGCGTCTGTTGTCGACGCCTGGCAGGGACCGGCGCGGTCGCTGCAGGATTTTCTCTTTGCGGTGCACGGGCTCGAGGTGAAGACAAGCCTTTCGGTCAACGGCTTCCCGGCGTCGATCAGCTCGCTCGAGCAGCTCGATGCGGCGCAGGGCCGGGTTGTTCTGCTTGCTGCGGTCCGCCTGTGCATCCAGCAGACCGGGCGCACGCTTCCCGACATTGTCACAGGCTGCCGCGCACTGCTGTCAGCGCTCACGGTGTCGCTTAACGCGTTCGAACTGCAATTGCTCAATGCCGGCTATTTCGACTCCGTGTCCGTTGAATATGTGCGCACCTTTGATCTGGTCGACATCCGCATCTTCCCTGTCGATGACGAATTTCCAGGGATGTTAAGGAGCCTTACACGCTCGGAAATCCGTTCTGCCGAATATGTCCTCGATCTCGATCTTGTCAGTGTGCCGTCGATCACGGTTGCCGATCTGACGTCGCACGGAGTTTTCTGAATGACCCTTGAGGAATTTCTCGCCCAGACGCAGGCCGACGTCCGGGCGCAGGTCAGCGAAAAGATGGTGGCCGGCCAGTATCTGCGGCCCGACGCTGCCTTCACCGGCATCGTGACCGAGCACATGTCCGAAATCGGCATGACCTTCGATCCGCGGACGCTGCACGTAGAACGAAAAGTCGGCAATGCCACGCTACGACTGAGCGGATTTGCCGTGTCCGATGATGCCGATGAGATCGACCTGTTCGTCACCATCTACGACGGGCTCGACACGGTTGAAGCGATTCCCGACAGCGAAATCAAAGCTGCGGCGGATCAGTGTCTTCGCTTCCTCGCGAAATCGGTAGAAGGCAGACTGGCGAGCGCGATCGACCCTGCCGACGACGCGCTCGAGTTCATCCTGACGATCCAAGATTGCTACCCGTCGCTCGACCAGATCCGGGTCTTTATTCTGACCGACCGGGTCGCGAAATCGAAGAGCTTCAAACCGCGTGACGTCGCCGGGAAGTCGGTGCGGCTTGAGGTGATGGATATCGAACGGCTGTACCGCCACTGGGCCGAGGGCAAGCCGCGCGACGAGCTGATCGTCAATTTCGAAGAGGTTTGCGGTGCCCCCCTGCCCTGCGTGTATGTGCCCGGGGAAACCGAGGACTACGACTATGCGCTGGCGGCGATCCCCGGTGCCGCGTTGCGGCTCATTTATGAGCGGTACGGAGCGCGGCTGCTGGAAGCAAACGTCCGCTCGTTCCTCAGCCAGACCGGGAAGGTCAATCGCGGCATCCGAGACACGCTGCGTGATGCTCCCGAGCGCTTCATGGCGTACAATAATGGAATCGTGCTCGTCGCAGATTCAGCGGCACTGAGCCGCGCGGAAGATGGATCGGTCGGCATTGCGTCGCTGAGCGGCATGCAGATCGTCAACGGCGGGCAGACAACGGCGTCGATCTACTTCACCGAGCGCAAGGAGCGCCATATCGACCTCTCGCGGGTGCGGGTGCCGGCAAAGATCATCGTGATGCGCGTTCATGATCCGGTGGCGGAAGAAGCGCTGATCAGCGATATATCGCGCTACGCCAATTCACAGAATGCGGTGAAGGTATCGGACCTTTTCGCCAACCGGCCATTCCATATCGAACTCGAAAAGCTCGCTCTGTCGACCTACCTACCCGACGGGGTCGGCCGCTGGTTTTACGAACGCGCCTCGGGCAGCTACAATGTAATGTTGTCGCGCGAGGGCAATACGCCGGCGAGGCTCAAAGCCCTGAAAGATGCGATCCCGCCTTCTCGAAAGGTGATCAAGACCGATCTGGCGAAGTATGTTCACGCTTGGGGTCTGAAGCCGCACCTCGTGTCGCTCGGCTCTCAGAAGAATTTTGAGAAGTTCATGGCCGAACTCGCCGAAAGCAGCCCGGATCCGGTTGATGCGCCGGGATACAAGCGTCTGATTGCGCAGGCGATCCTCTACAAGGGCGTGCACAAGGCGGTACGATCCGGGAATTATCTCTCGTTTCAGGCGAATATTGTCACCTACACCGTCTCCGTTCTGGCCAAGCTCACGGCTGCCAGACTGTCTCTCGATGCGATTTGGGCGCGACAGGGCCTGTCATCACAACTTCTTGAGTATGTCGCGCTGCTCGCCGGCGAAGTCGACAAGGCGCTGCGCAAATCCTCCGGCCAGCGGATGGTGTCGGAATGGGCAAAAAAAGAAGAGTGCTGGAGCGATGTGGGCGGCCGCAAATACACCAGCCCGCCAGCGAATATTCCGGAGCTTTCATGACTACACACAGAGGCACTGAGCCGTGAGCATATCAGGCGTTCTTGCTGGTGAATTCACCCATGTCGTTTTCAAGCGGCTGTCGGCAGTCGAAGCCGACCGCTCGCGCTCGAACCAGCATGAATTTAACGCCCCCAAAGCCCTCAGGGAGGCTTTCGGCACCGCCCAGCCGCGTCGCATCGACACGGATTTCGTCTGGATGCCGGATGATGGCGAGTTCGTCACCGAACGGGGTGATCTGACCTGGTATGATTCACGCGCGCGGCATCCCACGCGATCTGAATATCGAGTCTATTACCGCGACAATGCGGTTACCCTGTGTGCGGCCGCGGGCGCTCTGCTGCTCATCGCACTCAGGCCGGATGGTACCGTATTGCTCGTGCTGGCTCCCGGAACCGGCCTGGCGGCGGCGCGCATCTCTTGGCTGTTCGGTATCGAGGCCCTACCGGGATCCGGCTTTGCTGCGCTCGACATCGACCCAGCAGCGGGCCGGAAGCTGACGTCGCAACTGGGGATGGACTACGGTCAGCAATCCACCGGCTGGGAGGAAGAAGCGGAAATGCCCGTCGTGCAGTCCGACGACGGGATTCGTCGCGAGGCAGCCGCTGCGCAGGACAAGGTTGCGAGCGTCACGGTCAGCGAGGCCCAGTGGGACGATATTATCTTGGCGTTCCCCGATCCGCCACCCGAGCTGGCCGGAGCGGGCTTCGAGCACACTATCCGGGGTCACTGCACGAAAGTGCGCTTTGCGTACGCCAGGCCCGAACGAACAGCGAACGACACGGATCGGTGGTTAGGCGACAGGCAGATTTCGGGATGGTTGAAAGCTGTCTTTGAGCGGTGTCATAA